>ENA-UOXB01000870-UOXB01000870.1-bioreactor-metagenome-genome-assembly--contig:-NODE-870-length-16203-cov-6.341281_pt1 | contig 16203 bp, 20 predicted proteins | sample MGYA00238158_ERZ761615 | MGnify/ENA primary metagenome ERZ761615 (study PRJEB28904, sample SAMN06267902) | bioreactor metagenome | isolation source: Joint BioEnergy Institute, California, USA | place... | reverse complement strand
CGGCTGTTAACGGTGCGTGGTTGGGTGTGACGCGTCACGTTAACGGGTGCCGCCTGTCGGTCAGGCCTGGCTAACATCTGCGGACGTCACTGCCAATGGGAGTGACTGTGTGTCCCGCGAGCGCCAGCGCCCGCGGGACGAGGCCTCAGCCTTCCGGCAACAGACGCCCACTGGCGTGTGCGGTCAGCCCGAGGCCGGCCATGACCAGCCCCTCCAACACACGGTCGCCGACGTACTGGTCAGGCGCGCCGTTCTGGCGGGAACGCTCTGCGGCAAGCAGAATTTCCATCACCACGCGCAGGCCGTTGAGAGAACAGTCGGCGTCGGACAGCGCCATGCGTCGCCCTTGCGGCAGATGACCCTCCGGCCAGGGCCGGCCGTTGGACGCGGCACCTGCGCCGATGCTGTGCAGCAGTGAAGCAAAGGCGTTGGGATCCGGTGTGGGCTCGTTGGCGGGATGCAGGCGGATCGGGTGCGGAGAAGGGGAGTAGGCGTTGGTCATGGCAGGGCTCCGAACAGATAAACGGAAGCCGCCACCGATGAAGGCGGCGGACGGTGCGAGGTTCGAAACCCGGCCTACGCTAAACCGGCAGGCACAAGGCCTCCACGCACCGCCCGCCATAGCCGGCCGACGGATTGCCAGCCGGCACCACCTGATGGGTGATGCCGGCTGGCAAGCGTGTACTTCAGCGTAGAACCGGGGTTTCGAAGCCCGGCCACCCGTTTTCGGTGGCGGGCCAAGAATTACTCCCGGTCATGCGGGAAGCCAAGGGCTTGGGGCTGATGCCGACAACGCCCTCGACGCTTTCGGCATTGTTGCATAGCTGGCCGGGGCAGGGAGGCGCCCATCGTGCAAGGGTTTGGCCTGATTTCAGGCGTGGGCTGTCGTGGTGGTGATGGCTCGAGTCCCGGAGCCTGGAATTCAGGGCAATCACGACACGCGGCAGAAGGGATCTGAAGGTGCTGGGCACTCAGATCACCGTATCGCTAAACGCCGCCTGTTCTTTCAGCCATGCGATCACCGTCGATGCGCCGCTGCGCACATCGCGGTGCAGTGGAAGCGCAATCCAGTAGGCCGGGCCGAGCGCTACAGCGGCATCTTTGAATGGCCTTACCAGCGCGCCCGAGGCGATGTCATCGAATGCAAAGCGATGGCGCGCCAGCGCGACGCCCTGGCCCTGCACAGCAGCCCGAAGCACGAGGTCTGACGATGAGAAGCGCGGGCCGGCAGTCACATCCATCGAGGCCGGACCGTACAGCTGCCGCCATGCCTCCCACGATGCATGTGGATCACGATCATGCACCAGCCGCGTCCCGAGCAGGTCGGCCGGCTGCGCCGGTTGGCCGGAAGCTTCGAACAGCGCCGGGCTCATGACCGGATACAGGACTTCGTCCATCAGCGGCTCGCACCTGGCATCGGGCCAGGGCCCACGGCCCATGCGTATGGCCAGGTCGATGTCGCCGGTCTGCAGGTTGTCGATCTTCTGGTCTACAACCACCGACACCTCAAGATGAGGATGCGCCTGCTCGAGTCGCGGAAGGCGCGGAAGCAGCCAGCGTGCCGCAAATGAAGGTGTGGTCGATACGGTCACCGATCGCCCGGAGCGTGCTTCCTGCACTGCGGTGATTGCGCGCTCGATATCGCGGAAGCTCGACAGCGTGGCTCGGCCCAATGCCTCGCCTTGCGGTGTAAATGTGATTCCTCGCCGGCCTGCAGCGTCGCCGACCAGCCGTACACCCAGCCAGAGCTCCAGCTCCGCGAGATGGCGGCTCACCGACGAGTGGACGATGCCGAGCTCGCGCGCGGCCGAGCGAATCCCGCCGTGGGCATACACGGTGGCGAACGCCCGAAGTCCGTTGAGGGGCATCTTCATGGTGGACTCAATAATAGACCAGAAGCGGCGTTCCTTGGACCAGCTTGCCATCACACGATGTTGCATCGAGTCCAGATCGGAGAGGATGAACATGGGAATGCTGGTCGATGGCCGCTGGGTCGATGCCGATTCGACAATGATCGATGGTCGCTTTGTGAGACCGGAAAGCATGTTCCGGCAGGGTCTGGATGGCATTGCGGGCCGACTGCGTGCACAACCGGGTCGCTACTGGCTCATTGCGTCGTCCAGTTGTCCGTGGTCGCATCGCACCCTGCTGCTGCGTGCCCTCAAGCGCCTGGAGCATGCAGTGCCGGTGCAGATCGCGGGTGGTGAGCGAAGGCAGGGCTACGCGGTGGCCGGCGGTGCCTCCTGGGTCGTCCCGGGATGCGGCTCGCGGGTCCGGCACCTGCACGAGATTTACCGTCTGTCGGCACCCCGTTACACCGGCCGGGCAACAGTGCCGGTGCTGTGGGACAGTCAGGCCTGCAGGATCGTCAGCAATGAGTCGTCGCACATCATGCGCGCGTTCGATGCGGCCGATGCGAACGTCGCGGGTGCGTTCACGCTCGTCCCGCCCGCCTTCCGCGGCCGGATCGATGCCCTCAACGCCGCGCTCCAGGCCGGGCTGTTCAATGCCGTCTATCGCGCCGGTTTCGCGCAACGGCAGGACGCCTACGAAGAAGCTGTCGAGAGTGTGTTCGCCATGCTGGATCAGTTGGAGCGGCGTCTTGCGAATGCACGCTATCTGTTTGGCCTGATCATCACCGAGACGGACTGGCGCCTGTTCCCGACTTTGGTCCGGTTCGACGCCGTCTATCACGGCCACTTCAAATGTTCACGTCGGCGACTGATCGACTACCCGCACTTGTGGGCCTACGCGCGAGACCTGTACTCCTGGCGCGGTGTCGCGGCTACGGTCGATCTCGACGTGATCCGCAACGGGTATTACTGGCACGATCGAAGCGTCAACCCGTTCGGCATCATTGCCGCCGCACCCGATTCGGACTGGTCGGCTGCGCACGGTCGCGAGCGCTTCGGGCCGGCGCGGGTGACGCTTGCCTCCGGGCAGGCGATTGAGGTCGATCCCATGACGCTTCAGCGCGGAAAGGTGGTGCGATGAGCGCTCTCCTGATCGGCGCAGGTGTCATCGCCGTTGCCACCATCACGCCAGGTCCCAACAACCTGCTGGTCATGCGCATCGCCGCGCGATCCGGATTCGTGAGCGCGCTGCCAGCGGTCGCCGCCATCGTTGCCGGGGGATTGGGCATGTGGGCGATGGTGGCGGCCGGAGCAAGCACCGCATTCCAAACCGTGCCGCACCTGTACGCCCTGATGACCCTTGCTGGCGGGGCGTACCTGTGCTGGATGGGCGCCCGCCTGGTCCTGGAAACACTCCGGCCACCTGAGAAGCGCGTGCCCACGCCGACCAGTGTCCGGCACGGCAGCGTGGTGGCGCTGTTCTGCTTTCAGTTCGTCAATCCAAAAAGCTGGGTGCTGGTGCTGACGGTGACTGCCGTCGTCGGCAATGGCGCCGAGCCCCTGCGGACCTCCCTTGTGCTGGCGGCAGCGTTTACGGTGATCTCCGCACTTTGTCTCGCTCTCTGGTGCGCGATGGGCGTTTCAATGATGCGCCATCTGGACACAACCGCGGCACGCAACTGGATTGACAGGGTGATGGGCGCGCTGCTGTTCGCATCAGCACTGTTGCTCGTGCTCGCTCCGGCCGACATGCCGAGCGCATGATCCCAATCATGATCGGCAGGGTGCTGGTTCCAGCTCTGAGAATGGCGAAGCCTGGCAGCTCCGGAGGGTTCAGACCTGCCCGTTTGAATTTAGAAAACGGTCGGTCTAAAATGTGCGGCATGACTCCTGCTGTCACTACGACTACGCGCCGCCGGGGGCGCCCGCCGAGGGCGGATCGCGGCTTTGATGACACCCGGCGCGAGCTGGTGCGCACTGGGATCGCGTTGTTGACGGAGCGAAGCTTCTCTGCAACGGGCATCGACGCAATCGTCAGGCAGCTGGGTGTCCCCAAGGGGTCGTTCTACCACTACTTCGACAGCAAAGAGGCCTACGGCTTGGCTGTGCTCGAGGCCTACGACGAGTATTTCTGCCGCAAGCTCGACCGGCATCTGCTGGACGAAGAACGCGATCCGCTTGAGCGGATCCTGGGATTTGTCGCCGACGCCTGCAGTGGCCTGGAACGATTCGACTTCCGGCGAGGCTGCCTGGTCGGCAACCTTGGCCAGGAGATCTCGACATTGCCGCAGGCCTACCGTGCCCGATTGATCGAGGTGTTCAACGGATGGGAATCCCGGCTGGCCGCGTGCCTTGAACTGGCCCGGGGGCGCGCTGAGCTCTCGTCCGACGCGCGCTGCTCCGAGATCGCCACCGCCTTCTGGATCGGATGGGAGGGAGCTGTCCAACGAGCACGTCTTGAGCGCAGCGCTGCGCCGCTCACGATCTTCGCCAATGCGTTCCTGGCGGGCTTGCCCCGCTGAGTCCATGTTCCTTTGCCGGCTTGTAGCCGATCAGTCTAAATCGTGCAGCAACCTTGCCGCTGCCCCAGGAGGAAGGCCATGTTCAACGCCGTATACATAGACAAGACGGGAAACGAATTGCAGGTCGACGTCAGGCAGGTGCCTGAATCGGCCCTGCCGGAGGGCGACGTCACCGTCCAGGTTTCGCACAGCACACTGAACTACAAGGACGCGATGGCAATCACCGGCCAGGGCGGTGCGGTGGTGCGGTCCTTTCCGATGGTGCCCGGCATCGACCTGGCCGGCACTGTGCTCGAGTCGGCGGACCGGCGCTATCAACCGGGCGACCAGGTGGTTCTCAATGGTTGGGGCGTGGGTGAGCGGCACTGGGGAGGGCTTTCGCAGCTGGCACGCGTCAACGCCGACTGGCTGATCCCGCTTCCAAAGGGCATGCAACCCGAGCAGGCCATGGCTATCGGAACGGCCGGCTATACCGCCATGCTGAGTCTGATCGCGCTGGAGCGCCATGGCCTTTCTCCGGATGCCGGTGAAGTGCTGGTTACCGGAGCGAGCGGAGGCGTAGGCAGCTTCGCTGTGACATTGCTGGCCGATCGTGGCTACAACGTCGTGGCGTCCACCGGACGGCTGGACGAGACCGACTACCTGAAGTCCCTGGGTGCCAGCGAGGTTATTGATCGCAATGTGCTGTCCCAGCCAGGCAAGCCACTTCAGCGGGAGCGGTGGAGTGCCGCCATTGACTCGGTGGGCAGCCACACACTTGCAAATGTGTGTGCCGCCATCAAGGAAGATGGCGCCGTGGCCGCGTGCGGGCTGGCTCAGGGCATGGACTTTCCTGCCACGGTGGCGCCCTTCATCCTGCGCGGCGTGAGCCTGCTGGGAATCAACAGCGTCACGCGGCCCACCGCAGAGCGGCTCGTGGCGTGGGAACGGCTTGCCAAGGACCTGGATATGGCCAAGCTCGACGCCATCTCCCAGCACATCGGCCTGGGAGAGGTTGTAGCCACTGCCGAAGCCCTGATGGCAGGACGCATCCGCGGACGCGTCGTGGTCAACGTCAATCGTTGACGTGAGGATCGTTGCCGCTGCCTGATGATGGCGTGGCGCCGCTGGCCGGGGGCTCTGTCATTTCCTGAAGGCGCGGGCCTGCACCGCGCCGACCATCGACCAACGCCTTCTTCACTGCCCGCGACATTACACTTGCGCGCTTTCACATGCGGAACAGGGAGGCAAGTAGCCCCATCGTGAGAGCCATTTCCTCTATTGCCGCTGCCGTGCTCGTCAGCGCTTCGCTGACAGCGGAGGCATCGGAACGCGATCGAAACGGCGGCGCTTACTTCGAGCCGGGCGGCGCGGTAAGGTTCAACTACGGCTGGCTCGACTACGGCGCAACCAGCCGCCTCCAGCTTGAACTGCTGCGTGCAGACCTCGACGCTGGGACCGGGCCGTTTTCCTTCTCTGCCCAATACCGCTGGTACGATGGTTTCGACGCTGTGCATCACGCCTACGCGGGCTGGCAGTTCTCCGATGCTACCCAGCTGAAGGCAGGTATCCAGCAAGTCCCGTTCGGGCTGCTCCCTACCGTTTCGCAGAGTTTCTGGTTCGGCTCCGGCTACTACCTGGGCATCGAGGATGATTACGATCCGGGCCTTGTAGTGATTCACCGCAGCGGCAGCACAACCTGGCATCTCGGCTGGTTCTCCGGAGACGAATACGGATCGGGTGCTCGCTACGATCGCTACTCCTTCGATGTCGCGCAGACCGAGGCGTTGCCGTATCGCGAGCGGCAACGGCTGCATGCACGCGTGGAGAATGCGCGCGACTGGGCTGGCGGGGACCTGCTGCTGGGCGCATCCGCGTTCGCCGGCAAAGTGCAGAACACACAGACACGACGCCATTACGGTCACCAGGGTGCAGCTCTGCATGCACAGTGGACGCGCGATGGCTGGACCGCGCAGTTGCAGTGGGCGCGGTACCGGTATGACGTGCCCGGAGATCGCATCGCAATGTCGGCGTTCCAATCCCCCTTCCAGGTTGCAGCGCAGGCGGATGTGCCAAGCGCCAACATCGCCTATTCGTTCGGCCAGAAGGGCTGGCTGGATGACATCACCTGCTATAACAACCTCAGCATGACCCGCCCGGTCGGGCACCGCGCGGGCCTACGCAACTCGTGGCAGAACGTGACCGGTTGCAGCCTGCAGAAGGGCGTCATGCTCACCTATGTCGATTGGATCGCCGGACGCAACATGTGGTTTGCCGGCGGCGACGGCATCGGCATCAGCGAGGGAGGCCCTTCGCGCTGGCATTCTCGGTTGAATCTGAACCTCGGTTTCTACTTCTGATCGGCCTCGCGCGCTCAGCAGGACCTTCCATTGAAGAACTCGGAGGCATGCTGTCAGGAGCGCTGAGGCGCCGCAGGTACAGCGCCCAACGAAGGCGGCTCAGGGCGTCTCGTTTGATTGAGACAGCAGATTCCTCGCAACTTCTATTGCCTTCTCGCGTGAGGTGACAATGTGGAGAGGGTAGCCCCAGAACTTGGAAAAGGGTACCGAGAACGCCTTGTAGGCGACGCGCTTGGCCGGATTGGGCTCGACCAGGACCATCGCCAGAACCAGCCTGCGAAGCTCGGCCTTGTGCTGCTTCATCCACAGCGCCATGCGTTTCTTCTCCGCTGGCGAGTGGTCATGCTCCTCCGATGGCGCCGTATCAGTGAGAAGTACGAAGGGCTCCCCCCGGCGCAGATTTTCCTCGAATGCGTCGAAGTCATCCTGATGTTCGTGTTCGGGGCCTTGCGCGAGGTCCATCCAGACCAGGGGAAAATCACTGCTGTTCATCGACATGGGCGGCTTCCTTGAGTTTGATGTGTCGCCAGGTGGTCGCTGCAGCGAACAGGCCCGGCAGCGTGATGAAGAAGATTGCGGAAAAGGTGACGTGCCAACCGTCCCTGAAACCGTCGAAGACGCCGCCGAGCGTATTCAGCAGCACAAGTGCGCTCCCCAGTATCAGCGCCATCCAACGGGATCTTCGGGTATTTGACAGTGCGAGAAGCACTGTCACTATCCAGCACCCGTAATAGGCGGGAAATGCCCAGAGCGCGTCGTGATCAAACGTGATTGCCGGTGCCGCTCCATTGGCCCTGGCGAAGTCGTTGACGTAGAAGAACAGCTGGAAGGTGACGAAGAGAATGGCGCCAGCGGCAGTCGTCAGCCACAGCAATGCAACTCTGTCTGGAACACTTCCGGGCCGGGGTGGGGCGGTGGGCGAGGAGGGCTGAGTGGGCATGGCGGATTGTTCTCTGATGAGCCTCTATGGATCTTGTCGGGTACAGTGATGAATCAGTATCTGTAGTCCAGCGTCACCATCACATTGCGCGGCGCGCCATAGCCGACGGTGTCGAAATCTCCCTTCTGAAGCGCGTACTTCCTGTCCAGGACGTTGTTGACGTTGATAGCCACACTGGATTTGTCCGTGATGGAGTAGCGACCCATTACCGAGAGAAGTGCATAGGATCCCTGTTCTCCACCCAGGGAACTGGTTCCTGTGTTGGGCGCGTTGTAGAAGCGGCTTTGCCATTTGAAGCCGCCGCCCAGCGTCAAGCGGTCCCATTGGCCCGGCAACCGATAGGTCGTGAAAAGCTGCGCTGTGGTGCGGGGCAACTGCGTGTTCAAGCGCTCGTGGGCACCGTCCTTCGCAGTGAAGTGCGCGACACCCGCGTAGACGTTCCATCCACGGGACAGCTCTCCCTGAAGATCCAGCTCGATACCGCGAGACCTGGTCCCGTCGGCGCCGCGGTAAGCCTGCGCTCCGCTGGGTGTGTAGGTGCCGGCGACCGATTGCGCGGCGTTGTCCAGTTCGGTGTGGAAGAGGGCAATCGATGCAGTCAAGCGCCCGTCAAGAAGCCCTGCCTTCAGCCCGATTTCGCTTGTTCTGCCTTTTGAAGGGGTCAGCACGTTACCGTTGCTGTCCCGATACTCGGTCTGTGGGTTGAACACTCCTGTGTGGCTGGCGTAGACCGAGTACGTCGCGTTGATGTCGTAGATCAGGCCGGCGTACGGGGTGAACTCGCCACTTTTTCTGTAGTGCACCGGTGCTCCACCGGCCGCATCGTCGATTTCATAGGTACTGAGGCGCCCCCCGACGATCAGCTTCAGTGGTCCAGCCAGCGAGAGTCGTGCCGCGCTGTAGACGCCACCTTGCTTGATTCGGGTTCGCGTCGGCGTTGTGGACATCGCATCGAAGTCAGGCCTGCGGAATGAGGGGCTCAACTCATACACGTTCACCGGCCAGATGCCTGCATAGAAGGGGGCGACGTCCTCCTGATATGCGTTGCGCCGCGAGCGGGTGGCGCCGACGACCAGATCGTGCTGTCGGCCAAACAGCTGGAAGGGGCCACCGGCCATGACGTCGAACGTGTTCTGGCGACTGCGCCCCTCGGACGCCAGCGCTACCGGATAGGCCCCGTTGGGGAACACGCCCAGGCCTGTGGCACGATCAGGTCGGCCGATCAGGCCAAGGAGCTCGGCGGCATGCTCGGTCCGATATTGATTCGCGGTGGCCTGGAACTTCCAGCCGTTTCCGAAGAGATGCTCGATTTCGGCGAAGGCCGTCTTGAGGGTGTTGTCCCAGTAGCTCCAGTCCTGCGCGTAGTTCCTGGAGCGCGCATACTCCGCTTGCGTACCATCGCTGAACCAAAGTGGCAGGCCTCCCCAGGTCGATCCCTTCGGCGTGATGTCCTGGTATTCGTACCCCAGGCGGAAGGTCGTGTCGGCGGTCAGATCGGCCTCGATGACGCCGTACAGTGACTTCCTCTGCGGCCTGTAGCCATCAAGGTAGCTATGTCCGTCCTGGTATGTCCCCACCAGTCGCGACCGGATCCGACCGTCGGCGGTCAGCGGTGTGGAGATGTCGCCGACGCTCCGATAGGTCTCCCAGCTGCCGGCCCCCAGCGAAGCGCTCGCCGAGAAATCACGTGTCGGTCGTTTGCGCACAAGATTGATCGCGGCTGAAGGGTTGCCGGTACCTGTCAGCAGGCCCGATGCACCACGCACGACTTCCACGCGGTCGTAGAAGGCTGTATCAAGAGTGCCGATGCCACTTCCATTGACGGTGCTGCCGACCACCGTGGGTATGCCGTTGTACTGGATGTTATTGATCAGGAAGCCTCGCGCATAGAAGCTGGTACGCTCACTGTCCGACTGGTACGTGGCGATTCCGGAAGTGCTCTCCAGCGCTGCCTGCACCGAGTCCAGGTGCTGGTCATCCATGCGCTGACGCGTCAGTACAGTCAGTGCCTGCGGCGTCTGCTTGAGCGACAGCGGCATGCGCGTGGCGGCAGAGGACTCCCGCGTCGTATACGATCCTGTGCCCTCTGTGGCCGACTTGTCCTTGTGAGCCAGCACTGTAACCGTGGGTAACGCGGTCTCTTCCGGCGCTGTCCTTTCGTCCGCGTGATCCGACGGAACGGATTCGCCTGCAAATGCGGTCGGCGCGCCCAGCAGGGCCCATGCAACTGCCACGGCCAGACCAGCGTATCGGGCGTCCCTCGGGCGCCCGCGCCTGTACTCCAGATCAGAATTCCCATCCGCACCTGCAAGCACGTTGATCGGGTAATGGGGAGCATCGGCGCTCTGCTGGCCAGTCATAAATAATAGTCATTCGCGTTTGGGCGGCACATTTAACAACGAAATCCAGTGGAACACTGGCGAACCCAGGCCAGACTATTGTTCAGTCAGGCCAGGTCGGCGGCGGCAGGCGGCAGGCGGCAGGCGGCAGGCGAGAGTCGGCTACAACGAAGGAGCGGGGTCGTACCGGGCCAGAGGTGGAGCAGGCCGGGGGCTTGAACGGGAGTTGGCCAGTCCGTTCAGCCCGGCAGATGGCCGGGCAAGGTGATTGTGGGCGGCGCGATCTGCGGCGCCAGCATGGAACGTTCTGAAAGGTAGCGCCCAGGTGGCTTTCCCATCGCCTTGCGAAACATGGTTACAAAGCCGCTTGCACTGCCGTACCCCAGATCCAGTGCGATCGTTTGAACGCTTTCACCTTGGGCCAGACGTTGGAGCGCGAGGATGACGTGCAGCTGCCGGCGCCAACGACCAAAGCCCATACCGATCTCGTCCTGCAGGAGGCGGCTCATGCTGCGCTCGCTCATGCCGACGCGGCTCGCCCATACGCCCTTTGGCGTCTTGTCGGTCGGGTCGACCAGCAGGCACTCGGCCAGGCGACGGAGTCTTGCATCGCGCGGCATCGGCAGATGCAGATCTTCAACCGGGGCCTCTGCCAGCTGGTCGAGCAATGTGGCAATGAGGCGCTCCTCCTTGCCTCCAGCTGCATACCGCTCAGGAAAATCAGCCGCCTTCAACAGCAGTTCGCGCAGCAATGGCGAAACCGCAACGGTACAGCAGAACGTTGGGAGGTCCGGTGCGGCCTCCGGCTCGACAAACAGGCAGTAGCATTCTGTGTGTCCCGCTCCCCTTGCCGAGTGGGGAAGGTCGCCCGGTATCCAGACTGCGCACTGCGGAGGAACGATCCAGACGCCATCTTCCACCTCGCAGGTCAAGACGCCGCGAACCGAATAGATCAGCTGTGCCTTGCGGTGCTGGTGGCGCTCATTTTCCCAGTCCCGCGCCACCGAAGCGGCAGTAACGGCTACAACTGCCTGGTGAAGGCTGTCGACGCTCGCGTGCGCTGCGAAATCAGTGGTGGATACTCTGGACATGATGAAGGGGTCGATAGGCGGACGGCGATCTGCCGCCCGATTAGGGATTGCGGCCATTCACTTGTCAATGAAGCAGGCGCATCCTCGCGGCTGCGCGCTCATCGCCCGTTTGCCCGCTTTGGACGCCCCCTTCTGAACGGAGCCGGCTTGCGATGGCGGTTTCATGGGATGATGCATCACTGTGCCCGCCTGCCAACATATGCATACGCTGACTGATCCCCACCTGCTCAATGACGTCGCTGAGATCGGTCGTATCGAGGCAGTGCCGCGCATCCTCGAAACCGTAGCCCATATCACGGGCTCGAGATTCACGGCGATTGCCAGGGTTACAGAGACGACCTGGACGGCCTGCGCCACCCTGGACACGCTCGGGTTCGGGCTTGTTCCAGGCGGGCAGCTGGTCCTGGAAACCACCATCTGTGACGAGATCAGGCAGTCATCAACCTCCGTGGTTTTCGCACGCGCCAGCACCCACCCGCTGTACTCCAAGCACCACACGCCTCGGATCTACGGGCTTGAGAGTTACGCGTCGGTTCCGATTCATCGGCCGGACGGCAGTTTCTTCGGCACCCTGTGCGCCATTGATTCTTCGCCGGGCAACTTCGATGAAGCCCATGTCCGACGGTCCATGGAGCTGCTTGCCGAGCTCGTCGGCAACTATCTGGACAAGGAGGACCGCCTACAGGAAGCGGAGACGGCGCTTTCGGACGCGCAGCGGGATTCCGACTTGCGCGATCAGTTCATCGCGGTACTGGGCCATGATCTTCGCAGCCCCCTCCAGGCAATCAGCGTAGCAGCAGATGCACTTGAGGATGAGGCGACGTCCGCGCGTCAGCAGCAGATGCTTGCGCACATCGCATCTGGCGTGACCCGGATGGATGGGCTCATAAACGATGTACTTGATTTTGCCAGGGGCCGATTGGGTGGAGGCATCCCGATCTCGCTCCGGGAAAGCGATACGCTGCAAGCTGACCTTGAACGAGTTGCAGCGGAAGTGGCGATCGCCACCGGTCGCGAGGACATCGATGTGCAGATGCGGATCGAGGGCAGCGTGGTCTGCGATCCCGGCAGGCTGTCGCAGCTGCTGGCCAACCTGCTGACGAACGCAGTGCAGCATGGCGAGCGGTCGCTTCCTGTCACGCTGAGGGTGCACGCTGCATCCAATCGCCTCACGCTGGATGTGCACAACGCAGGCTGCATTGCGCCCGACAGGCTCAGCACCATTTTCAACCCGTTCTCGCGTGAGAAGGGCGAGCTTCCCAGGCCAGGTCTTGGTCTGGGCATCTACATCGCATCGGAGATTGCCAAGTCTCATGGCGGGATACTCGATGTGGTGTCAAGTGAAAGTGCCGGAACCGTGTTCACGTTCCGGATGCCAAGCGCGGATGTTGCCTGAGCGCCGGGGCTGGCCCTGCTTGATGCCACGGCATGCACTATCCAGGAGGTAGGCCGCGGTGGACTTTCGCTCAAGCAAGCTGTGGTAGCTCACGTCGTAGCACTTCGTGCGCTGCGCGAGGGCGAAGGCAGACCGTCAGGCACCTGTTGGCCGGACAATGCTCTGCCAACGGAAGCTCTCGCGCATCCAGCGTGGATCGTGCCTCCTTGCTGGGTTGGTCGGGAAGTCCCTTCTCGAACGCTTGATTGTAGATCTGTGTACCGTGGGCAATACTGAGATTGCCCCTGAGCGAGAGGACAGATCGTTGAGCGCCTCCATGCTTCCAAGAATCATAGGTTTCGACGTGCCACGGCTACAGGAGCATGTCGACTCATCTACCGACGAGGCCATCATTGCATTGCTGGACCTTGCCCCCGGTGCTCGCTGGATTGAACTGTTCCTGATGAAGTGTGAGGCGCTGGCGTCTCAGCTTTCGCTTGCGCAAGTCCGGGTTGAAGGCTCGAAGATCTACTTCTACGGTTCGATCAGCGACTCTCGGGCGCTTGCAGATGCTGTCATGTCCATCGTCCACGTGCTGAATGATCAGCTGATGCGGGAAGGGAATGATGCAGCTGGGCAGGAGGGGCGTTGCTAAGGGCAGGAGAGTCGTGACCAGCATAGGGTCGCGATCTCCGCTGCGCCGGGGTGCCCGCGGAGACTGGATCGAGCCGCAAGCCTGACTTGGAGGGCGCCCAGCCATGCCTCGCGCATTCCGTGCGGATCTCTGATGTAGATGTCACACGCGAGCCGGATGACGGGGTCAACTTCATGGCGAAAGCTGACAGCAGGCAGGGCGCCAGAGTTGAATGCCAACCCCCAATGGGTAAGCTCACGCTCGACGTCAACGAAATCCTTGTTCCTCGTGCGTTCCATGGTTTGCTCCTGTTGGACATGCACTGTACACCCTTCAGGACAGCGGCCTGTTCATGGCGCTTGTTCATACTCGATCCAATCGGGCACGGCTGCGTAACGCGCTGAAGCCCACTGTGGGGTCGCAGCAGATGGCTGCATCGGAGCAAGACATGAACAACACTTCCCAGAACCAGAATGATGGCCGCAACTCGAGTGTCGAGAAGAAGCCCGGCCAGCAGGGCCACGCGGACGGCAAGGATCTCGGCGGTGAGGATCTGGCCGGACAGCAAGGGCAGCAACAGCAGCAGCCAAGCGAAACAGAGACTGGACAGCCAAGCCCTGGCCAGAACCCAAAGGCGGGTGTTGATCGCGACAGTCAGCGTTGATGCCCCAGAGGTGGCCGCGCCCAGCGCGGCTGCTTCGGCATCGACAGGAAGGCTGGAATGTCGTCTCACAATCAGGCTGTGACCTTGATGTCTCAGATCATGTACCAATCGCGCCCGGTCAGCACGACGACGATGGCTCAGTGCCGGGCTTGCCATGGCGAGAGTCCTGGTGGAATGGAGTGTGCGCGGTGTTTGACTGAAGAGTTGGGAAGAGTGATTGCCAATCGAGGCGCTGCTCTTTGCTGGCTTGAGTCGTTCCTGAAAGTTCAGCGAGACGAGGCACGCGTGTTCATCTGTGCAAAGAGAGTCGATGCGTCAGCCTTGGAGTAGTCGCATTCGGACCTGACATTGCGCAAGCGTATGCTCGATAAATCCAGGAGCAACGCTATGAACTTCCCGATATGCATCTACGACCGAACGGGTACGGGGCTCCGCCTTCCTGCCGGGTGGTGGATTGACCTTCAGTCCGATCTCCCCGCTCTGGTGAGAGGTGGTGAGCGCATAGATCTGCCACGCTCATCGAGAGATGACCGCCCTCGCCTGGATCCTGAAGTTCTCAGCGATCTGTCGAGGCGGATCCGGGGCTCGCAATGGCTAGAGTAGATCGAGCCCAACCGCCAGGCGTGCACTGGTTGTTCTTCCGTCTTCGGAACGGACAGTCGATCAGCCCCGCCAGGCTGATGTCTGTCTGGTGCGAAGCCAGTGAATCGACTGAGTGCGCAGTACGCCGCGAGATCATTGACGGTGCTGGCTACGTGTATGCCCTTTATGCGCCCAATGGGCTGCGCTCACCTCGTCGCGTGGAACTGCGCATGAGGGCGCTTCTGGAAGAGGCGGGATTCGCCTTTACGATGGGAAGTTTGGCCGGGAGACATCCAGCCGACGGCTGAGGCGCGCCGTTTCCGGGACTGGAGGATCCCTCTCCCGGTGGGTTCGCCGCCGCTCTGAGATCATGGCGTAGGGCCAGCCCAGCCGGCCGAAAGACTTTGCGTACGCTGTACGCGGCGCGGTGCCGATGCCTCCGGGCCCAAACGTGGTCATGCGCAATGACGGAACATCCGGCGAAATCAGGCAGCAGCTGAATCCATGCCCCGGGTAGCTGCCCGCGCGCGATCGGCAGCAACAGCGTTGCGCCCCCACACGCGATCACTTTCAGGCAGCCGCGACAGACCTCAGTGGAGCCTTCGCGGCGGCGGAGGCAATCCAGCCCTTCGGGCATGTCCATCACTCGCTTCTAGTCCTCGATATCGAATGGATCATCTGCTTGGAGTGCGCCAAGAGTTGTTGACGACGGCACTGCTCGAGCCAGTGGTGCCAGATCTCCATTTCGTCCATCAGACCTGTGGCCCCGCATGCAGGGCAGGTGAGGGTGGTTCCCTTCTGATCTGTTTCAAAGCCTGCGCCCCTGGTCATTGACGACCTCAGCCCACAGCTTCTACAGGTTGAACGCACCTGATCCAGTCGGATGATTGCGCCATTGAGCGCAAGCTGGGGCAGGATCGAATGGACCCTGAAGGCGTTGGGAGGGTGCATGGTCGTGCCATCTGGGGGGCTGGACACGGGAGCAAAGGATTGTGCACCGGAGAAGAGCCGCGAGATTGCAGTGTCCGCTCTTTGATGTGAGATCCCCTTCACGTCAATCGTCTCCGGCTGGCGGTCGAGGTGGATAGCCAGGAAGGATGCCCGAACGGGGCACATCCCCTGGGGGCAAAGCCGTTGCCAGCCCACGGCAGCAATGTGGTGCTGGCCCCTGACGGTGCCACCCAGTTCTTGCTTCGCATCTGCGAAGTGCCGCTGCAGGTCAGTTTCCGCGCACGCGATAGAGCAGCTGTCTGCCGAACTGGGCCTGACGGTGGAGTTTCCGAGTGATCGTGTTCGTTGCAGAGATCTGGCGGAAAGCTGAGGCACTGATTCATCGAACCGTAGCTCTACCGCAGCGCCACGATCTCCATGGCCAAACTAGAGCCTTCCCGGTTCAAGCCGGCAGCCGCAGACATTTCCTCCACTGCAAGGACGAATGCTGAAACTTCCGCCCTACGCATGGCAGATGCAGTCCATTCCGCATCTCGACTATCCACAGCAGGTTGGCGCGTTAAGACTCGGATGCATCAGATCCGAGCGTCGAGGCGACTCCACGTTTTAATCCTTGTTTGAGCTCAACCCAGCTGCGGCGGGTGTTGACGGGCATGAACGAATCTCCAATCGGGATTCAGTATCCCCTCGTGGCTTCCGCTGATGGGGCCGATCAGTGGCGCAGATCAGTGTCTGTGGCGCACGCTTGCCAGAGACGGCATTGAAGATGACCGGCCAGTACGCTCGGCCGTTGATGCCGGCATGCCTCCGACCGGCTTCACAAATCTGTACCCCGCAGACGGGCATAGTGCCCTCTGAGTAGTGTGAGCGCGTCCATCCAGCCACGGGGTTTCCCCGAACGCCAGGAGGTCAC
>ENA-UOXB01000867-UOXB01000867.1-bioreactor-metagenome-genome-assembly--contig:-NODE-867-length-16234-cov-7.083009_pt1 | contig 16234 bp, 14 predicted proteins | sample MGYA00238158_ERZ761615 | MGnify/ENA primary metagenome ERZ761615 (study PRJEB28904, sample SAMN06267902) | bioreactor metagenome | isolation source: Joint BioEnergy Institute, California, USA | place... | reverse complement strand
ATATTTACCAAAATTATTCGTGAAATCGTTTCTGCTGCCAAGCAAGGTGATCCTGACCCTGACAAAAACCCACGCTTGCGTGCCGTCATTGAAAAAGCCTTGTCAGTTAATATGACTCGAGACACGATCAACCGAGCCGTGGATCGTGGTACGGGCGGCGGTGATACCGAAAACATGGATGAAATTAGCTACGAGGGTTACGGTATTGGCGGTGTGGCAGTACTGGTCGAAACCATGACTGACAATGTCAATCGTACTGTCAGCGAAGTACGCCACGCCTTTACAAAGTACGATGGTAACCTTGGTACTTCAGGTTCAGTTGCTTATTTGTTTAATAAGCGCGGTGAGATCACATTTAATGATGTGAGCTTAGAAGAAGAAGTCATGCTCGCTGCACTAGATGCAGGCGCACTAGATATTGAAAACGATGGCGAGACATTGCTGGTGATTACCGAGTGGGAAGATTTGGGTCAAGTTAAAGATGCGCTGAATGCCGCAGGCCTAGTTTCTGACAATGCCGAAGTTACCATGTCACCATCGACCACCGCTGAAATTGACAATCTAGATGACGCCGAAAGAGTCATGAAAATGATCGATATGCTAGAAGATATCGACGACGTACAAGAGGTTTATAGCAATGTGAATTTCTCCGCTAGCGTCATGGCACAACTTGAGCAGTAACGTTATCTTTCAATCACTTTTACATATTTATAAAAAAGGCCAAACGTACGCAGCGTTTGGCCTTTTTTTGATCGTTTTTATTTATTTATGGGTAGCAATCACTTGCTTTAACCTAAGTTTTACAAGTGACGCCTTCAAGTGCTAATAAGTAGGTCTTTTTATCCAGCCCGCCTGTATATCCACCAAGCTTGCCATCACTGGCGATCACTCGATGACAAGGAACAATAATGCTAAAGGGGTTTTTACCGTTGGCATTTGCCACCGCACGAAAGCCTTTTGGATTATCCACACGTTGAGCGAGCGTCGCATAACTAATCGTCTCGCCATACTCAATCTCTTGCAGCGCTTGCCAGACTCGCTGCTGAAAGTCAGTGCCCAAACTTGTGTCAATCGGCAAGTCAAAATTACTGCGCAGGCCTTGCATGTAGTGCTGCATTTGCATGATGCTTGTCAGTAGCAGTTTTTGCTCACTGTCAGCCTCATTCAAATGCTCTGCAGCAATAAAGGTCGCCTCGCTTATATCAAACTTATAATGCTTTGCCAGCTTATCAAGCTTGATCTTGTCTTGCCATTGCTCATCGACCTCCAACCAATTACACCAAACAAGTTTTGCTATATGGTCTACAGTATGGCTCGCCAGCAATAAAGCGGCGTTAGGGGATGACAACTCATCATGTGTGATATCGGATAGTACAACACTGGTAATGATCATAACCTAACTCCTTCATTAGTATTTATTTACTGGCGATTTGATCGATTATTCTTTGTCATCCGTCTCAAACAAAGCGGCGACAAACTGCTTTGGACTAAATGCTCGTAAGTCATCAATCGACTCACCAACACCAATATAGCGAATAGGCACATCGGTTGTTTCAGCAATATTAAAGACCACGCCACCTTTCGCCGTGCCGTCAAGTTTGGTGATGGTAATACCCGTCAACGGTACCACTTTATTGAATAACTCCACTTGATTGATCGCGTTTTGACCAGTGCCAGCATCAAGTACAATCATGCCTTCGTGCGGCGCGCTTGGATCGGCTTTACGTATGACTCGAACCACTTTTTCAAGCTCTGACATAAGATGCGTTTTATTTTGCAGACGTCCTGCGGTGTCCGCTATCAGTACATCGATATTTTTTGCTTTGGCAGATTGCATGGCATCAAAGATGACAGAGGCACTATCAGAGCCGTGACCTTGCGCAACCACTGGAATGTCATTACGCTCACCCCAAATTTGGAGCTGTTCAGTGGCTGCTGCACGAAAAGTATCCCCTGCTGCCAGCATGACTGACTTGCCTTCACTCTGCAAACGTTTGGCAAGCTTGCCAATCGTCGTGGTTTTGCCCACACCATTGACACCTACAACTAAGATGACAAAGGGTTTTTTGCTGGTATCAATGAGGAGTGGTGCAACTTTTGGCGTTAAAATATCCACCAATTCACTTTGCAGAGCTTTATACAATGAATGCGCATAAATCAAGTCACCACGGGCTGTCTGTTCGGTCAAGCTTTTGATGATACGGTTGGTCGCGCTGACACCAATATCGGCAACCAGCAATTGATCTTCCACTTCCTCTAACAGCTCATCGTCAATCTCTTTGCCACCAATAAGAATACTGACCATACCTTCAGCCAAATTCTTACGTGACTTACTAAGCCCCGTCTTCATACGGTTGAACCAGCTGCCGCTCTTTTTGCTTTCTTGTGTCTCTTGCGGTGCGGTATCAGACTCTTGCTCAGCTGCAGTTTTGACTTTGTCTTCTACACGAACCACGCTTGGAATATCGCCCAATTGCTCTTGTAGTGGCATGGCTGGGATCGAAGACATAGCGTTGGCATTGCTTGCTGCTTCTGGCTCTTTGACGTCAGAGACGCTCTCAAACGTATTTTTAAGTGCGCTTTGCTCTTCTGTCATGCCGATTGGCGCGCCCAAAGCGATATTGTTTGATTCATCAGCATTGACAAGATCTTCATTGATAGTGTCGCTCGCCTTCGGCTCTAGTGCATCTGTCTGATTGGGCGTCTCAGTTGAGACCACATCTTCAGTCTCATCGATAATAGGCACAGATTGCGCCGGCAGACTGGGTAAGGTAATATCATCGTCATCTAAGTCATCAAGATCGCCATCGAGGTTGATGACCACACGATTGCTATTATTTGGGTTGTTCATAAGCTTGCCCTAAAAGTTATCACTATCAATTATTCGTTTGTTTAAAATAAATTTATTTACCGCCACCGTTTTACTGTTGCACGGCAGTCAATGTTTCGCCTAGTTTAGCATAATTCGAGTGACGCTCAGTCCTTACCATAATGAGTCAATGTCAAAATTTACAAGTTTAAAATATCATGGCCTGACCTAAGAAAGTTTTGCTTAAGATTTGAACACAAAAATCTGACCTTTTATATAGCAAACATCACCTACTCTAACAGCTCTTATTTAGCGATCTGTTTACCTTATTCTCTACTCACTCTTTAGGGGTTATCTATGTTCAACACTTACAAAAAACAAGGTAAAAAAACGGCTACCATCGGCGCAGCTTTACTACTATCGGCGATGGTTTTGTCTTCAGTGACAGGTTGTACAACCACGCACGAGTTTAAGCCAACTGCTACTGTGATGGCTGGAGCGCACAAGTCGTTGTAAAGCCTTTTGTCGTCTTTGAAAATCGTCTTTAAAATTAGTATCGCCTTTTATCAATCTACAACTTGTCACCTTATATAAGTAGAGCACATCATGTCATCGTCTTTACCATTATCTACTCTTTCGCTACGCATTGCTTGTGCGTTTGCCATGGCCACTACCCTTTCCGCTTGCCAAACCAGTGCCATGAATACAAATTCGTCTTCTACGATCAAACCTTCAGTCACTCAAAATAAAACTGATCAGAATAAAGTCGGTCAAGATACTCCCTCATCAGACTTGGCAATGAATATGTCAGGCCGACATGAATATCAGTTAGAAAACGGCCTAAAGATAGTGGTAAAAGAAGACCATCGTGCGCCAGTCGTTATGACACAGATTTGGTACCGGGTTGGTTCAACGGATGAACCGACTGATAAAGGCGGTATCTCGCACTTGCTTGAGCATATGATGTTTAAAGGCACACCTAACGTATCAAGTGATGACTATGAACGTTTGATTGCCAAATTTGGCGGTGTGAATAATGCTTTCACAAGCTATGACTACACGGGTTACTATGAGCTATTCCCTGCCAATCGCTTGCCTTTGGCGTTAGAGCTAGAAGCGGATCGTATGAAGAACCTTACTTTCAACGATGACGCTTTTGCTAAAGAGCATCAAGTCGTTATGGAAGAGCGTCGCCAACGTACCGATGACAACCCACTTGCCAAAGCCTACGAATCATTTCGTTTATTGGCGCTACCCAATAGCCCCAAAGGCAAGTCCATCATTGGGCCAATGGATGAGATTGCATCCATCACACTGCCAGACTTAAAAAACTGGTACGAAACTTGGTATGCGCCAAACAATGCTACTTTAGTAATCGTGGGCGATGTCGAGCCGAATGAAGTCTTGGCTCAGGTCAAGCGTTACTTTGGTGAGCTGTCGCCAAGCGATTTGCCCAAACGTCCTGCTGTCACTCAAAAAGGCTTTCGTGGTTACCAGCAAGTCGATTCTGAACAAGCGGTACAAGTCCCTGTATTATTAATGGGATATAACGTACCAAGCCTTGTGACGGCGGGCGCAAGCAACGAAAAACAAGCTTACGCACTTTCGCTTGCTCAAGATGTATTGGATGGCGGGTTGTCTGCGCGTTTAGAGAGTCGATTGATACGTGAGCAAGGTTTGCTGACGACAGTGGGCACCTCTTATGACTTACTCGATCGCGGTGATGGTTTGTTTTTGATTCAGGCAACGCCGCGTGAAGGCGTAAGCTTAGCGCAAGCGCAACAAGCTATTATCGCTGAAATAGACAAGCTTAAAACTGATCCAATCGCCGCCGATGAAATCAGCCGTGCCAAAACCAGCACCGTCACGGGACTCGTCTACGCGCAAGACAGTATGGAAGGTCAAGCGCGTATGATTGGCTCATTACAATCGATCGGTCTTGATGATAGGCTACTTGCTGGGCTACCGGACAAACTCGATCAGGTGACAATCGCTGACATACAAGCGGCCAGTAAAAAGTATTTGGTAAAGGACAATTTGACAGTAATGCACATCGTCCCACCTAAAGACAAAGCTGCTGCCGCTAAAAAGCAGTAACGTATTGCTCCTTTGTCCCATAAAAATACCAACGACTCAGATTTCATAAATAAGAAGACAACCATGACTCAAAATAGCGATTTATGTCAAACAAAAAAAGCATCTTGTGATCAGGCACGCAGATCGATGCCACCAGCCTCTACCTTTACCAAACTCTCTCATCTTAGCCTTGGCGTACTATTGGGTCTAGCAGCGCTAACTGGTACTGCACAGGCTGACGTGGGTGCTGAGGAGTCTCGCGGATCAGCGGCTTTAGTTGATACGAGCGCGCCTATTGCAGCACTATCAAAGCTGACAAGTCTTGATAACACCAATCCATTAAAGGTTACTGTACCGACCATTCAACAATTCAAAACCAAAGCAGGCATACCTGTCGCTTTTGTGCAAACAACCACATTGCCCATTGTCGATATCGATTTGCGTTTTAACGCTGGTAGCGCTCGTGATGGCAGCATACGTAAAGACGGTTTCGGTATTGCCAATATGACCGCCACCATGCTCACGCAAGGTACTAAAAAATTGGACGAAAACGAATTTACTCGAGCAGGTGAAACCTTGGGTATCAATTTAGACAGTAGTGCTCATAAGGATATGTTCATAGTCTCGCTACGCAGCTTGTCTGACGATAAGCATTTGTTACCTGGCATCGACTTGATGACCCAAATGCTAAGTGAACCTGCTTTTGATGACCAAGTTCTGGCACGTAATAAGGCACGATTATTGGTCGGCTTACAGCAGCAAAAACAAGATCCAAACAGTCTTGCCAGCATCGCTTTTAACCAAGCATTATATGGAGATCATCCTTACGCTCATCCCTCAGTTGGTACGCTTGAGAGTGTGCCCAATATCGATAAACAGCAATTGATCGAATTTAAAAATCGTTACTTGGTTGCAGCCAACGCCTCCATTGCCATGACAGGCAACCTAACCTTGAGCCAAGCCAAAAAATTGGCAGAAGACATCACCTCTACATTACCTGCCGGTCAGGCAGCACCAGCCCTACCGGAACCAAAACCGCTTAACCAAACAAAGCACATTCATATTCCGTTCCCAAGTACGCAGACAACCATACTCATGGGACAACTGGGTAGCAAGCGCGCAACCAATCCAAAGGATCAGCAGCAACAAACCAACTTTGCCGTAGGTAATGAGGTCATGGCTGGTAGCAATTTTAATGCGCGTTTGATGACTGAGGTTAGACAAAACCTTGGTTACACTTATGGCATTACAGGTTCAATGACGCCGATGTTAGCAAAAGGCCCTTATCAGATTGGGTTTTCAACCCGTAACGACAAGGCGCTGGATGCCATCAATGCAAGCTTAGCCGTTATCAATAAGACGTTAGATGAAGGTATTACTAATAGTGAGATGCGCCTGACAACAGACAATCTTAAGAATAGCTTTCCGATGAGCTTTGCAAGTAATGCAGGCATTAATAACTTACTTGGTATGATGAATTTTTATCAACTGCCAAATACCTATCTTACTGATTATATCAATCGTATAGATCAGGTGAAGTTAGCAGGCGTCAACCAAACCATGCGCGATACGCTCAAACCGGCTGATTTCTTAATTGTCACCGTTGGACAAGACGACCCTTGGAAGGATAAAAAAACTAAGTAGTTGCCGCAATAGGCGATGCCTTATAAATTTTCTTCTACAATAAAGTAAGGGGCCATGCCAAAAAGCATTGCCCCTTACTTCATGATTTAAGATAAACATCACTAACGTTCAACACAGCCAAATAACGTTATCTACCTATTTAGAAATAGTCACTTCAACATCGTAAACCAGATCATCAGGTTTATAAGTTGCTCCATTATATGCCAGTCGGATCACATGCTTGTCATAAGAATCGACTCGATAATCGCCATTAGCGAAGTTATGCACCCTTGGTACTACTAATAGTGCTTCGATTCGACTGTCATTCAATTTAACCGAAATATACTGACCGGTTCGTGGGTACAAGAAATAGTCACAGTAATCTCCTACCATAACCTCTGCGCTACGCTCAATAACCCGACTATCCACCTCTTCTTGTATGAGTTTTGGGCAAATATTCGCGCGTTCAGCAGCTAGCCTAGCATAGGAATTTCTGATATTTTCTTCAACGTTTTCAGCGTTTCGTAATTTTCGATCTTGGTGAGCGGCAGACTTATTGGCTACCGAACGCCTCTCTTCAGAAGAGGTTTCTGGACTAAAAACACTGACAAGTAATAGAAATAAGAAAACCAAACCAAATAAAGCCACATAGGTATTGTTTGACTTTAAAAAGCTTTTCTTTACTTTATTGGCACTATCAGTCTTATTCGTTTTTGAATACCACTTCTTCATAAACTCTGCTCATAACAAACGCTATTTATTGCTTTATAAATAAAAGGATATAAAGTTAAATAACAAACCGATTATTAAAGCACAATTTATTGATCTTAGAAAATTAATAGTGACTTAAACGCCTACGTTTTGACTTTAGACCTTTTAATCACTGGCTTGTTTTCTATCGTAGCTATAGTAATGCTATAAGCAGCATCACCTTGCTACTTGTCTTACGTTACTGCCCAAACATACTTATCTTAATAACTTGCCGTTTGATTAATAGCGACAAGAAGAGCTGCTACTAGCATGATTAAAACCCCATTTACGATAGCCATCTGTGTCTAAATGAATGGCACCCGTTGCATATAAACCCAAACCAAAGTTATGGGCTTTGCCTTGATATTGCCAGAACTGACACAAGCCATCTTGCATAGCGCTGCGTTGCCATGGGTTGTCTTCGTATTCTGGCACCCAAATATCCATGGCGCTTCCATTCATGTGCTTACTGCTATCAGCACCGCCTGCGCAGCTATTGAGGCCAGGGCTGCGATAGACTGAGCGTATCTCACTACTTGCTGGCACAATGCCTTGGCTTTTTAGCTCATTGTACAGACGCAATGTCGGTACGATGTTTGCCCATAGCTCTTGCGGTGGCAGCTGATAAGGCTCATAACCGCACTTGTCCCAGCTTCGAGCAGTCGTGAGTAACTGAGACAGTGGTGGTACGTTTTGCGCACCAACTCTTGATGTCAGGTAGCGCTGGTATTCTGCTACTTGCTGAGCACGGTACCTATTACTATTTAACCAAGCATTAAAATCCATGTTGCTGTAGTCATTGTTGACACCGCTATAAGTATTATTCGATGTGTTATAAACAGGCGTACGCCGATTTATATTCACCTGTTTACTCTCCTCAATAGAGAGGTTTGAATTGGGTGCAAACTCACGCTGCTTTTGAATGATCAATCCCTGCATGCTGTCACCACTTGTCGTATTTGCACCGCTCAATATGGTAGCGCCAGGACTGTAATTTGAATTATTGGTAGAAGGCCTGATATAAGCATTACTACTGTTATTGGCATTGCTACTATGGCGTATTTGAATACGGCGTTCAGTGTTATCGCTTAACACAGCAGCATGAGCCGAGATACTGCTGGCACATATCATCAGTGCAATAATAGGGTTTTGGATCTGTTTATACACATGGTTTTTTGTGTTTGTCATCGCAAGAAACTACCACTAAAAAGGTTTTATCGATACTATCAAATTTTTAATAAGCAGGCTAAACTATCGCCTCTAATCAGAGGCCTGATATTCGTAATTAACACTTATCCTAATCATATTTATAATTACGTGACTTTGGTACTTTCGTATTACTCTGTCGTTAACATTCCATTATAATAGACATAGTGACGTCACGTTTGCAGCCTCATTTTTAGATACAACCCTCCTTTTATCTCAATTGCTAGCCACTCTTTGCCTATGTCTTCTAACTTGCAGTACCGTTTTTCACGTCAGAGCCATCATATGGGTCAAGGTCACGCACCGACACTATGGCAACGTATACATATAGATCCTTGGTTAACGCTGCTTTTATTGACGGTTTGCTGTATTGGCCTGACAATTTTGTATAGTGCGTCGGGACAAGAAGTGGGTATGGTTCTGCGTCAAATGGTCAGTTATGGCGTGGCTTTTACGGTCATGTTCACCATGGCGCAGATACCGCCCAGTATTTACCGTACCTTTACCCCTATTTTTTATGTGCTTGGATTAATTTTACTGATCTTGGTTGATATCATTGGTGAAGTTCGTATGGGTGCGCAGCGCTGGATCAATTTGCCAGGGTTTGGTAGTGTACAGCCTTCTGAGTTTATGAAGCTTGGTATGCCAATGATGTGTGCATGGTTTTTATCCAAGCGTGATCTGCCGCCTTCCTTATCCAGTATCGCGATAACCCTAGCACTAATTGTTGTTCCTGTATTATTAATTGCTAAAGAGCCTGATCTTGGTACGTCACTACTGGTCGCTGCCAGCGGTATCTTTGTGCTGTTTTTGGCCGGTTTGTCTTGGCGATTGATTTCCGCTGCTGCGATTTTAGCAGTGCCTTTTATTGCTTTTGCTTGGAATTTTTTATTACACGATTATCAGCGTACGCGTGTAATGACTTTGCTTAACCCTGAAGCGGATGTACAAGGCGCTGGATGGAATATCATTCAGTCAAAGACCGCGATTGGTGCAGGTGGTCTGACTGGTAAAGGCTATTTAGAAGGCACGCAATCTCACCTACATTTCTTACCAGAAGGCCATACTGACTTTATTATCGCAGCTTTTTCAGAAGAGTTTGGTCTGCTCGGCGTGATTTTATTGATGTTTATCTATTCGTGCTTGCTAATGCGCGCCTTGTACATCGCTTTTACACATCCTGATGTTTATAGCAGATTGCTGGCGGGTGCAATCGCCATGTCTTTCTTTGTTTATGTGTTCGTCAATGTGGGCATGGTAAGTGGTCTTTTGCCTGTGGTTGGCGTACCCCTCCCCTTTATTAGCTACGGCGGTACTGCTATCGTCACGTTGATGGCAGGTTTTGGGCTACTTATGTCCATTCATACTCATAAAGCCAGCTAACTTAGATTACAAAAAATCTTGCGTAATTTTTATTAAATAAATGATTCCGAAGCCATTTATATACTAATTTCTTTACAATTAAATGCTTTTTGATTGACTTTAAAAAGCTTTAATCCTTGTTTTTTACAAATAATTGCGTTAACCTCGTTCTATCTTAGCTCGATACAGAACACGTACATAGCTGCTAAGAAAATTTGCATTTAATTATATTTTAGTTATAGCTCATCCGTATAGTTAGCAATCAATAAATTTACAAATTTCAAATACACTACTTAATTAACGTTTTGATAACAAAGCGATACGTAATATCCTTCAAAACCTTTAATTATTTAGCAATGAAATAGTTTTTATAGAAATGACATAGAGTGACATCATTAACTGTATTTTAAGTTTTGATCTTAATGTTAGTACTAACCATTGTTTGAGCGTTTTATAAGTAATTTTGGCAATGTTGCCATGACCTACTTATTATAATGAAATGAAAAATTACCATATATTAAAATCTATAAAAGCCTACGTTTGACACCAGCGATTTAATGAGCAGTTAGTTGGTGTGAGGCTTTAGAGCTTGTGTCAGGGTTAGATTGGTCTAACGTTGTCACACTCGATCTAACGTGATTAGAGTTAGGTTTTGATATATAAGTTATAGAGGTATCTATGAATAAGCGTTTATCTGGTTTACTTACAATGTCAGCAGTTTTGTTTGCTGGCTCTGCAGTCGCTACTAATGCCAATGCAGTAGAAGCAAAAACCTCTCTTGCAATGATCTCGCAAGATAACGCCTCCCACATCGATCGTGTCCTTGGTGAGCTTAGCCGTCAACATGATGGTGCATCAAGTCTGGTCAAATCCGCACGTCAACCTACGTCTCTTGCACTCAATAGCTCTCTATTAGCCAGTGATACTGCGATAGCAAATAATGACGAAGATGTATTAGAGCGTCTAACAGCAGTCGCTTCCAATTCAGTGAGCAAGTTTAAGCAAACCGGTCTGGCCTCTTGGTATGGTCGTCAGTTTCATGGCCGTAAAACAGCCAGTGGCGAAACATTTGACATGAATGGCTTGACGGCAGCGCATCGCTCATTGCCATTGAACTGTTATGTTAAAGTGACTAACAAAACCAATGGTAAAAGCGTCGTTGTAAAAGTTAATGATCGCGGCCCATTCCATGGTAACCGAGTCATGGATTTATCTTATGGTGCTGCAAAACGTCTTGGTATCACTAATAAGGGTGTCGGCAACGTCTCTATTGAGCGTGTTTCAGGCCCTTAGTTTTAAACCAGTATCTTATCAAATTAAAAAAAGCGCCCAACGTATTCAAACGTTGGGCGCTTTTTTTTGAGCTACTTTTACAATGTTGCTTAAGACAGCTTCCTGGAACATTAAAAAAATAACTATTGAAAAAGTAAACTTAACAAAAAATTTGGCTTTATAATTCAAACGCGCTTTCGATGGCATCATCAAGACGCTCGACAGCAATCACATTTATTCCTTTAAACTGAGGCGAACCTTTGGCAGGTGCATTGGCTTTTGGAATAATGGCGTGTTTAAATCCGTGCTTCATTGCCTCTTTTAATCGCTCTTGTCCATTAGGGACAGGACGAATCTCACCAGATAAGCCCACTTCGCCAAATACTGCCAAGGAAGATGGCAAGGCTCGCTCTTTAATACTAGAGGCGCAAGCTAGTAGCACTGCCAAATCAGACCCTGTCTCTATTACCTTGACGCCGCCCACCACGTTAACGTATACATCTTGTCCACTCGTATGAATACCGCCGTGACGATGCATCACTGCCAACAGCATGGACAAACGCTGAAAATCTAATCCCAGTGCCATACGTCTTGGCTGTCCCTGCGAGTCATCTACCAAGGCTTGCACCTCGACCAATAGTGGTCTTGTCCCTTCTCGGCTGACCATTACCACAGAGCCCGCCACAGGCTTATCGTAACGGCTTAAGAATATAGCCGATGGGTTGGCAACTTCTTTGAGTCCCATATCAGTCATACCAAAGATGCCCAGCTCGTTGACTGCGCCAAAACGGTTTTTGACGGCTCGAATCATACGAAAGCGAGAGTCAGATTGACCTTCAAAATACAATACTGTATCCACCATGTGCTCTAGTACGCGCGGACCTGCCAGCGTGCCTTCTTTGGTGACGTGACCGACCAAAAATAGCGCTGTGCCTGTTTGCTTAGCATAACGAGTCAAGATTGCTGCCGACTCGCGGATTTGACTGACCCCGCCTGGTGCTGAATTGATCGCGTCAGTATAAATGGTCTGAATAGAATCAATAATAGCAATGGCAGGCTGCTCTTGCGTTAACGCCGCACAAATAGTCTCGACGTTGGTTTCAGCCAGCACTCGTAGCCTATCAGCAGGCAAATCTAAGCGCTTGGCACGCATAGCGACCTGAGCCAGTGACTCTTCACCAGTGACGTACAGTGCGCTACCTGCTAATGACTCTGCACGTGCCATATTGGTCGCCGTCTGCAATAAGATGGTCGACTTCCCAATACCAGGATCACCGCCTATTAGCACAACTGACCCTGCAACCAATCCGCCACCAAGAACGCGATCAAACTCACTAATACCGGTTGGCAAACGAGTATCCAATGTTACGCTGACGGCGTTTAGCGGCATCACTGCGCTATGAGTACCAGAATAGTTACCAACGGGCGCGTCGGCATTACGAGGCGTAGCGCGACTGGCATTGGGTTTGGCTGTATTCTTATTATGATGCGGCATACTCACGTTAGGTGCTTCAACCAAACTGTTCCATTCGCCGCAGTCAGTACACTGGCCTGCCCATTTACCAAAATGCGCCCCGCAATGTTGACAGACATAACTGCTTTTATTTTTTGCCATAACGTATCAGCCTTATTCAGATAATCAATCGAGAATAATGAATAGAATTTTGTGACGCTTAAAAGAGCGTCTATTGAAATATGAGTTTTGAGAGAAACAGTCATCGATATGACAGACTGTATGTTGTAGAGAGGATAACACTGAGTATCAATGAACGCTAAATACAAGAGAAAAAGATAAATGACAGCTGACTCAAGGCATGACTGCAAAACCTTAAAGTCAGCATCATAAGTAGATATTATGCTCAAATGAATTTATTTACATTTCAAACTGGATTTATTTGTTGAAATTAAACTTGGAAGTCTTTACCCAAATAAACTGATTTTACAAGCTCATTATCCAAGACTTCAGAGGCGGTGCCTTCAGCAATAATAGCGCCTTCTGAGACGATATAAGCCTTTTCACAAATGGCCAAGGTATCACGGACATTGTGGTCTGTAATCAGTACACCAATACCGCGGTTCTTTAGCGTTAAGATAACATCTTTAATATCACCAACAGAGATGGGATCAACCCCTGCAAACGGCTCATCTAATAGGATAAATTTTGGATCAGCTGCTAAGGCACGAGCAATCTCACAACGACGACGCTCACCGCCTGAAACACTCATACCTAAAGATTTTCTGACATGATCTAAATGGAACTCACCGATCAGTTTTTCAAGCTCTTGCTGCTGCTGCGTAGCATTTAGCTCTTTACGGGTTTGTAGGATTGCTAAAATATTGTCTTCGATAGACAGTTTACGAAAAATCGATGCTTCTTGCGGCAAATAACCAATACCTGCGCGCGCGCGTTCATGCATCGCATATTTAGACAGATCCATTTTTCCTAAGGTTACGCGCCCTTTGTCCATATTGACCAGCCCGACCACCATATAAAAACTGGTGGTCTTACCTGCCCCATTTGGACCTAGTAATCCAACGACTTGGCCTTGCTCAACGGAGAAAGAGACATCTTTAACTACCCAGCGTTTGCCATAGCGTTTGCCCAAATTTTGCATGGTCAATCGCGCAGTAGGCGCGGTACTATTGGTTGCTAAAAAATCTGTATTTTTATTATCACTCATAACTATCTCAAACGGTTGCAAAATGCAGGCGTACGAACTGACATATCAATCTATTGGTCAGATCACTTACTAGCGTATGCCGCTTTGGCTGTTATTGCTGCTAGGCGGGAACACTAACTCTACTCGCTGATTGCCACCAGCCGTTGCTTCGACATCACCCGCCTTTAAGCTATAGCGAATGACATTACCAGCAAAACTTGCACCATTTTGAACCAATCTTGCATTGCCTGTCAGAGTAATAATACCCGTCACTGCGTTGTAGTCAATCTTATTGGCTTGACCTTTTGCCAACCCTTTTTCTTGCGTGACAATCTGCTGCATGGTCGCTGGACGTCCAGTCGCTACAGCAGAATTGATACTGCGCTGCTGCGATAAATTGACCGTGATATTATCCGCCGTCATTCTAAACGTGCCTTGAGTGATAATAACGCTGCCTGAGTAACTCGTGACACCTGTACGCTCACTATAAGTAGCTTTGTCGGCTAAAAGCTTGATTTCTTGATTGGCATCTGATGGTAGCGCATGACTGTATAAAGGCAGTGCTATCAGCATGGCCACAGGTAACGCTTGAAACTGACGCAAGCGATAGACGGTTGGATTTGAGCGTACCAATAATGAGCGCAAAGCAGGCAAAAATTTAGATTTCATAAAAATCACTCGTTTTATAGGGGGTAGTAGCACTTGCAACTGCATGCAAGCTACTATTTTTTGTCATATGTTTTAATTATAAAGCCGATTAAGGTTAAAACAATGCTTTATCTTGGCGATCAGATGGAGTAAAGGCAACAGCCACTTTGCCAAACTCATAATCTCCCGTTTCAAGATTGGCGGTCATGCTTGACGCCTCAAACCGATTCATTCCTTGTTCAATCTTGACAGGCTCTTCACTGTATACCTTTCCTGACTTTGTATTACCTTTTAGGGTATTGCCAGTCACTTTTATTGGCTCAATATCAGACGTGCCTTTTTTGCCTTCGCTCACCAGTAAAAAACCACCCGACAAGTTAAGCTCTCCTGTCTGCTGGCTAATAGCAGCGCTGCCCGCTTCAATGCGATAACGCTGCTCAGGTGATGGCTCCCAGTTCATGGTAATGCCTGACATCTCATCCAAATTGGTTTGCGGGTTATGCGTCAACGATTCAGCGGTAAGCTCGTACTCAGTTTCACCTTTATCATTGGTCTGTACTGCTTTGATGTCCGTTGCTTCATAATCAACATCGGACGTCTCCATACTAACAGGTGGCGTTATTTCTCCCTGCTGCTTAAAAAACCAGCCAGCAAGACCTGCAATAATCAGTGCAAGGACGATTAAGACACGAGTATTCACAGCATATTATCCTAATGGTTTGCTTCATCAAGCGTGTACTGCCCGATGAAGTCTTGGTAGTGTCCATGACCTTTTAAAATCAGATCACATATTTCGCGTACGGCGCCATTGCCCCCTGTACGAGTGGTCACCATATCACTGCGATTGATAACCTCTGAATGCGCGTTGGGCACTGTTGCAGCAAATCCTACCGTTTGTAAAGCTTTGATATCTGGCAAATCATCACCCATATAAGCGCAATCGGCTGCTGTAATATTGAGTGCGGGATCAAGCGAAGACAGTAGCTCATTTAAAGCAATAAGCTTGTCATCACGGCCTTGTACCACGTAGTCCACACCTATTTCTGTGGCCCGCTTGTCAACCATTGGGCTACTGCGACCAGTAATGATGGCTGTTAAGATGCCATAACGAGCCAATGACTTGATACCAACGCCGTCTTGTACTGAAAAAGCTTTTGTCTCAACACCATTAGCGTCATAAATGATCTGACCATTTGATAAAATACCATCAACGTCCAGCACCAACAGTTTTACTCGTCCTGCTTTTTTGATTAAATCTTGCATCCGTCATCTCTTATTCAAGGTTATCTTTTAATATAACACTTACTTGACACCAGCTTGTAGCAAGTCATGTACGGTGATAATGGCCTCTAGACGATTGTCTTCATCAATAATCAACAACTGACTGATGCTACTTTCATTCATCACACTAAGCGCATCTGATGCACGCATGGTCTTATTGACATGACGTGGATTGCGAACCATCAATTCCTGCATCGGCGTTTTTAGATCGATACCTTTTTCTAAACCGCGCCGTAAGTCACCATCTGTAAATACGCCAACGACCTTATCATCATTATCGATAACCACGGTCATACCCAGACGTCCAGCAGACATAGTAAAGAGCGCTTCTTGTAATGGTGCATCTTGATGTATCAAAGGCAGATATTCAGATTTGGTATGCATCAAATCCTCGACCCGCGTCAGTAGCTGACGACCCAATGCCCCTGCTGGATGCGATAACGCAAAATCTTCTGAGGTAAAGTTGCGGGCATGAACCAAGGCAACCGCCAACGCGTCCCCAAGTGCTAATGTCGCTGTGGTACTAGACGTTGGCGCAAGGTTGAGC
>ENA-UOXB01000866-UOXB01000866.1-bioreactor-metagenome-genome-assembly--contig:-NODE-866-length-16234-cov-10.258174_pt1 | contig 16234 bp, 10 predicted proteins | sample MGYA00238158_ERZ761615 | MGnify/ENA primary metagenome ERZ761615 (study PRJEB28904, sample SAMN06267902) | bioreactor metagenome | isolation source: Joint BioEnergy Institute, California, USA... | reverse complement strand
TCAGGCGTACGCGCATTGTTGAACTTTGGACATACCTTTGGACATGTGATTGAAACCCATCAAGGCTACGGCAATTGGCTCCATGGCGAAGCAGTTGCAGCTGGCATGGTACAAGCAGCTGAACTATCACAAAAAATCGGTTGGTTAACCACTGAGGAAGTTGCTCGTATCAAGCGCCTTTTAACACTTGCCAATCTGCCTGTCACACCGCCACCTATTGATGTCAAAACAGCTTTGGACTTAATGGGTCATGATAAAAAAGTGAAACACGGACAAATCCGCCTTATTTTGTTAAAATCGTTAGGCAAGGCTGTCTTAACCAATGATTTTGATACCAACCTTTTGACTGACGTTTTGTCGCAACATAGCGAATGATCTATTAAGCGATTAACGAGCATAAATGTTCATTGCGCGTCCCCATTCAACATATATTGGTCGGCCATAACATCAGTTGGACACGCATTTACTTCATGCGGTTACCTATATTTTTACCAAGGATACTCTCATGGCTGCTTTCAGATCGACGCCTCGTACCGCTAGCCAATCATATCGTCGTCAAGCCTTGATATGGCTAGTCGTAACCTTACTACTGGGGGTGGTCACAGCATTAATTTGGATGTTGAGTCAGACGCCAGCGATGGGTGCTAAAATCGAAAATGCCCCGATATCAACACCGCAAACCCTAAGTACTGAGCTTAAACAGCCATTGAAGATTGAATCATTGCATGAGCTGGACACAGATGTACAGCCTATCAGTTTTGATACGACGGTTCGGGATTTGCGTAACTATCCTAAAGAGTTTAAAGACAAACGTTATCTGCTGGCAAATAAGGGCAAGTGGACAGTGCAGGTCATGAATGTGGCTGAAAATGACGTGATTGTCAGTTATTTAGAAGGCCGTGACGACCGCGATAAATTTGCTTACTTCCGTTATCTCGATGATGAGAAGCAAGTACGCTATATGCTGACCTATGGCATTATGAGCAGTCCGCAAGAAGCGATTGGTGCAGCAAAACTCATCGACTTTAAACTGCCTAATAATGTGCGTGTATTACCAGAAGAGATCAACCGTTATGTTGGTATCATCGATAACTATGAGCGTCCTGATCCTGTCAAAGACTTAAGCACCAAGCGCACACGTTCTGTGAACCTAAAGCCTACCAAACGCGAAGTACCTGTGCGTCAGCAAACGCAAGAGGCTAGCGATGCGGATAACGATCAAAATACAGGAAGCAACAACGGTCAGGGCAATCAATCATCAACCAGTTATGGTGACGAAAGCATTCGTCAATCAGCCGATACTTCTGAGACGTTATCCGTTACAGAAGAGCGCATCGTTGGTTTTGAAGATCGCGCCACATCAGCACCGTCTAAAAGCGAAGAGGGCGCAACCAAGCCTTCGACCCAAGACAATAAAAAGCCGTCAGTATCTGAGACAGATAACGGTGCTGCTAAAAAACCGCCAGTCGTACCAACGCCTAAGCAGCCAACTACCAACGGTAACGCAAATTCAAACAGCACCAGCAGGAACGCCAATGCTGCTCCTAAGACTAACCCTGATAGTATGAAAGCGCTGATTGAAGATAAGAATAATTAGTATGTGATAATTGTTATTTAGTCATAATGAGAAGTACGAAGAACCCACTAGTAGACATACTGAGTGGGTTTTTTGTGGGGATTATTATTTAATTATTGCTAAGGTTGTCTTACTAAACCTGCGAATATGTAAGAATTACTCTATTTGAGGCCGAGAAATATTACTTTGATTTAGTGTCAGATTAGTATTTTCTTTTGTCTCATAACCAATAGGAATACGTAGTCTTACAAAATATGGCTAATGAATTGATAGAAAAGACTAGATTTTTTCCAAATCATTAACTAATATAACTGTGGGCGACGTTCTGTATAGTTATCGTAAAAACTGTATATTTAACAATTATTTAGTAAGCTTTTTGGCATTTATAGAGCATTTTACTAAGACTTGTTGTCTCAAGCGTGACTACTTGCTGTTTAAATTAAAACGCTCACAAGTAGTCCAACCTCTCTTATGGTCGCTCTGATTAGAGTGACTAAAGCGCTTGAATACAGAGCGTCAGATATTCAAAACCAATCGAATGCACTGTCATTCAAAGCCTTGCTTATCAGTTCTAAGCGCTAGGCATGATACAGTGACAAGCGTTACTCAAGATGCGATAGTACATCATTGATGAATGAATAACGGATATACAGGGTCGTATTTCCTCCCATTGTAAAGGGTTACTGCTGACTACCTGTTAATATGCCAATTATCTGTCAAAACATCATCTAATGACTGGAAAGGGCAAGTTTTAATTTTCCTCTCCAGATATGATGTGTATGTGCATCACGCCATTTATTAATGTTGATATACGAATATTAATTATCAGCCCGTTCTGCCTACGGGTGTCAGCTTATGTGCCGCATTGGATATATACGCTACCCGTTTACTTAAAAGGACCAGCTATGTCAATGATTTCCTCGCAAACCCACCTGGCCACGCCAGATGACTTTTCTGATAATTGCGGTTTTGGTTTGATTGCTCACATTGAGGGTGAAGCCAGCCATAATTTGGTAAAAACTGCTATTCATAGCTTGAGCTGTATGACCCACCGCGGCGGTGTTGCTGCTGACGGTAGAACGGGCGACGGTTGTGGCCTATTACTGGCGATGCCAACCAAGTTTTTTAAAAATATTGCCGCCGAGCAGCAATTGACCATTACGGATAATTTTGCCGTGGGCATGGTGTTCGTAAATACGGACGAGACAAAAGCCAAGCATAGCCAGCAAGTGCTAAACGATGAGCTTGTGGCACAAGGACTAGACGTTGCTGGTTGGCGTGATGTACCACTTGATTTGAGTATTGTCGGCGAGATTGGTCGTGAGACGCTACCAGATTTTAAGCAAGTATTTGTCAATGCTCCCGATGATTTGGCAGCAGATGATTTCAACCGTAAGCTGTTTGTTGCGCGTAAAAAGGCAGAGCAGCGTCTGACTGAAGATGAGTTGTTTTATGTTTGCTCATTGAGTTGTCAGACGATTATTTATAAAGGTCTGGTGATGCCATCAGACTTGCCAGCCTTCTTTTTAGATTTACAAGATGAGCGTTTGGCCTCACACATTGTGGTTTTTCATCAGCGTTTTTCAACCAATACACTACCGCGCTGGCCGCTTGCTCAGCCATTCCGCTATCTTGCTCACAATGGCGAGCTAAATACCATTACAGGTAACCGTAATTGGTCTGAGGCGCGCACACCAAAGCTAAAATCTAAAAAATTGCCTGAGTTGAATCAACTAACTCCTCTAGTAAATAGCACAGGCTCAGACTCCTCAAGCTTAGACAATATGCTTGAAGTACTGATGTCAGGCGGCATGAATCTATTCCACGCGATGTCAATCCTAGTACCACCAGCGTGGCAGAATGTCGATAGCATGGATATGGACTTACGCGCGTTTTATGAGTTTTACTCGCAGCACATGGAAGCATGGGATGGTCCAGCAGGTTTGGTGATTCAAGACGGACGTTATGCTGTTTGTATGCTAGATCGTAATGGTCTACGTCCATCGCGCTGGGTGACGACCAAAAATGGTTATATTACGGTCGCCTCCGAGGTTGGTGTTTGGGATTATTCACCGCAAGATGTATTGGCAAAAGGCCGAGTTGGCCCAGGCCAAATGCTAGTCATTGACACGTTGACAGGTCAAATTTTAGATACTAAAGCCATTGCAACCCTACTCAAAAAGGCGCATCCATATCGTAAATGGCTACGTGAAGAGGCAACACGTATTCGTGATGATGAGCGTTTAGAAGAAACCTTGGCAGCGCAGTCTTGCCGCGGTGATAAGCTAAAAGCCTTACAAAAGATGTATCACATCACCAATGAAGAGCGCACAGAAATCATTCGTCCCAATGCCGAAAATGGTCAAGAGCCAGTGGGTTCGATGGGTGATGATACGCCGATGGCGGTACTGTCGCAGCAAATCCGCCATGTCGGCGACTTTTTCCGTCAGCAGTTTGCGCAGGTAACCAATCCACCGATTGATCCATTACGTGAATCTATCGTAATGTCATTACAAACGTGCCTAGGCGCAGAAACCAATGTGTTTGCGCCCTCAGCAAGAGACGCACATCGTATTATTTTATCGTCGCCAGTATTGTCAGCCAGTAAAATGCAGCAGCTTGAAACGTTGAATGATCCAGCGTTCAAGACCGCTCGTATTGACTTGAACTATGATCGCACCCTGAGCTTGTCTGATGCCATTAAGAGTATCTGTGAGCAGGTAGAGAGTAGCATCCGTGCTGGTAATACGTTGATCGTACTGTCTGATAAAGCCATTGACGCAGATAAAGTGCCTGCCAACGCGATTATGGTGACTGGCGCTGTGCATCACTATCTGATTGCCCGCGGTATTCGTACCGATGCCAACCTGATTGTTGAGACAGGTCTTGCACGTGACTCGCATCAAGTGGCTGTATTGATTGGCTTTGGTGCGACCTGTATTTATCCATACTTAGCCTACGATGTCATTGATGATTTGGTCGCAACGGGTGAGCTGCTCGGCGATCCGATTCAAGCGCGAGTGAATTTTCGTAAAGGCTTGGATAAGGGGTTATTAAAAATCTTATCAAAAATGGGCATCTCTACCATTGTGTCTTATCGCGGTGCGCAGCTGTTTGAAGCGGTCGGACTGTCTGAAGAAGTCGTAAACTTGTGCTTTAAAGGGGTGCAAAGCCGTATCAAAGGCGCAACTTTTGAAGATTTGGCAGCCGATCAAGCGCAATTGGCAGCAAATGCTTTTAAACGTCGTGCGCCACTCGATCAAGGCGGTTTGCTCAAGTTTGTCTTTAACAAAGAATATCATGCCTTTAATCCAGACGTGATCAACAGCTTACACACGGCTGTACGCACAGGCGATTATGAAAATTATCGTCAGTATGCAAATTTGGTCAATAGCCGCCCAGTCGCGACGTTGCGTGATTTATTGCAGCTAAAGACTGACAACAGTATTGATGTTAATGATGTTGAAGACATCTCTGAGATTTTGACGCGTTTTGATTCAGCAGGCATGTCATTGGGCGCATTGTCTCCTGAAGCGCATGAAGCCATTGCTATGGCGATGAACACCATTGGTGGACGCTCAAACTCTGGTGAAGGCGGGGAAGACCCAGCCCGTTATGGTACGTTGCGCAACTCTAAAATCAAGCAAGTTGCTTCGGGTCGTTTTGGGGTTACACCAGCATACCTGCGCTCAGCAGAAGTGATGCAGATCAAAGTTGCTCAAGGCGCAAAACCAGGTGAAGGTGGTCAGCTACCTGGTGGTAAGGTCAATGCGTTGATTGCGCGCTTGCGTTACTCTGTACCGGGTGTGACGCTGATCTCTCCACCACCGCACCATGATATTTACTCTATCGAAGATTTGGCACAGCTGATTTTTGATTTAAAACAAGTCAATCCTGATGCTTTGGTATCGGTAAAACTGGTCTCACGCCCTGGGGTTGGTACCATCGCAACAGGGGTAGCAAAAGCCTACGCTGACTTGATTACCATCTCAGGTTATGATGGCGGTACAGCGGCTTCTCCACTGTCGTCTATTCATCATGCAGGCTCACCGTGGGAGTTAGGGCTTGCTGAGACTCATCAGTCGTTACGCGTCAATGGACTGCGTGATAAAGTCCGTGTACAAACGGATGGTGGCTTAAAAACGGGTCTTGATGTGGTAAAAGCAGCCATTCTTGGGGCGGAAAGTTTCGGTTTCGGTACCACACCGATGATTGCGGTTGGTTGTAAATACCTACGTATCTGTCATCTTAACAACTGTCCGACAGGCGTTGCCACGCAAAAAGCCATGTTGCGCGATGATCATTTCATTGGCGAGGCTGAGATGTTAATCAACTTCTTCAAGTTCGTCGCAACTGAGACACGTGAGTGGCTTGCAGCGCTTGGCGTTAGTAGTATGGAAGCGTTGGTTGGACGTACAGATTTGCTTGAAGTATTAGAAGGAAATACTGATAAGCAACGTCATCTTGACTTAACACCATTGCTGTTTAGTCATCCAGCAGCAGAGGGTAAAGCACAAACGTGTCAAGTGACGCGAAATGAGCCGTTTGATAAAGGTTTACTTGCTGAGCAGATGATTAGTGATATGTTATTAAGTATTCGTCAAGGAACAGGCGGCGAATATAGCTATTATGTTGGTAACTGTGACCGATCTATCGGCGCCCGTATTTCTGGCGAGATTGCCCAACTATGGGGCAACCTTGGTATGAGCGATATGCCAATCAAGTTGCATCTGACAGGCACGGCAGGGCAAAGTTTGGGTGTATGGAATGCTGGCGGTTTAAATATTGAGCTTGAAGGCGATGCCAACGATTATGTCGGTAAGGGCATGGCAGGTGGCGAGATTGTCATTTATCCGCCGAAAGACTCAAGCTTTAATGCACAAGACACAGCAATCATTGGCAATACCTGTTTGTATGGTGCCACTGGTGGTAAATTGTATGCAGCGGGTACAGCAGGTGAGCGTTTTGCGGTTCGTAACTCAGGTACGCATGCGGTTATTGAAGGCACTGGTGATCACTGCTGTGAATATATGACAGGCGGCATCGTTACCATACTGGGGCGCACTGGTCTTAACTTCGGCGCAGGCATGACAGGCGGTTTCGCCTATGTGCTCGACATGGATGGCGACTTCTTTGATCGCTGCAACCATGAGCTGATTGACCTTAACCGTATCTCAAGCGAGCAAACGGAAGAACATCGTATTTATTTGCAACGAGTGATCAGCACGCATGTAGACAAAACTGGCAGTGCATGGGGTCAGACAATACTGGCTGATTTTGAACATTACGTTCGTAAATTTTACTTAGTGAAGCCAAAAGCGGCGAACATTGCGAGCCTTCTTAAAACCACCATGGCTGATCCTCAATAAGGGATCTGTTATGACTTTGATTGGTCATTTGGCAATAGGTTTTAGAAATATTTTAACTCACAGGTTTTAAGCAGGTAAGTGACAGCAGCTGCCCATGCGTCTTAAATGGTCGTTTGACTGAGTATCGCTGGCTGTCACCGCCCACTATAAAAGAGATTTTTACCATGGCAAAACGCTTAGAAAATAGTTTCCAATTTTTAGATGTACCAAGGTTCGATCCGGCGAAAAAAGACATTGCCACGCGCTCAACGGAATTTGTTGAAATTTATAAACCGTTTGAGAGCGAAGCCGTATCACAGCAGTCGCATCGTTGTCTTGAGTGTGGAAACCCTTATTGTGAATGGAAATGTCCTGTACACAATTATATTCCCAACTGGCTTAAGCTTGCGACCGAAGGACAAATCTTTCAAGCAGCAGAGTTGTGTCATCGTACCAATACGCTGCCTGAGGTCTGTGGTCGCGTTTGTCCGCAAGACCGTCTGTGTGAAGGCGCTTGTACGCTCAATGATGGTTTTGGCGCTGTGACGATTGGTAATGTTGAAAAATATATCAATGACACAGCCTTTGCCTTGGGCTGGCGTCCAGATATGTCGGATGTGGTTTGGACCGACAAAAAGGTTGCCATCATTGGGGCAGGACCTGCAGGACTCGGTTGCGCAGATATTTTAGTCAGAAATGGCGTTAAGCCAGTCGTCTTTGATAAGCGTCCAGAGATTGGCGGCTTGCTAACTTTCGGCATTCCAGAGTTTAAAATGGAAAAAGACGTGATGCGTAATCGCCGTGTCATTTTTGAAGGCATGGGCATCGAATTCCGTCTTGAAACAGAAATCGGTACAGATATCAGTATTGATGAGCTATTGAGCGATTATGATGCCGTCTTTATGGGTATGGGAACCTATACTTATATGCGCGGCGGTTTTGCGGGTGAAGAGCTAGAAGGCGTTTATGATGCGCTAGATTATCTGATTGCCAATGTGAATCGCTGTAATGACTGGGAAAAGAATCCTGAAGAGTATATCGATTTCAAAGGCAAAAAAATTGTGGTGTTGGGCGGTGGCGATACCGCCATGGACTGTAACCGTACCAGTATCCGTCAAGGCGCCGAAAAAGTGGTCTGCGCCTATCGCCGCGATGAAGAAAACATGCCAGGCTCGCGCCGTGAAGTGGTCAATGCTCGCGAGGAGGGCGTTGAGTTTTTATTCAATCGTCAACCAACCGAAATCATTGGCTTGAATGGTAAAGTGAATGGGGTCAAAGTCGTCACAACCCAGCTAGGCGCGCCTGATAACCGTGGTCGTCAACGCCCTGAGCCAATTCCCAATTCAGAAGAAATTATTCCTTGTGATGCGGTGATTATGGCCTTTGGTTTTAGACCGAGTCCCGCTGACTGGTTTGAGTCGCAGCAAGTGTCGATGGACAGTTCTGGTCGGGTTTTGGCTCTTGAGTCACAGACCTTTAAGTTCCAAACCAATAACCCGAAAATATTTGCGGGTGGCGATATGGTACGTGGGTCTGACTTGGTGGTTACAGCGATCTGGGAAGGTCGTGAAGCGGCAGAAGGTATCCTTGATTTCTTAGAAGTATAAGTAAAGGCTTTTCACTTAAAGTAGTTATGAGTTTTGACCTCAAACGTCTTTTGTCTTTTAATAGGCAAAAGACGTTTTTTTTGAGAATGGCTTTGTAAATACAGACGTGGCTGCTAGCATGTTCACTTGTAGCTTGTCATTTATCTTCCTGATTCTAACCATCAACTAACAAGAGTGGTTTTGCGTGAAATTACCTATGTGGCAACGATTTACCGCACCGTTTATTGAGCCTTATGTTCGCTATCAGTATGCGGATGTGTTGCATGCCATACGTTTGGGTGTGGCAATAATACTGGCGTTTTTAGCGAACAAACTTACCAATCTTCCTCATGGAGAATGGACAACCATTACGGTCTTTATCATATTGGGCTTGTTACAGTATCAAGGAGCGATCTATACCAAGGCCAAAGAGCGAGTACTTGGTACATTGTTCGGTATTGTTACCGCACTTGGTGTGCTTTGGTTTACTCACAATGTCGGCGCGTGGTTATGGGTAGATTATGCGCTCATTGGCTTGCTAAGTGGCATCATTGGCTATTTGGCAATCAGGCAACTTGGGTACACAGGGTTACTGACGGGTATCACTATGCTGATGATTGTCTCAGATTTGGGCCATAGCACTATCGCTCAAGATGGGATTTACCGTGTCCTTAATATTTTAATTGGAACCGGTGTTGCGGTAGCAGTGACGTTGATTCTGCCACTGAAATCCACCTTGATGTGGCGCTTTTTATTGGCAAGTAACCTTGAGGCCTGTGGCAGTCTCTATGCAGGGGTGGGCAATCACATTGACGCCGCAGAAGGTATAACCGATAGCGCTGCCAAGCAACCAGATACAGTCGCTTTTCCCGCTAATGATGTGCCCGTTGATAAAGTGCTGGTCACCTCATTACAGCAGATCAATAAGCGATTACTGGCGGTACGTCCTCATATCGCAGCGACTGCGAGTGAATCAGGCATCAAAAAAGAGACCTTAGAGACCATTCAGCGTACGCATCGTAATATTATTGGAACCATTGATTTGTTATTAAGTGCGGCACCGCGCTTGGCAAATATTGAGATCGATGACGAAAACCATACGCTGTTGATTCATTATCAGCATGAGCTAACTCAGGCCATGCAACATATGGCAGCAGTGCTGCGTAGTCCAAGTGATGAGATGTTTCGTCCCATTACGCGCATTACTGTATCAGAATACCCAAGCGTCCATCACTTAGCTTTTGAGTGGCAGGGATACTTTTGGTTAACCAAGACTTTGCAAGCGCAATTGCAACAGTTGAGTGACTTGTTGCAGACCACCAAGCCGCATTGGTATGCCGCTTCAGGTCTGGGCTATCAGCGTCGTGAGCAGCGAAAAATAAAGCAGCAAGGCGGTGAGACAGATCTGCACTTATAAAAAAACGCTGACTTTTTAAGTCAGCGTTTTTATTTTTTGGCGGTACTGTTAAGGGTAAAACAGAAGTTATTAACGCCCCGTTTTTAGCTTATCCCAATACTGCTGATACACTTGCAAGGCCTCATCACCCACGTCTTCTTGGAATTCAGCTTTGGCCAATATTTCTTTGCTAGGATAAATCGTTGCGTTATTACGCACTTCTTCGTCCATGAGCTCACGTGCAGCGATATTAGGTGAGGCGTAGCCAATCTCTTCACTGACGATCTTGGCAACTTCAGGACGCAATAAGTAATCAATAAACTTGTGCGCAGCATCGACTTGTTTGGCATTTTTTGGAATAACGAAATTGTCCATCCACAAGATTGCGCCTTCAGTGGGATATTTATAAACCAAGCTGGTCAAACCTTCATCGTTCGCCATGACCGCTTCGCCGTTCCAGCTCATACCAAGTGCCGTTTCACCTTCAATGTAGGGCATACGCGTTGCATCAGAATTAAAGGTTTTAACATTTGGCATCAAGGTCGTCAGCTTATCATAAGCGGCTTTGATCTCATCAGGGTTGCTGCTATTGCCTGAATAACCCAGCGTCAATAATGTCATACCGAATACTTCGCGTACGTCATTGGTCAACATCACCTGACCCTTATACTCAGGACGCCATAGGTCATTCCAGCTGTTTACCTTGCTAGCATCAACCGTATCACCATTGATTGCCAAACCGGTACTACCCCACATATAGGGAATCGAATATTTATTCTCAGGATCAACTTTGGTATTGGTAAATGAGGTATCTAGGTTTTTAAAATTGCTGAGTTTGGATTTATCCAGCTCTTGCAAGAGACCTTCTTTGGCCATCTTTTCGACATAATAGGTCGATGGAATAGCAAGGTCATATTGACTGGAGTCATCGAGCAACTTGAGCTTGGCGTACATGGCTTCATTTGAGTCAAACGTGGTGTAATTCACGTTGATACCAGTCTCTTCCTCAAAGCCATCCAAAACCTCTTGTGGCATATATTCTGACCAGTTATACAAGTTAAGCGTCACATCGCTCGCGGCAGCACTACCATCAGCCGATGCATTATCAGAGTTGCTACAGCTGGCAAGTGCCAAACCCACTGTCATAGCCAACAAGGCTTTTGGCAACGTACGACTGAGAGAGGCAGTAGCGCTAAGGGGTAGGTGGGACGAGGATAAATGGGTCAAAATTTCTCTCCTAAAGAAGGTAGTACAAATGGATAAAAGCTTATGAACAATAAATCAGTAAATACAAGCAAGTAACCCTACTATTATGGTCATTGTTCTTTGATTTTTAAAGGGGCAAGGTCAATAACGCCAGTATACAATCATGCTACGATAAGTTCAGACTTAGCTTCAGCCAAATGCTTATCGTTGTACTGGAGCCTGTCTTTAATTCAATCGATAGTCATATAAATGGACTAAATTCTGCCAATTTAGCACTGCTTATGGCCTTTGATTTGAGTGCAGCTATTACTGGGTATTCTATTGCGGTCGATGGTGGTTCGACGATGCCATAGCATTGATTTTGAACGCTTGATAAACCAATGAATGCTCGATATAGTTAGCTCAAAACAAAAAAGATATATTTGAAACGGTTTTCTATTGGCATAAATGTTTGGTGCTTGCTTTATACTTTGTACTATAGGGGCCTCGTACTATTTATCCCAGTATTACCGTACTTTTTAAAATGAATCAACGATAAGCCTTACACAACGAAGAAGACAGTTAATTGATTTTGATAAACGAGAGATGAAATGGACAATCGTAGACTTGCTGGCATGATCACTATTCTTATAGGTCTGTTCGGTATTATCGCCTACCTAAATGCGGGTAATGGAACGCCAGTAGAAAGCTGGCCATTAGAGGCTTATCTTAGTATGGCCGCTAGCATTGAGACACTAACGAGCGTATCGACAACGTTGGTTTATGTTCTCACAGTTGGGCTGTTGTTTTTGATTATTACAAGACTTTATAAAACTGGTATTTGGGCTTATGATCAGATGGCTCGGCGAGGATGAGTGCTAATGCGCGCCTAAAATTTCTACGCTATACAAAACTGACCTAGCACCGCCTGTATGCCAAACTCTTCAATCGTTCCTGTGACAAAATCTGCTCGCTCGATTAGGGCAGGTTTTGCGTCCCCCATTGCTACCGCAAATCCGACCAGATCAAACATCTCAAGATCATTCATACCGTCACCAAATGCCATGCACTCGCGCACATCCACACCATAATACGCACACATGTCTTTGATACCGCGCGCTTTGGACGCCTCAATTGGTAGAATATCAGCACCGATATGATGCCAATGTACCAACTTCAAGTCATATTTCTCAAAATCGACCTCTTGCATTTTGTCTTCTTGATCATTGAAAAATACGGAACACTGATAAACCGTATTTGACTTGTAGTACTCTGGGTCAACGATAGAGTTGGGCGTTCTGGCATTATAGTCACGCAAACGCTCGTTTTCATCTGACCATACAATATGCGTCGCTGAGTCAAACTTGTGAATAAGGTTGCTCTGTTGGCAAAGATAAGAAATCTTATCCGTCTGCTCAGCATTCAATGGATAATGGCTAATCATGCCACTGTGATCAAAGCTGTATTGCCCATTCATACAAATAATCGCATCCAAAATATCTGCATCCAGCAGTGCCAAAATATCATCAGGCAAAATGGCTTTCGAGCGTCCAGTCGAAATCACCAGCTTAATATCCGTCTCTGCCAGCTGCTCAAGGGTCGCTTTATTATGTTCAGCGATAATCCCATTACGACTCAAAGTATCATCGATATCAAAGAATATAATCTTAGGCGTGGTTATCTTATTCATCATCTCTCTTGCAATCTTATCTTTAATAAACATGATTATCCTTCGTGATTTCCACCCAGGTGCGAGGGTGGTAAAAATGCAATTAGCCACATTTATGGCGTTTGGTTGCTTATCGGTATGGGTTTTATCGTACCGTTTCATCAATTGTAAGTGAGAAAATTTTTGACTAGATTGTGTAACGCATTAACAGCTGGTTGTATTCAGTCAAACAATCGCACAGGCTATGGTTGATTTTACCGCCGCTGGCTCTATATATATTCTACATATTTGCTTATAGTGTTTTAGTAAATCTAATTAATATTTTCGGATTATCAAACTTTAAGTTGTTTATAAAAGCATTGATGAATCATGTATGAGTGCTGATAAAGAGATCGAATAAGCAAAACCAATTTATAAGGATAATACCATGACGGCCTTTACTCAGAAATTGAATCCTCAAGAAGCCTTATCACCGCGGCATCCTAACAGTCGCCTTCAAGCAGATTGGCTATTTTTATATGATAAACTGCCACCGGCTCAATGGTTCAGCGCAGAGTATGTCTATAAAACGTCTGGCTGGTTAAATATTCATGCTGATATACGTAAACGTCAGCATATTTTGACGCAGATTAGTGATGCCTATCATTCTGGTAGTATTGAATGGTCAGAATATCGCGTGCAACTCTTACCACGAATCAATCAGTATATTATGAAATTACATCATCACCATAATATCGAGGACCAAGCGTATTTTCCATCGTTTATTCGTATGTACCCGCAGCTAAAATCAGGTTTTGAGATACTGGATCGAGACCATATACACTTGGATGCAATATTAAATGAGCTGCAAGCATTAAATGGAAAGCTTGCAATCAGTGAAGCCGAAGACAAAGCACTGGGCGAGCAATTGCACAAGACCTTGATTGACGTCAGCAATCTATTGTCTCAGCATCTAACAGATGAAGAGGATTTGGTGATTCCTATTTTGGGTTTGAATTGAATGTATGAGTAATCATAGAATAAACGTTCTAATTATTGATATAATATATTCACATATTTTAAAAAGCATTTAGGTGGAATGGTCGAGATGTTATAAAAATACAAAAACATGGCAAAAGACGAAAAAATGTTATTGCGTGTATTTAGTATTAAATAGTATCTTAATCTAAATGAATTTCTTATAAATAGGATTTCTGATGCAGACAGACACTCGCCATACTTCAGAAAAGCATAAGAGAAATGGAGAGCATATTCTCATTAGCCTGACGTATATTGCTAAAAAAACTGACAAAAATTCAGGTGTGGAGTTGGCTCGTGCTCTTGAGCATTGGCGCAGATACTTTGAAAAAAGCGAGATAACCTCAGCTTTGGTCGTTAACGATAATTATTTTATTCAAAATATTCAAGGTTCAAGACCTGCCATCAATCATGCCCTAGCAAAAATAATCAGCGAGTATTTAGAAATCTCACCCAATGTGATCGAAGTTGAAGAAATAGAGGTACGCACGTGGGATAAATTTTTAATTAAGCATCTGACATCGAGCGTTGAAGATGAAGAATATGCGCTACAACATTTTTCAGCAGGTGCTGACTTTAATCCCTATTTAATGAAAAGTACTCAGATTAGACATTTTCTAAATGCCATTTTTGCAGAGGATAAAATTGTATAGTAGCTTAATTGAAGCTAGAGACCGGTTTTGATCAATTATTTTTAATAAGGAGCATTTGATAATTGCACTGTTCAGTCGCCCAACATCGTAGGAATACACCACTCATATCTTTTAATCATTAGCATAACGCTGCTGCCTTGACTGAGCCAGCTTTCTACCACCATTGCCCTATAATAAATCTCACCATATTATTTTTTAATATAGCCATGTTTCCTTTATAAAAACGCTAATGGCAGACTATAAGACGGTCATTAGAATACAAAAACATAGTAAAAGACAGACAAACGTTGTGGGCTATATTCCGCTTTAGACGTTATCTTGATTAAATGAACTTTTTATATAATGGACCCCTTATGCAGACAAACACTTGCCATACTTCAGAAAAGCATAAGAGAAATGGAGAGCATATTCTCATCAGCCTGACATATATTGGTAAAAATAGTGAAAAAAATAACGGCGTAGAGCTGACTCGCATACTTGAACAGTGGCGAAGAAACAATGAACAAAGCGATATAACGTCAGCGCTGGTTATCAATGATGATTATTTGCTTCAAAGTATAGAAGGGTCAAGAACTGTTATTAATGAAGTTTTAGCAAAACTGATTAATGAGTATTCGCACCTTTTACCTCATATCGTTGAAGTCAAAGAAATAGAAGCACGCAAGTGGGATGGTTTTTTAATAAAGTATTTAACCTCAAGCGCTGAAGACGAAGAATACGCCCTGAGAAACTTCTCAGCAGGTGCTGACTTCAACCCTTATCTCATGAAAAGTACGCAAATAACCAGTTTTATAGAAGCAATATTTGCAGATACTGAATCTAGTAAATTTTAAATGGGTAGTATTTGCTTACTATCTTGTCAGCTGCTTTAGCTGATGCAAAGAAGCCGCCTATATAGTATCTATAGGCGGCTTTTTGATGAGTCATAGCTGGACTTTTAACTCAGCTTTGCAAAATTTAGGCACTGAAATTTACTATCCAACCTCAACACTCGTCACATTCTGAAAGCCCCTCGGCAACTGACCACCGCGATTACCACGAGTGCCTGTATAGTTGGCCAAGTCATTGGGCTTTAGCGTCACATGACGTTTGCCAGCGGTAATGATTAGGCTGTCTTGCTGACTCAGCGGTGTAATGGCCAATACCTCTTCGTCCTCTTTTAACTTAATCAATTTGTTGCCTTTACCGCGTGCTTGTTCAGGTAAGTCATCAAGCGCAAATATCAATAAGTATCCGGCGTTGGTTACGACAGCGAGATGGTCGGGTGCCGCGTTTGCACGACTGCTGGTTGCTTCACTATTGTCACTACTACTGTTAACCATATCTGCTGGCACATCGATACGCGCAACTGGTAGCAAGCGACTGTCAGTTGTTAAAGTAATGATATTTTTACCCGCTTTTTGATTGCTGTCCAAATTACCAAGGGTATTGATAAAGCCATAACCTGCTGAGCTGGCGAGAATGATACGTTGATCATTATCACCCGTGAGCAACTGCTCGAAGCTCGCACCTGCTGGTGGCTTCAACACGCTGGTGAGCGGATCGCCTTGACCACGCGCAGAAGCAAGGTTGTGTGCATCAATGCTGTAACTGCGTCCGGTGCTATCGAGCACGTAGATTTTTTCGTTGGATTTACCGCGGACGTGTGCTTGATAACTATCGCCTGAACGATAGCTCATACCAGCCGCATCGACATCATGGCCTTTGGCGGCACGAATCCAGCCTGCTTTTGATAGGATGGCGGTCACAGGCTCGCTTGGCACCAAGTCAGACTCTTTTAGTGCCTGCGCTTCTTCGCGTTCTG
>ENA-UOXB01000865-UOXB01000865.1-bioreactor-metagenome-genome-assembly--contig:-NODE-865-length-16246-cov-7.917917_pt1 | contig 16246 bp, 13 predicted proteins | sample MGYA00238158_ERZ761615 | MGnify/ENA primary metagenome ERZ761615 (study PRJEB28904, sample SAMN06267902) | bioreactor metagenome | isolation source: Joint BioEnergy Institute, California, USA | place... | reverse complement strand
AAGTTTGAAACAGACTGAGCTTAGGAAAGACTGAGCAAGCCTGAAACGATAGAGTGAGATAATGCTAAGGGATGTGCACAATGGTAAAAAAACAGCTGTGCTAAGATATATTGCCAAAACGCATTATTAAAAATGTGATGAAAAATTCAATACATTTTTAAGAACGAAAAAAATCGTTGAAAACTAGCGTTTTAAAGGTATGTCGTTGCATTTATTAAAGCCAAGCCGCGATTGCTCACGGCTTGGATTTTTGTTATTGACGATGCATAAAGTGCTATATATCGGCTCGTGATTTACACTATACTATGCGGGCTTTTATAGGCTCCTTATTTGTCTAAGCACTAAAAGGTTTTGGGACAACAAGTCCTTCATATCAATAAAAAAAGATAGGCAGGCGTTCATGAAGACACCGCATATACTAATGATGGCTGCTGGTACAGGCGGACACGTGTTTCCAGCATTGGCAGTGAGTGAAGAGCTGACCAAACGCGGCGCCGTTATTCATTGGTTAGGAACGCCAAACGGTATGGAAAATGGCTTGGTTGAACCGACAGGTTATCGTTTTCATGCAATCGATATGCAAGGGTTACGCGGTAAAGGAGTTGGTCGCTTATTGAAACTGCCGATGACGCTCTTATCAGCCACGATGGCGGCTGTCAAAATTATTCGCAGCAATCAGATTGATGTGGTGGTTGGGTTTGGCGGTTATGTGACAGCGCCTGGCGGTATTGCAGCACGCCTTACCAAAACCCCGCTCATTATCCATGAGCAAAACGCCATTGCTGGCATGAGCAATCGCTATTTATCAAAGATGGCAACCAAAGTGTTGCAAGCGTTCGAGCACACCTTTGCTCATAGTGAGCTTGATAAAAAGATTGAAACGGTGGGCAACCCTGTACGCAATACCATTACAGGTGTCGCTGAACCGTCCGCTCGCTATGATGTGAATGATCAATCGCCCCTCAAATTACTGGTCGTAGGCGGCTCACTTGGTGCGCAAGCATTGAACGATACAGTGCCAAAGGCGCTCGCCTTAATAGAGCATCCTTTTGAAGTGCGTCATCAGTGTGGACGCAATAATGAGACGGCGACACAATCCGCTTACGATGCAGAAGATTTGAGTCTGCATAAGTGTGTAGTGCAGCCCTTTATTGATGACATGGCAGCTGCCTATAATTGGGCTGATATTATTGTGTGCCGTGCAGGCGCGCTGACCGTTACTGAAATCCAAAACGTCGGTATTGCGGCTATTTTTGTGCCATTACCACACGCTGTAGATGATCACCAAACTGCCAACGCACGCACCTTGACCATGCATGATGCTGCGATTTTACTGCCGCAGTCTGAGCTAACTCCGCAGCGCTTAAGTGATGAGCTTAGTGCCCTTAATCGCCATACTTGCTTAGAGATGGCAAAAAAAGGTCACGCCCTTGCCAATCGCCATGCCAGTAAGCACGTTGCTGATATTATTTGGCAAACCCTGTAGCTTATATTTTTGTCGCTGCTGTCATTGCTCCTTTTGATTTACTAAATTTTATTCGCCCTTAATAAAGAGAAACCCTTATGTCTACCTCTGCAAAAGCTCTACCCAAGCGTTTGATTGAAATACCAGAAATGCGCCGCATTCAGCATTTGCATTTTATTGGTATCGGCGGCTCAGGTATGTGCGGTATTGCAGAAGTAATGAACAACCAAGGCTATCAGGTCAGCGGTTCTGACATTGCTGATAGTGTGGTTACTCGTCGTCTAGAGCAAATTGGTATTAAAATATCAATCGGTCATGACTCAAAAAACATTGCCAACGCAGACGTTATCGTCGTATCGTCAGCGATTGATCGTAGCAATCCTGAGGTAAAAGCCGCTCTTGAAGCGCGTCTACCAGTCGTACGCCGCGCCGATATGCTTGGTGAGTTGATGCGCTATCGTCATGGCATCGCTGTTGCTGGCGCTCATGGCAAGACCACAACGACCAGTTTGCTTACCACAATGATGGCAGAAGGGCAGCTTGATCCGACCTATGTGATCGGCGGTAAGCTAAACGCATCTGGTAAAAACGCGGCGCTTGGTAGTAGTCGATTTTTGGTTGCAGAAGCAGATGAATCTGATGCATCCTTTTTATCATTGCGTCCGATGGCGGCGATCGTAACCAACATCGATCAAGATCATATGGAAACTTATGGAAACAGCTTTGATCAATTAAAAGCCGCCTACATTCAGTTTCTACACAATATGCCGTTTTATGGCTTGGCCGTACTTTGCGGTGATGATCCAGAATTATACGCGATGATTGATGACATCGGCCGCCCTGTACTCACTTTTGGCTTAGAGCCGTTTAACGATGTCCAAGGCGTCGATTTGGTCACTGAAGGTACAAGAACACATTTTACCGTCTTGCGCCGTGACCGTGAACCCTTACGCCTGACCCTAAACATTCCAGGCACTCACAATGTCTATAATGCCTTAGCTGCTATTACCATGGCGACCGATGAAGGCGTAGATGATGAAGCAATCACACGCGCACTACAGAAGTTTCAAGGCGTGGGTCGCCGCTTTGAACAGCATGCCTGCGTCAATATTGATGATGGAAATGTGTTATTAATTGATGATTATGGTCATCATCCAAAAGAAGTTGATGCCACTATTAAAGCGGCGCGTCAAAGCTTTCCTGATCGCCGTTTGGTCATGCTGTTTCAGCCGCATCGTTATAGCCGCACGCGCGACTGCTTCGATGATTTTGTCGAAGTATTATCAAGCGTCGATGAGCTATTACTATTGGACGTATACTCAGCAGGTGAAAGCCCGATTGCAGGGGCTGATACCAAAGCACTAGCGCGTAGTATTCGTGTGCGCGGCGAGGTTGAGCCGACTATTATAGATAAAAATAACCTTGCGCCTGTGATGCAGCGCTTGTTAAAGTCAAACGACCTGCTTATCACTCAGGGCGCTGGTAATGTGGGACAAATATCTCTCGATTTGGCCGCGAACAATCTTTATATTTAGTAAGTCAACAGACTTTTAGGAATCATACTCATGACGACGAATAACTCACAAAAAAATGCAGACCAATTTGGCAAAGTTGCCGTCGTCTATGGCGGTAATGGTAATGAACGTAGCGTGTCGTTGGACAGTGGGGCAGCAGTATTGCAAGCACTACAAAACCAAGGCGTCGATGCCACCCATTTTGATCCTAAAGATCAAGACATTGCTGATCTACGTGCGTATGATCGCGTGTTCAACGTATTGCATGGTCGCGGCGGTGAAGACGGCTTGCTCCAAGGCGTACTACAATGGTTTGATATTCCGCAGACAGGCTCAGGCATTTTGGCCTCCGCGCTTGGGATGGATAAAGTACGCACCAAACAGTTATGGCAAGGTTGTGGTTTATCGACAGCGCCGTTTTCATTGCTCACAGCCGATACGGATTGGCAGGAAGTGGTCGATACACTTGGACTGCCACTCATTATTAAACCTGTTCATGAAGGGTCTAGCATCGGCATGACAAAGGTCAATCACATCGACGAGCTGCCTACTGCTTATGCAACGGCAGTAGAATGCGGTGATGCGGTGATGGCTGAGCGCTGGATCACGGGTCGTGAGTTTACGATTGTCATTATTGATGATGAAGCTTATCCTATCATTCGTCTTGAACCTGCTGATATCAATAACTTTTATGATTTCGATGCCAAATACAATCGCAACGATACCAACTACTACATCCCATGTGGCCTAAGTGAAGCGGATGAAAAGCATCTGCAAGCGTTAAGCCTTGCTGCGTTCCGTGCTGTTGACGCAAAAGGGTGGGGGCGTATCGATGCCATGCAAGATGAAGCAGGCAACTTCTGGTTACTTGAAATTAATACCGTACCAGGTATGACCAGCCACAGTTTGGTTCCGATGGCTGCCAAAGCCCGAGGCATGGACTTTGAAGCTTTATGCTGGCATATCTTAGCGCAGACCTTGTAATAAGCGCTAAAAGCAGTAGCCGCTAAAAACAGTCAGTTCAGTGATCAGTTTTGCCTTTTTTGGATAAGTGGTATTAATAGCTTGTCCAAATAAGAGAACGATATTACTTAAAGGTAAACACTTTAAATTGTCATTTAAGGCTAAAAAAACGGCAACTCAGAATCGGACAATGTATCGCTAGAGCTGCTATACCACAGCTTCATGTAAACTTGTGTAAATTCGTTGTCACTACGTAGCGTTAGGCTATTGTTTAACCATAAAATACGTTAATATTGTAATTATGGGTCTGTTTTAGTGATATTTATGTCTTATATGAATACTGTTCATAAGTTATTCATACTTTGAGAAAAATGTTACGTTTAAATGAAGATAACGTCATCATTTAAGTAGTGTTAGCCAAAGACTTTGATAACATAATGAACTTAACAGTCCTTTGCAAAAGATTTGCAGATTCATACCAATAACCAGCACGATTTGTTTTGTGCAATTACAGAGGCAAAGGTCGTTATGGCTCAAACTGTCAACGAAATAACTGACTTGATGAGTGATAAAACCCGTCGCCCAAAAACGAAACTCCAAGTACCGACTGCGGTCAAATACTTTTTTATGGTATTGGTATTAGGGTTGCTTGTGCTGATATTGGTAATGGGCGGCAAAGCATTACGTGATGCGCCTCCTGCTGCCATTTATGTGAGCAATAAAGGCTTGTCAGCGGCCCAGTATCAGTCACTACAGCAAGTCATGGATCAGCAAAAGGTAAGCAGCTTTTTTACCTCTGATTTGCAAGCATTAAGAGATATTGGCACCGGTCTGGCTTGGGTAGATCAAGTGAGTGTGTCTCGCGATTGGCAACGTGGTATTGTGGTGACGGCTTTACCCAAGCAAGCAGTGGCTAATTTTGGGACAGAGCGTTTGGTTGATGCAAAAGGAGTTGTCTTTATCCCTGCAGACAACAACGATCTGACGCAAGAAAAATTTGCTACTTTGCAAGGTGAGATCACGCAAGCACCCGTTATCATGCAGCAAATGCAACAAGTTAATGATTGGTATGCGCCGCTTGGCATGCAAGTAGAAGATATTATCTTGTCGCCAAGAATGACTTGGTTGATTCGTTTTGATAATGGACTGCGAGTCATTGTTGATAATGAAAATACAGCGCAGAAATTGTTAAATTTAAGTCAACTGCTTGGTAATCAATTGAGTAATCGACGAGAAGACATACAGTCGGTTGATTTGCGTTATAAGAATGGTTTTACGATTGCTTGGAATATTGACCAAGTACAGACTGAGACTAATGACGCAGAATAGTATAGATAGTAGCAATTAAAACCATACGCATTTTTGATAGTATGTATAACATCTTAGCGTATCGATAGCGCTTTTTTTAATGATTTAATGGGAACGTCATTTGGTTTCCTGTTTAGCGATAGTTTGTCTGGTAACATGAAAAATACTGAAAATCTGGTTGTTGTCCATCTGAGTGCCACGGCAGTTTATGTCGTTATTGGCAATGTTGTCTCTGCAAAAGACATTCGCATTTTGGGCGTAGGGAAAGTTAAAAACAGCGATTTTTATCAAGGTCAAATAAAGCATCGAGAACGACTGCAAGGCGCTATCAAACAAGCCATTCAAGAAGCAGAAGATACTGCCAATTGCCGTGTACACAGTGTGTGGTTGACGCTTGCTGCACCCGAGTTGTCTAGCAAAAACAGCGCAGGGGAAGTGCGAGTAGAAGATGAAGTCGTGCGCGCAAAAGACATGGTACAGGCACTGTCAAATGCCAAATCAAGGGATCTGTCATCAGACTATTATTTGATGCATTGCTGTCAGCAAGGTATCTATGTCGACGATCAAGATTTCATGGTTGATGATGCAATCGAGATGATGGCGCACAATATCACGGTGATGTACCACTTAATGATGATGCCCGTGTCCAGCCGTCAGAATATTCAAAAACTACTGCAAAGCTGTGATGTTGGAATTGACCACATCGTTTTTGATGCAGTGACCAGTGCTGAATACAGCTTGATGCTTGATGAGCGCCAGCAAGGGGTTTGTCTGGTAGATATTGGTGCTAGTACGACCAGTATATGTGTGTATAAAGAAAATAAGCTTATTTTTACTCATTGTATAGCAACAGGCAGTCATGAAGTCACAATGGATATCTCAGCGGACTTTGGTATCTCAATGATTGAAGCTGAAAAGCTTAAAAAGACTCATGGCACAGTCGATGTCAATAGCGTTGATCCCAGCTCGTTTTTTCTGTTCAAACCGCAAGGGTCAAACGATGAGATTAATATTGGCGTCTACAACTTAGCCCGTATCATTGAAGCGCGTTATGTTCAGATATTTACCGAAGTGGCTCGTCAATTACATGAAGCTGATCTGATAAGCTATATTGACAAGGGTATCGTATTGACTGGCGGCGGTAGTATGATCAAAGGCATGATACCTTTTGCCAAAAAACTACTCAAAATGCCAGTGGTTTTGACCAATACGCACCCTGCAATCAGTGCTTACAATCATTTTGACAATGATGAGTCTTTTAAGCAGCTGAACATTCAAGTAAATGATCGCGCTTATCAGACCGCATTTGGTACGCTATTATATAGTCAGAGCGAGCAGTTCCGTCGCAGTGAAAAAAGCGAACCTGAAACGATTCAAAAAAATCGAGTAACAGGGGTATTTCAAAGTGCAGGGCAACGTTTTGCCAGTGTGCTCAAAAAGATTTTGTAGTTTTTTTACCTGTAAAAACGTTTTATAAGATATTTGTATGTTCACAAGATTAATCTGTTGCAAAATGCATTCAAATGATTTGATCTAAAATGAAGTAATACTGAAAGTAATAACCTGCTCGGCAATGACATATTTTGTCTAAACTGAACGATTTAAGCCATAGCCCTGTTTTATTTAAATACATTTATATATATAGTGTGTCGATAGCGCACCTGATGAGTGCGCTACCACGTATTGACCACTAAGCTATTTGCAACTGGAGAATCTTTTTTATGTCAAAATACACCATGCCAGATGATAACCAGCTTCAAAACAACGGCCAAGCAAGCTTCACTGTATTCGGTGTGGGTGGTGGTGGCGGTAATGCAGTTGAGCATATGGTACAACAAGGAATTAGAGGTGTAACGTTTGTCTGTGCTAATACAGATAAGCAAGCGCTTGATCGATTGACAGCGCCGCATAAATTACAACTTGGCGCAAAAACGAATCGTGGTCTAGGCGCAGGTGCGAACCCAGAGGTTGGGCGTGAAGCAGCAGAGAGCGAAGAAGAAGCCATTCGTGCCTTACTTGAGCATTCTGATATGGTATTTATTACCGCAGGTATGGGCGGTGGTACTGGTACTGGTGCCGCGCCTGTCGTTGCTCGTATTGCTAAAGAGATGGAAGTACTCACAGTCGCGGTCGTGACCACACCTTTTAAATTTGAAGGTGGCAAACGTATCAAAGCTGCCAAAGCTGGTATCGAACAGCTGACCAACTTCGTTGACTCTATTATTACTATTCCAAATGATAAGTTGATGAGCGTCTACGGCAATATCTCTATGCAAGATGCTTTCAAAAAGGCCGATGATGTCTTACTACATGCTGTACAAGGCATTGCAGAAACCATCGCTAGTGAAGGTATGATCAATATCGATTTTAACGATATCCGTACTGCTATGACAGCCAAAGGTCATGCCATGATGGGTATTGGCCGTGCAAGTGGCGATGATCGTGCGCGTCAAGCGACTGAAAAAGCCATCAGATCACCACTACTTGATGACTTGCGTCTAGAAAACGCCAAAGGTCTTTTGGTCAACGTGATTTCGTCCGAATCTCTATCATTGGATGAAATGAGTAAAATCAGCGTAATAGTCGAAGAAATTACAGATATCGACGACGCTCATATCTTCTACGGTTCTGTGATCGATGAGAAAATGGGTGATGACTTGCATGTAACCGTTATTGCAACTGGTTTGACGTTAGATGAAAATGCAGGTCAAGAGCCAGAAGTGGTTGAGCAGCCAGTGCCTTCTGTAAATAGCACACAGCCTGTCGATCCCAACGTACATACCAGTGCGCTAAACAGCCAAAAACAGTCGCAAGCTCAAATGTATCAAGAGAGTGCGGCACGCTCAAATACGCATCAAGAGCAGCCTAAGACAAAAACCAACAGCATTCAAGATTATCTAAAGCGTCAACAAAACAAATAACTCTTATAGACAGAGTGAATAAAAAAAGGCCAGCGCTAAGTCGCTGGCCTTTTTCTGTTTAGAGATACCGTCAAAGTACAATAAATATGCTCAATATTATAGGTTTCGAGCGTATCTACCTTTGATCTACTCGAGTCTACGTCAAATAAATTATCTTATAAAATGTTTCAAATTCATGAAATGTTGCAAAAAACTTTGTGTATATATAGTGCCAATTGCGTCTGTAAGGTACGAGAATCTTTAAAATAAAATGACGATAAGTGTTATCAATCAAGGAGATAAGCAAATTAAAGAGTTTTAACTATAGCAAACTAGGGGCAGGTAATGATAAACTATGGCAATTGTAACAAAATATGTGAGAAGACAGCCATGAACCAAAGAACCCTAAAAACTGCGATTGCTGTTACAGGTATTGGTCTACATAGTGGACAGCCTGTTGACTTAGAGTTTCATCCACAGCCAGTGGACACTGGTATTGTTTTCGAGCGCTCTGATATTGAAGGTAGTGAGCCGATTCCTGCCAGTGCTTTTTTAGTGCAGGACACCATGATGTCCTCAAATCTAGTATTTGGTGGTACGCGAGTCGGCACGGTTGAGCATCTGCTGAGTGCTGTGGCTGGACTTGGAATAGATAACCTGCTGATCCGCGTGTCTGCTTCAGAAATCCCTATTATGGATGGTAGTGCAGCACCTTTTGTAGGGCTTTTGCTGGATGCAGGATTTTGTGAGCAAGAAGCTGCGAAGAAGTTTATTAAAATTACTAGACCCGTACGTGTAAAGGTTGAAGATAAATGGGCAGAGCTGCGTCCTTACGATGGTTTTGAGCTAAATTTTGAAATTGATTTTGATCATCCAGCCATAGATAAGAACTTTCAGCACGCACAGCTACAGTTTTCTACTCAAAATTTTATTGAGCAGTTAAGCTCAGCACGTACCTTTGGTTTTTTGCGTGATATTGAGCACATGCGTCAGAACAACTTAGCGCTGGGTGGTAGTATGGACAATGCCATCGTTATAGATGAAGCCAATATTCTGAATGAAGAAGGTTTGCGCTTTAATGATGAGTTTGTTCGTCACAAAATCTTGGACGCACTAGGCGATTTATATTTAATTGGCTATCCAATTTTAGGACGTTTTAACGCCTATAAATCTGGTCATGCTTTGAACAATTTATTGGTGCGTGAGATATTATCTGACCGCAATAACTTTGAAATTGTAACATTTGATGACAATGTAACGTGTCCAATCAAATATTTACCTTTAGAAGGTTTGGCTGTTGAAGGATGAATACAGGAATATACACGAAGTATCGAAACATTTACGCAATATTACATGATCCGGCTATAATTACATTCTTATAATATTCAATTTTTTGAATGTAAGCTATATATTAAATAGTGGATTTTGCTTCAAGGTAGAGAGCGTAAAAGCTGTAGAAGATTTATAGATCATCTGTTGGTGACGTTCAGATTATGAATGCCATCAACAGATGATTTTTTTTGTTTGCAGCTTTACAAAATCCCAGCGTTAGCCCTGATATTTTACGTTTTTGTTTACATAACTTTACACAAAGTGTTAAAGGTTTTTAGTGATTTGCCAAGCGCAAAAGCGCTTTTTTGAGATTTTCATCAGTGGTGACATGCTCTGCAGCCTGTGATATAGTCCGCTTTGTGTTTTGGCTAAGGGCCTGATTTTTATTGGCTTCAAGCGCATTAGATTTGACTGCTGATAACGAAAAAGATGGTTTAGTTAATCGATTATCAGACAAAGGGCTACTAACGACGACGCGGATTTGCTTGAGTTGTTTAAATGTAATTGACTGCTCGGTTAGCACTCGTAAGTAAGCACTTTGTAAATAGCGGATATGATTAGCAGCAGTTGTAGAGCCTACGCTAAGTATGAGTAGCTCAGAGGTAAAGCCCACGACCCAACAGGTATTGAGGATTTCCTCAGGTAGACAATCTATCAGTAGCTCTTTTACCTCATTGGTCGTTTTTATATATAGCTGCATGTCGGCAGCGAGAGTTTGAGGTAGCGCACTACCAGCAAACGCTTGATGATCGATAAGTTTGGCAAGCCGATTAGGCTGTTTTTTTGACATCGTAATGACTCATCTAATAGGTGACAACATCGATATTGATAATAAACATACTAATGGCGATGTATAGCAAACGATTTACGAGATATGTGACCAACTTAAAGATGCTATCAGCATTAGTCACTATAGAAGAAAGAGCAGACTGTTGTAATAAGGATTTTATCATGTTTATTTCATGATTATCTCCTCTAAATTAATTGATGCTTTGTCATGGATGACGAGCGGTCTTGTATTAACAATAGGTAGTAAATTTATGAAACAAGCTTTATTGATTTTGTCAGTATTGGGAATGGGTATAGCACAGACGAGTGGTGCTGTCGAAACAACCTTTCAACCGAATAATACCTTGAGTCATACCATCACAAATATCTCTACTTCTGCGAACTACGGTTCTAGTCGCAACATCTATAGCACTAACAGTGGTGCCCATGTATACAGCAACGACGAAATCAGTCAAGCCATCGATAATTTAAGTGCTCATGCCAAACAAAAAGAATATAAGCTTGCCTCTTTAACCAGCCGTCTGTCCTACGAGCAACGTCAGCAACAAGCCAGCCGTGTTCCTGACAGATACTCCGCTCCTGCCATCGCAGCAGCAAGCGCTTCACGAGTGGCGCTATCTAGAAGCTCTGGCTACTGTGCCCGTTATGTACGTAAAGCATTACAAGCAGCTGGCTACGAATTCACACCTAATGCCTCAGCCTATCAGTACGCCTCACGCGGTACACTTGCTCAAGCAGGCTTCACTAGAATCAGCAACGATATGCAGCCTCAAGTTGGTGATGTCGTGGTTTTCAATCGCAGCTCAGGTCGTCCACACGGCCATATCCAAATCTTTGATGGCGATACTTGGGTATCTGACTTCCGTCAAAGTAGCATCAATCCATATAGCGGCGCTCAGAGCTATACCACGTGGCGCGATTCTCAATACGTTGATGATGCATCAGACCGCGGTATCTACCTTGCAATGGCTGATAATTAATATTAATAAGCGATCTAGTACGCTTAACCTACTTTAAGTAAAACGCTTTCTCCAAGCCCAGTAATGCTCTTTTGACATTACTGGGTCTTTTTTTGTTTTAGAGACTGATATTTGATAAATAAAGTGCCAAGATAGGATGTTGTTTTTATAAATTACATAAGCCTTTGGTATAACTAGCCAGTAAATTTCGACCAGTAGCGACGATTATGAAAGTCTGGCGGCGAAGCATGGCTTGAGGCAAAAAACAAAGATACCTCACCAAATTTCAAAATTACGCAAGGATGGATGTATTCAAGCCTAGTGTTATAAACGGCATATTGCTCATTCGGTAATTGGGTCAAAGGTATACCAAACTCCCTCTTGTAACTTGATAATCTAGAGTCAGCTAATGGTTTGTCAGGCAAAGATGGCGCATAAGCTGCTTCTTGCTGCAAATCGCTGTCATTCCAATCAATAGATGCGCGCGTATACCCGTCTGTTTGATATAAAGGGATAGGTGGTAACGTCGCAGGATTACGGTAACTCTCAAACTGGTACAGCGCATAACGTCCATCTGGACTGGCGTTGATTTCAATATAAGATTCTGTAGTAGGATAACTTGCTTTGTCCATTACCAAATCACCAGTGATAAAACACTCAAGACAAGTCTCTTCCCAAAGATAATCAGAAAAGCCTACATTTGCAGCCTGCCATGTGGGCCAGTTGAATTGTGTAGACAAAGACGATGTCGGCAGATCAATGTGATAGCTTAACTGTAAATGCAATACAGGCTGTGGCACGATTTTAGCACTGACCTGAACACAGATATGCTTTAAATCATCCACAGTTACGCCAAGCTGTTTTGCATCATGGGCTAGCGTTTCTGTTGCGATATTAAGGAGAAATGTTTGGCTCATAATCGGATCACACTCAAAAGTCGTTCAAAAGAGCATACTTATACTTTGCCCGAATATCATAAAACAGCGCTTTTGTCTTATCTGGGCAAGATAAAAGCCGCGAGCAATGTGCAGCGCGGCCTTTGGATATTATTGTCACTAGCTGACAGCCAATTTGAACCATAAAAATAAGAACAGTATGGCGTGACTTAAATCAATCTAGCTATGACAAATTACTGTGCGTGGCGAGATAAATTTGACAGCTTCGGGTTAGCATTCGGGTTTTGGCGCAGTAATAGTGCCATACGACCGATTGAATGAATCAAAGAAGCGTTAGCAGCTGCGGCAAGCTCAGCACCGATAACGTCGCGCTCTTCTTTAGTACCAGCAGGCAGTTTTACCTTAATAAGCTCATGATCTGATAAAGCGCGATCAATCTCTTCTGTGATCGTCGGTGTGATGCCTTTATTGCCAATCATGACAATAGGCTTGAGCTCATGACCAATGCCTCGTAGGCGTTTGATTGTAGCGTTGTCGAGTTCCATAGCGTTTCCAAATGTTGGTAAAAATTAAAATAAGATGCTAATAAGCGTAGTTAATGACCATTATAGATAATCTGCAGGCATCTTGCATGAGATCAGCAGGATTTTGCACGATTTTACGTGATGGAAATGTTAAACTGAATATTTGGTCACATTATAAACGCTACTGCCTTATAAAGCAGTGTTTTCGCCAATAGAATTTGACCATTTTGAGATAATAAGACAAACCCGTCGCTTGATTGATAACCTATCTAAAATAAATAAGCCAATATTTAGCTTATTTTATAGAAAAGTTGCTTTTAATCAGCATATTGAGTGATCAGTGGGTATTTGTGTTTGGAAAGTGAGAGGAGCAGGTATTTTGGCCACACGTATTGAAAACAAAAAATTGTCAAAGAGCAGCAGTGCTTGGATGAAAGAGCATATTGACGACCACTATGTGCAAAAGGCTCAAAAAGAGGGTTACCGTGCTCGTGCGGCTTATAAGCTATTAGAAATTAATGAAAAGACCAACTTGATTAAAAAAGGCATGACGGTCGTCGATCTGGGCAGCGCACCTGGTAGTTGGTCGCAAGTTGCCAGTCAATTAGTGGGCGAGAAGGGCGTATTGATTGCTTCTGATATTTTGCCCATGGATGCGCTTGCCGATGTGACCTTTATTCAGGGTGATTTTCGGGAAGCGGACGTATTTGATTCCATTATGGCAGAAGTCGGTAACAGACAAGTTGATGTGGTATTGTCAGATATGGCACCCAATACAGCAGGTAACAGCGCAATAGATCAGCCGCGTATGATGTACTTGTGCGAGCTTGCGGTAGAATTTGCTTTGGCAACCTTACCACAAGGTGGCGCGCTTATTATGAAAGTGTTTCAGGGCGAAGGTATGCAAGAATTACGCAAGCAGATGCAAAATGATTTTAGTAAAATTCGTAGTATCAAACCTGGCGCTTCTAGGCCGCGTTCAAAAGAGATGTTTTGGATCGCTATCAAATAGTTTTATATTCAATGGGTTGCTATCATTGTAAGTGGGATAATACGCCACCATAACACATATTGAACAGGCTCTTAAAACCGCTACAATCGTTAACTGAATAAACGCTAAACTTGCTTGAATTATGCAGGTTAGCACCACATATCATGGTATATTAACTTTGTTTTGAGCATATGTTTTAGGCAAAGTCGTCTGATAATAAGCGCTTAATACGCTCATCTATGATAGATTCATAGATCATAACTACTAATAACTGGTTGAATCAAACTTATTGGGGCATGTAAGCTTTATAAGTTTGGATCACAGTTTTTAATAATAGTATTTTTATGAAAAAATGAGCAATGCGTTTATGGACGTCACGTGTTTAGTAAACACACCAATAAGTAAGGGATGGGAATAACTAGTGAGCGACATGGTAAAAAATACCTTATTGTGGCTGGTGGTAATCGGCGTTTTGGTGCTGGTGTTTAGCGGCTTTGATAAATCTTCTGAGCCGGATAATCTTAACTACTCTGAATTTGTGACCGCTGTGTCAGAAAACCAAGTAGCCAGTGTCGAAATCGATGGCGAACAGATCACCGGCGAAAAGAAAAATGGCTCATCTTTTGAGACCATCAGGCCAGCTGTGACAGATGACCAGCTGATGCCAATGTTGCGTGAGAACCAAGTCGAAGTCCAAGGAACTGCACCGAAACGTCAAAGCGTATTGATGCAATTATTAATAGCCAGTTTCCCAATTCTATTGATTATTGGTCTGTTTTTATTCTTCATGCGTAACATGCAAGGCGGCGCGGGCGGTAAGGGCGGCGGCCCTATGAGTTTTGGTAAATCAAAAGCCAAAATGCTGACCGAAGACCAAATTAAAGTAAACTTTGAAGATGTGGCTGGTTGTGAAGAAGCCAAAGAAGAAGTTGTCGAAGTCGTAGATTTCTTACGTGACCCTGACAAATTCACTAAGCTTGGTGCAACGATTCCACGTGGTATCTTGATGGTAGGTCCGCCAGGTACAGGTAAAACGCTATTGGCAAGAGCCATTGCGGGCGAAGCCAAAGTGCCTTTCTTTTCTATCTCAGGTTCTGATTTTGTAGAGATGTTCGTGGGTGTCGGTGCATCGCGTGTACGTGACATGTTCGAGCAAGCAAAGAAAAGCGCACCTTGTATCATCTTCATTGATGAGATTGACGCAGTTGGTCGTCATCGTGGTTCTGGTACGGGCGGCGGAAATGATGAGCGTGAGCAGACACTAAACCAATTATTGGTTGAGATGGACGGTTTTGAAGGTAATGAAGGCGTTATTATCATTGCAGCGACCAACCGTGCTGATGTACTTGATAAAGCATTGTTACGTCCAGGTCGTTTTGACCGTCAAGTGCAAGTAGGCTTGCCAGATATCAAGGGCCGTGAGCAAATCTTAAAAGTGCATTTGAAAAAGTTGCCGAACACCCTTGGCGTAGATGCGACTTCTCTTGCTCGTGGTACACCTGGATTCAGTGGCGCGCAGCTTGCCAACCTTGTGAACGAAGCCGCGTTGTTTGCTGCTCGCCGTAACAAGACCAGCGTCGATATGAATGACTTTGAAGATGCAAAAGATAAGTTGTATATGGGCCCTGAGCGTAAATCAATGGTGATACGCGAAGAAGAGCGCCGTGCAACGGCTTATCATGAAGCAGGTCATGCTTTGGTTGCAGAGTTACTTCCGGGTACCGATCCTGTGCATAAAGTTACTATTATGCCGCGTGGATTCGCTCTTGGTGTCACTTGGCAGTTACCAGAACACGATCAAACCAGCATGTATAAGTCAAAAATGCTGAGTGACATTGCGATCTTGTTCGGTGGCCGTATTGCTGAAGAAGTCTTTATCCATCAAATGTCTACGGGCGCTTCAAACGATTTTGAACGTGCAACTAAGATGGCACGTGCTATGGTTACCAAGTATGGTATGTCAGATGCGCTTGGTATCATGGTTTATGAAGATGATGACAGCTCACAAGGTTACTTTGGTGGTAGTCGTACGATTTCAGAAGCCACTCAGCAAAAGGTTGATGATGAAGTACGCCGTATGCTAGAAGAGCAGTATGACATTGCGCGTGAATTGATTGAAGGCAATCAAGAAAAGATGCATGCGATGGTTGATGCCTTGATGAAGTGGGAAACGATTGATCGTGACCAGTTACAAGACATCTTGGCAGGTGAAGATCCTCGTCCACCAAGAGTGTATCAACACAATGAAGTGAACTTATCAAAAAACGATATAAAAACGTCTCCTTCAACACCGCCACCACTGCCAGCAATGTAATATGCTAATAACTGATAACTAATAAAGAAGCCCTTTTTTATAAAGGGCTTTTTTTATGGAGGCTATTTTAGGACGAAGCGAGATTTACTGGTATCATTAGCATAAAAGACAATCAGCAAAATGGTTTTACAAAATATATTTATAATGGATTGATAATGTCCCTATTTCAGCCGCTACCAGAATACAAGATATCCAGTCGTGACAAGACCCTCGATTTATCACAACCTCACGTGATGGGCATTTTGAATGTAACGCCAGATTCGTTCTCAGATGGTGGACAATTTACTGCCA
>ENA-UOXB01000864-UOXB01000864.1-bioreactor-metagenome-genome-assembly--contig:-NODE-864-length-16272-cov-9.328606_pt1 | contig 16272 bp, 10 predicted proteins | sample MGYA00238158_ERZ761615 | MGnify/ENA primary metagenome ERZ761615 (study PRJEB28904, sample SAMN06267902) | bioreactor metagenome | isolation source: Joint BioEnergy Institute, California, USA | place... | reverse complement strand
ATTGACTACTATCTGCTTTTACCACCAATGTTTTGGCAAGTTTGTCGTGCCAACCAATGTTTTCAGGGCTTTTCGCTGCCATATAATAGTGGATAGCAACAATGACAAAACCTAAGAAGCTGGTGAATGAAAACAACAGATTATAGATGATAAACAAAAACAGCGTACGCATACCAACCAGTTTGGTAAATGATGGCAAACGATGCGTGGTCTGATCTACCACACGAATACCCGTTAGCAATTTACCAAGTGACTGACCACGTAGCGTGATAAAGATCAATTGTAAGGCAAATAATCCAAAAACCATGACTTGTGACATCATCAATGTGCTGCTGGGAAGACTTTCCATCAACGTCATTGAATATTGATAAGCAACATCCATGTTTTGAATATTTTGGAATTTACTATAATCCACATCCATCTTAGTCAAAGCCAAGACAAGTGGAATAATAGCCAATATATACAGCAGACCATTAATGGCCGTCGCTAATATACGCGACATAATAGGCGCAAGCACAAGGTCACCGACGACTTTGTCTTTGCTAGATTTGTTAAGGGCAGACTTATTCAAAGACACATTATGATGCGGTGTTTGATGACGGTTGGCTGTCATGTCCATCTTTGCATTTTTGCTTGAGTCTTTTGAACGTTCAGGCTTGCCATATAATCTGTCTAACGATACGGACTTATCACCTTGAGCATTATTGGCATTGTTTTCAGGAAAGATGGTGACGTTATTGACAATAGAATCGTTAACATCTGAAGTAGGGACATTATTGACTCTATAAACAGTTTGATTGTTGGTTAAGTTACCAACACGTTGCCATTGATCTAAGCCTTCATGCCATATCAAGTCATCCAGTAATACTTCACCAGATGCCAACATGATATTGAGCTGCTCCAACGTGTATGGGCCAGCTTGTACGTTATTTCGAGCAAGGAAAATCTGCATAATTGCCTGCATAGTTAGTCATATCTAAGTCATTATATTAGGGTCTATCTGAAAAAATCAAATAGACCCTAGATGCTATATCTTTAATGACTGTGTGAATTACCGTAGTAATTTAACATAGTAACTTAATGTTGTGACTTAACGTGATGGCTTATTTTGCTTCTTCACCCGCTAAGAAGAACCAAGTATCAAGTACTGAGTCTGGGTTCAATGACACAGAGCTAATACCTTGCTCCATGAGCCAGAATGCTAGATCTGGATGATCTGATGGGCCTTGACCACAGATACCAACGTATTTGTTTTGCTTACGACAGGCGTCGATTGCCATAGTTAACAATTTCTTAACAGCAGGGTCACGCTCATCAAATAGATGTGAGACGATACCTGAGTCACGATCGAGACCTAATGTTAGCTGAGTCAAATCGTTAGAGCCGATTGAGAAACCATCGAAGTATTCTAGGAATTCTTCTGCCAGTAGCGCGTTGGTTGGTAGTTCACACATCATGATGACGCGTAGACCATTCTCACCACGTTTTAGACCGTTTTTCTCAAGCAGTTCAATGACTTGTGCCGCTTCGCCCGTGGTACGAACGAATGGAATCATAATCTCAACGTTGGTCAAGCCCATCTCGTCACGTACACGCTTTAGCGCTTTACACTCAAGCTCAAAGCAATCACGGAAGTTGTCAGACACATAGCGACTAGCACCGCGGAAACCAAGCATTGGGTTCTCTTCTGATGGCTCGTATAACTTACCACCAAGCAGGTTAGCATATTCGTTTGATTTAAAATCTGACATACGAACGATAACTGGTTGATCCATGAAAGCGACAGCTAGGGTTGAAATACCTTCAACCAATTTATCAACATAGAAGTCAACAGGTGAGGCATAACCTGCAATACGCTCTTGGATTGCTTGTGAGATTTCACGTGGCAAGCTGTTCATGTTTAGTAGTGCTTTTGGATGCACACCAATCATACGGTTGATGATGAATTCAAGACGCGCAAGACCAATACCTTCGTTTGGCATTTGGGTGAATGAGAAGGCGCGATCTGGGTTACCGACGTTCATCATTACTTTGAATGCAAGCTCTGGCATAGATTCTACAGAGTTGGTCTGGACTTCAAAATCAATTTGGCTTTCATAAATGAATCCTGTGTCACCTTCGGCACAAGAAGCAGTCACGTCTTGACCATCGACTAATAATTCAGTGGCATTACCACAACCAACGATGGCTGGTACACCAAGCTCGCGTGCAATAATAGCAGCGTGACACGTACGACCACCACGGTTGGTGATGATGGCAGAAGCACGCTTCATGACCGGCTCCCAATCAGGATCAGTCATATCTGATACCAATACATCGCCTTCTTCTACTTTGTCCATCTCGTTTAGGTTGGTCACGATACGGACTTTACCTGAACCAATACGTTGACCGATTGAACGACCTTCACACAATATTTTGGCATTACTCGTATCAATGATGTAACGTTCCATAACGTTGCTGTCTTGACGACTCTTAACGGTTTCAGGACGCGCCTGAACGATAAAGATCTCGTTAGTGTCACCGTCTTTTGCCCACTCGATATCCATCGCTTGACCATAATGCTTTTCGATGGTCATGGCTTGCTTGGCAAGTGAGGTTAGCTCTTCTGTAGACAATGAGAACTGCATACGATCTTGTTTTTCAACATCAACGGTTTTGACTGATTTTGCCGTACTGCCTTCATCACCGTAGATCATTTTCTTGTGCTTGCTACCAAGGTTACGGCGAATAACCGCAGGCTTACCATTTTCTAGCAAGCGTTTTGAGATGTAGAATTCGTCTGGGTTTACCGCACCCTGTACAACCATTTCGCCAAGACCATAGCTTGATGTGATAAACACCACTTGATCAAAGCCACTTTCTGTATCTAGCGTGAACATAACGCCAGCTGCGCCAGTCTCTGAACGTACCATACGCTGTACGGCAGCAGATAAAGCAACGCCCTCGTGCTCAAAACCTTTGTGTACACGGTAAGAGATAGCACGGTCATTATAAAGAGAAGCGAATACTTCTTTAATAGCAATAAGGATATTATCGATGCCGCGAATGTTTAGGAAAGTTTCTTGCTGACCAGCAAATGACGCATCTGGCAAATCTTCAGCAGTGGCAGAAGAGCGTACCGCAACCGCGATGTCTTCGCCGCCACTCATGGTTTCAAATGCTAGGCGTACTTCTTGCTCTAGATCTTTTGGCAGCTCTTGCTCAATAATCCACGTACGGATTTTTTTACCAGTAGCAGCAAGTTTGTTGACATCATTGACGTCTAATGTTTTTAGCTCACCATTGATTTTGTCCAGCAAGCCTGTTTCTGTCAAAAAACGATTAAACGCATTTGAAGTTGTGGCAAAACCGCCTGGAACACTGACACCCAAATCAGAAAGATGGCTAATCATCTCGCCAAGTGAGGCATTCTTACCACCGACCACTTCAATGTCGTCTTTTCCTAGCTGATCAAGATTGATTACAAGTGCTGTAGATTGAGCTGCCATGATAACTCCAGAAAATAAGGTTATTTAGTAAAGATTATAATGGTGGATTATACCGCTATATTCTGAGAATTTCGAGGGGGTAAATTAAAAAACTTGTTAAAAAAATACAAATTGTCAGGTTTACTACATAATTTCCGATGTCGCTCCGAGCTTTTGTTAATAATTGGGCTAAAAACTTTTAGTAAAAAATGAGGTAGTATCTGCCTTCAAAGACTGGAAGTGATGTTGGTTTCTAAGTGAACGCCTGTAACATTGATTTCTATTAGTTCTTTAATATGCGTATAATGGAGAGCATAAATAGTAGAGGCTTATCATTATATAGGTGTTCAATTTCAGCACTTAATACTCGGTGTCAAAATATCAAGTATCAAAACATTAAGTACCGAATTACATGCTATATCAGAGCAGTCAAAGACAGATGAGAATCAAGCGCTACATGAAGGTTACTATTGTGTTATCAATCGAGGTGCCAACGTTATGTACTCAAGCAATCCTGCTGAACAAGTGAAACCCACTATTCAAAATCGAAATGCGCTAAATTTAGACAGCTCACAAGCCGTTAGAACGGCATTTTTTATCTCAGATGGTACAGCGATTACTGCTGAGACGCTGGGACGTGCTATTTTGAGTCAATTTGCCTCGGTACCTTTTGAGACGCGAGTATTGCCTTACGTAGATAGCTTAGAGCGCGCTGATGATGCGGTTGAACAAATCAATATGGCCTATCAACGAGATGGTTTGTTACCATTAGTGTTTGATACGATTGTAAATCCTGAAATACGTGAAAAAATCAACGCCGCCGAAAGCTGTAATCTGGACATGTATGAAGGGCTGATTGGACGCGTTGCTGAAGAAACAGGGGTAGAGCCAGATGGACATTCAGGTCATGCCCATGACGATGTGGACTCTGAGACTTATAAAGAACGCATTGATGCGGTTCACTTTGCCTTAGACAATGACGATGGCGCACGTACTCGTCATTATAATGCCGCTGATATTATTCTGATTGGGGTATCACGTTCAGGCAAAACACCAACGTCACTATACCTAGCTTTACAGTTTGGTATTCGCGCTGCTAACTATCCTTTGACTGAGGATGACCTGTATGACAATCAATTACCAAAAGCCTTACGTGATCACAAAGACAAGCTATTCGGCCTACTAATCGATACTGATCGTTTAGTAAAAATCCGCCAAGAACGCCGTGCGGGTAGTCGTTATTCTAGCTATCAACAATGCCAGCAAGAACAACGTGCGATACAAGGCATCTATATTACTCATGGTATCCCAAGCTTAGATGTGTCTGAGATGTCTGTGGAAGAGATTGCCACCCGTATTTTGCAGATGACTGGTCTTAAACGCCGCATTGGCTGATGCCATAGGTATTATAAAAATAAGCGCTAAAAAATTATTAGTATACGCCATTCACTATAATGTCATTATCATACAGAGAATATTATGATCTCATCCTATAAATCGAGTAAAACGCCTTTATTATTGACCAGTTTACTGAGTGTGGCGACCTTGCTAAGTGCCTGTCAAACATCACCATTCTCACGTGAGCCAGTTCCTGAGCCGCGTTATATCCCAACCATCGTCTTGGGCGAAGCACAAACGCTAACCATTATGCCAAACCGAGTTGCCTGCGCCTCAGCCTTACCCATGCAATGCTTACTCGCCAAATCAAATAAAGATGGCAGCGTGTTTCAGATTCCTTATGACTGGGTTGATGACTTCAAACCAACCCTTGGCACAGAGTATGTGATCAGTGCCCGCCCACAGATTGATCAAGCCAAACAAAGCCCGACGGGGTATTGGACATTGCAAAATATAGTGTCACAACGTATGGTGACCATGCCTTAGCACTTGAGCTTGATGCAGTATTTGAGCTTGGTACGATGAACTTGACTCAACCAAGTATTGATTTACTCATGGTCTAACCACCACATAAATAAGTAAATATGAAGAGGACATGATGGTAAGTAAAAAAGCAAACGACGCGACCAATGAAGTCGGCGAAGATACTCAGACTGAAGTCTCAAACAAAGAAAGCAACCTTACTCCTGATTCTGAACATACAGAAGGTAAAGATAAAAAACAAAAGATTGAGCAAACCCACGAGCAGGTGACGGATGATATCATGCACCATCCGCATCTTGTGAACCCACTCGATGACACGCGTATTGATATCAAATCTGGTTATGCCAAAGATTTGAATCGCATAAAAGGCGATGATCATGAGTATGAATACGATGTGGTCATTTTAGGAGCTGGGCCAGCTGGTGAAGCGGCTGCTATGAAGCTGACAAAATCAGGCAAAAAAGTGGTGGTTGTAGACCCGCGTGACCAAGTGGGTGGCAACTCTACTCATGTGGGCACCATTCCAAGTAAAGCCTTACGTCAATCGGTATTCAACTTAATTAACTTTCGCCGTGACCCTATGTTTACTAAGGCGATGGAGTACAAGCAGGTACCTTTAAATAGCGTACTGGCTAATGCTCGTCAAGTCATACGTCGTCAGGTAAATACGCACACACGGTTTTATGAGCGTAACCGCATTGAAGTGATTCAAGGTTGGGCAAGTTTTGTTGACACCCATACGTTGCGCATCGAAATTGATGACAATATGTTTGAGACCATTACCTTTAATAAAGCCATCGTGACTGTTGGTAGCCGTCCATATCGTCCAGATATTCTAGATTTTAATCATCCACGGGTTTTTGACTCTGATAAAATTTTACAAATGGATTATATCGTCAAAAAAATCATTATCTATGGCGCAGGTGTTATTGGCTGTGAGTACGCCTCTATCTTTACCGGTCTTGGCTATAAAGTTGATTTGATTAATAACCAAGATCAATTACTCAGCTATTTGGATAGCGAAATTAGTGATGCTATCGCACATGATTTTAGGCAGTTCGGCGTGCTTATTCGTAGTAATGAAGAAATTGACCATTTAGAAACGCACGATGACTGTGTCATTTTACACTTAAAAAGTGGTAAAAAAATCAAATCTGATGCCATTCTATGGTCAAACGGACGTTCGGGTAATACAGAGGGTCTGAATTTGGAAGCTATTGGTCTCAAAGCCAACAGTCGCGGCCAATTAAAAGTTGACGATACCTATTGTACCGAAGTCAAAAACATCTATGCAGCTGGTGATGTCATCGGTTGGCCATCGCTGGCTTCTGCGGCTTATGACCAAGGCCGCTGTGCGGCAGCCTTTATGGTTGGTGATAGTGATGCTGAACCAGTATCTAGTGTCCCAACAGGGATTTATACGATTCCTGAAGTCTCATGTATTGGTAAAACAGAACAAGAGCTGACGGATGAAAAAGTGCCTTATGAAGTAGGACAGGCCTTCTTTAAGCACTTAGCACGCGCACAAATCATCGGGGAGCGTAGTGGGGTACTCAAGATATTGTTCCACCGTGAGACGTTAGAGATTCTTGGTATTCATTGCTATGGCAACCATGCTTCAGAGATTATCCATATCGGTCAAGCTGTTATGAAGTGTAAGAGCAATAACACGCTTGAGTACTTTGTAAATACTACCTTTAACTATCCAACAATGGCAGAAGCCTATCGCGTTGCAGCATTGAATGGTTTGAATCGAATCTTTTAATGTGTCGTTATTGATCGTAAGGTCTTGCAAATAGTACAAATAAAAAAGCGTCTACCGAACAAGTAGGCGCTTTTTTTTCATCTCTGTATTAATAAAAACATTAATTAAAAGGCAGCTTCACTGTTTATAAAGGGTAGGATAGGTTATAGCAGAGCTTTACGCTGCTGTACGCAGTCGTACCAACGTATCAGCATCAGCAACATAAAATAAAGTACCCACAGTCCTGCCAATGCATAGAATCCCAGTGCAACTTGAGAGAGACTGGCGCCCATTTGGTTCAGCTGGACAGAAGTATTGATGGCAGGCGTAGTCGGTATGAGCCAACGAATGATTTGTAAAAACTCTGGAAGTTGATAGGCAGGCCAAGGGTAGCCGCTGACAAAGAACATCGGTAGTGAGCTAAAAATCAAAAGCTGCATACTGCGCTCACGTTGACGGAACCACAGTCCAAGCACACAGCCAAGCGTCGCCACTGTAGGACAAAATAGTAGTAAAAATAGCAGGCTACCGATCATATTCTGTCCGCGCGCATAATGATGTAGCTCAAAGGCCCAGCCATAATAAAAGCAGCCAGTCATAAAACCAAACGTGCTTAGAGCTGCAATACGACCAAGCCAGCCCCTTACACTGGCTCTATGACGTCGCTGTTCATACCACGTACCAACCAGCATAGCGGTTGACATCAAAAGCGTCTGTTGCAAAATAAGAATAGACACTGCTGGCACAACGTAAGCGCCATAACCTTCAGTTTGATTGTATAAAGGGATGATTTTTAATGGTACCGCTTGGGTATTAGCGGCAGCAGTTGCGAGATAAGCGCCTTGAGCCACATTTTTTTTGATTTCAATGCCAGCAGACACCGTGCTAACGGCTTTTAAAAATCCAGTTTGTACGTTTTTATTCAATAAAAAGTAACCACCATTACCCAGAACACTGACACTGGCTTCTTTTCCGGACATTACCTGCTGCTCAAGTCCACTGGGAATCACCATATAGCCAGCAATGTCATCTGACCATATAGCCGCTTTGGCTTCTTGTTCACTAAGAAAACGCTGTGTATCTAGTTGCGGGCTGGCGCTTGCATAACGAACGATGGTTCGCGATAAGTTGCTGTTGTCGTTATCAACGATACCCACAGGCACATGATTAACCACCTCTGTTGAATAAGGCCAAGGATAAAAGAATCCATAAATAATTGGCGCAATCATGAGTAATAAAAGCACCCCCTTATCAGAAAATACGTCTTTAAGCGTCTGTAAAAAACTGCCTAAAAAATGTTGTGAGGAGTATTCGCTGGAATCATCTGCCGTGGTAGATGAGTGGTTTTTCGATGTTAATGACATTAGCGTGCTCCCCAACGCTCAGGATGCGCAAGCGCACGTTTGGTCAGTAGCGCAGTTAAAACCATAGCAATCACTGTGGCAAGGGTCAGGCCATAAACAATCGGTAGCGACACGGCTACAGGCGCCTGCATCTGTAATTGCGCAATGTGCAACTTTAAATAATGAGTGAGTGGCAATGCATCTGACCAATGTTTGGCACTGTCACTAATGGCAATATAAGGAAAAGTCACCCCAGCAAAAGCGTATGAAGGTGCTGAGATAAAGGCAGTAGAAGACAATCCCATACGCAATGAGAATGCACCCAAGGTAAAGATAGCGCCCAGCCAAAAAGACAGCATCATCAGCAGTATCAGACCTATGTAAGTGATAACAATTGAGCCAATAGCGATTGATGTTTGAGGTGTGGCGAGCCATAATGCCAGCATTGCCCAAACACTATACGCCACTGTAGGCCAGAAATATTTGCCCAACAACCCAAATAATATGACCAAAATGCTGGCTGGTTCAACGATTTTATGGCCTGATTTATTCTTATCAATAAAACGATACCAATGACCAAGGTTTTTATCGCGTAACTCACGGCCTATCGTCGTTGCACCAATGACCATCGCCAAAATATGTAATAAAGCAGGGATAACAGTCGACGCCAAAAACTGTTGATAATTGGTGGCGGCGTTAAACAAGCTGATACGCTGTATTTTAATAGGCGAGTAGGCAATGGCTGCTTGTGCTGGTGACATGCCTTTTTTGACCAAACGCTGTATCTCAACCCCTGCTGATAACGTACCAGCAACCGCCTGAACACTGGTCTGAATAATGCCTGAATGCGTGCCATACTGCGCATTGACACGCAATATTAGCGGAGCCGACTTACCAGACAAAATATTGCGAGAAAAGTTCTCAGGAATAACCACGATGGCATACACATCGCGCTGTAAGATTGCTGCCTGTGCCTCAGTATCTGAGTAATAAAGCTGTCTTACGGTCAAAGTAGGACTGGCTTCCAAATAACGTACAGCAGTATTGGCAACAGGGCCATTGTCTTGATCCATCACGCCAATGGGCAAGTCTGTAATCTGAGTCTGTGAAAATATCCACCAGATCATGAGTACGGTTATTAGCGGTAGCCAAACCACCATACTAAGATCCCATGGGTTTTTGGTTAAAAACCGCCGTTCATAGGCAGCGCTGCGTATAAAAGCCCCACTCAGCTTAGTTAAACTCATGACTTACTCTTGGGTCTGACGAACAGTAGTAGGATCAATACGTACAACAACGCTCATACCTGAGCGTATACGGGCGTCAGGCGTGCTCGGACGTGCTTTCACTTCAAACGTACGCACATCAAAGCCATCATCATTATTGGTTGGGCGCCAAGTGGCAAAGTCAGATAACGTCGAAGTGGCATAAACCGTAAACTGCTTGGTATAAGGCTTATTGGTTGATGATAGTGCTGGAATCGTACCGTTAAATTGCTGACCAATCGCAAACTGATTCAAATGCGCTTCGGTGACGTTGAGTACTACCCACTGATCGTTGGTATTAACGAGCGTTAAGATCGGTACGCCTTGCCCAATAACTTCACCTGCATTGACAATAATATTATCGACGATACCAGAAATGGGGCTTTTTAGATTCGCCTCTTCTTTTGCGACTAAAGCTTCGTCTAGTTGAGCATCGACTTGCGCGACTTGCGCGCTGGCAGCAGACTTGTCTTCACTGCGTGTGCCTTCCATCGCCAAGTCGTATTGTAAGCGCGACGCTTCGGTCTGGTCTTGAGTGGCCAAATATTGTGCATAGGCTTCGTCGCGTTTTTGCCGCGCCATGAGCCCTTCTTCATACAGGCGATTGACACGCTGATACGTATTTTCTGCCAAATCAGAAGCAGCTTTATTGGCCTGCCATGCTGCTTTTGCTTGAGCGATTTCTTGTGGACGCGCACCGTTTTCTGCTTTATCTAACTGACTTTGTGCCATCTGTTTGCCAGCGCGTGCTTGGTTGATTTTGGCATTAATCTCAGGTGAGTCCATTTCAATCAGCTGCTGACCCACCGTCACAGTATCGCCCTCTGTCACTAATATTTGAGCAATACGTCCAGATACTTTTGCTGCAATGGAGGTTTGCTGCATTTGCATCTGACCTTGTAAGGTGACAATTTCAGGCTTGCTGTGCTGATTGCTCTTATACAAACCGTAAGCAATGACGCCCACTACTATCAAAAACACTAAAGCGAGAATGCCTTTTTTTATCAAGGCAGCTCTTTTGGGTTTGGCGTCACTACGATTATAGGCGGGTGTGGGCTGATCGGCTTTAGCTTCAAGCACATCTTCTGTCGAATCCATTGAAGCCTGCTCATTTTGAGAGGTCGCTGACTCGGTCGAATCAGTTGGTTTGCGTGAGTTGTCTGATTCGTGTGGTAATTCAGTCATGACAGAAGGGTTCCTAAAGCGACAAGGTTGAGAGTAAAGGTTTTATAATTAATACACACGAATGGCATAAGGTTTGCCGTTTTCTATGACTTGGGAGTTAAAAATAGCACCAAAGGCGATGATAAATGCTGAGTAATAAAGCCATAGCATAATGACCACAGCCGCTGATAGGGCACCAAACTCAGCGCTATAGTTATTAAAGTTTTGCACATAAACCGAAAACAGCAGAGACAATACGATCCAAAGCACAGTCGCCAAAGCCGCTCCTGGCATCAACTGTTTTAGCACGATAGCGTCACGATTTGGGGCTAGGCGATATAAGCCTAAAAAGCTTAAGAAGATAATACCAGCCAATATCGGCCATCTGCTCCAAAGCGCGATGGTCTTAGCTACTTGAGGGAAGGGAAAATAGTCTGCCCCCAAAGGAATGATAGCGATAGAGGAGATGGCTATAATCAAGACTACTACTGCCCCGAAAGTTAAACCAACCGCTCGAATCGTACCCTGAATGAAACTGCGTTCTTGGGTGATATGAAAGGCAAGATTGATCAAAATAATCAAAGATTTTATGCCTTTTGAGCCTGCATAAAGAGCGAGAAAGCTCGATAATAAGAGACTAAAAGTTAGTGTGGACGTGGTGTTAGAGACCAACTCACTCAAGCGCATATTAAGAACGTCATAGACAGTATCTGGTATAAAGGCACGTAACAGTGAGATTTGTTCTTGCATCTCAGCGGGCGAAAACGCAAGACCATAAATCAGTACAAATACTGCCATGACTGGAAAAATAGACAAAAAGCCAAAATACCCGACACTCGCACAATGTGCCCAAATATTGGAGTTATTCGCAATACGCCATGTTTCTAATAAAGGATGCAGTCCACTGGTCAAGTTGGAAGTTATTTTTTTCATAAGACAGTTATTCACAATAAGATTAATAATAGTAGGGTGATGAGTGGTTGTATGATAGTCAGTATAAGCGCTTATCTACGTACCCTACGATTTTTAATATAAAATCATCATTCAGTATACAAAGTCGGCAATTGAATGTCGGCGGCATTGAGATAAGTATTGAAAGCCAGCGGCGTGCCGCAGCTTTGCATCAGCGCCGCCAATGATTGTACATAACTGTTTGCTGCTTGTGCTTGTTCCGTACGCGCTTTAAGTGACTGCGTCTGTGCTTGCACGACGTCGATAGGTGTATTCACGCCTTCTTGGAGTCCCAATTGTCGTAGACGCAAGACCTCAGCGGCCAAATCAACATTACTTTGTAGTGCCTGATAACGTGATTGGGCATTGTTGACATCGTGCCAGTTCTTTTCGACCAATAACAACAGATTGTCACTGACTTCAATCTCGGACAAATCTGCTTGACGTATTTTGGCATTGCTGGATGCCAATGAAGCGGTTTTATCGAGTCCACCCCACAGTTTCCAGCTTGCAGAAACCCCAGCGACCCAGCTGGGATCTTTTTCAACTTGCCCATAACCATATAGTAAAACAGTGGGTTTATAACCTGTATCTGATAACGCATGTAATTGCTGCGCCTGTGCGCGTTTGGCAGCCACTTTTTGTAGACCTGGGTGATTATTAAGCGCCAAATCCTGAAAATAGGTAACGTCTGGCAAAGGTCGGCTGGAGACAAATAGTGGTGTTGAGGGTTTGATACGATAGTCAGTACGCAACAGACGCTGTAAAGCCATCATGGCAAGCCTTGCGTCATTGTTGGCATTGACGGATTCACTTTGTGCATCCGCTAGTGCTGACTGTGCTTCTAAGCGATCAACGCGTGAGATAAACCCTTCTTCAAAAAGTCGCTGCGCCATATGGTCGGTCTTCTGCAATGTGTCATAAGCATCGTCACGTAAGTAGGCAGCAATAATGGCCAGCTGTGCCTTAAAATAACGCTCAATTAACGTGTTATACAGCTCGTTTTTATCTAACAAACTGTCTGCTTGCGCTTCTTGGGTTCGAGCATCAGATGCACCTGTTAACGCCGCAGTACGTCCAGCAGTATAAATTGGCCATACAACGCCAAGGCCTGCTCCTGTTGTTGAACCTGAGCGCTTTAATTCGTATGAATCAGGGATACGTTCACCGATTAACTCTCCAAAATTTGGCAAGTCAGGTAGCGTAGGAAGAGAAGGGGTAACACCGTCATTCACCTCATTGATAAGGCCACTTTTTAGCGTGGATAAATCAAGATCTGTATCCAAGTTATAAGCACTAGCTGATACTCGCGCAAACACCAAAGGATTGTCTATGGTTTTAAGCGCGTCCGTTTGATACTCACTAGCGGCAATCGCTGCTTGATTGGCGGCAATTTTTGGTGAAACTTGCAACAGAATATTTTGAGCTTGTTCAAGGCTCAATAAGCTAGACACTTCTAATGGGTAGCTGTTATCAACGCTTTTATGAGTAATAGGATCGATAAGGGTGGTCAAGCCAGTCGGTGGTTCTACTGGATACGGCTTACTATTCGTAACGGTGGCTTTTTCATTTTGGACATTGCTTGGATCATCAGCGTCAACAATTTGGGTCACAGTGATTGGCATGACGTCATCTTGTTGCGCAAGATCAGTGTCTTGAGCTTGCGCGATGGCTGGAGTAGCCAAACCCATCAGCATAGTCGTTATCACAGCAGTAGACAGCATCGATAAGGCAAATTTCATAAGTCATGTAAGCCATTAATTAGAAAGCAAGATATTTTAAAATTGTGTAAAGCATGAATATTATCAAAAGCAAGGAGTGCTAAAGATCATCAATGAAAACCAGTATCAGAAACTAGAATTTTGTTACTCATGATAAAACGTACACTGTAGTGGCACAATGGTGACGGGTCAATGCTCAGTATTTGTCTATTTTGCGTTGAATGCACAATGGTTTTATGTTAGCTGTTTGAGTTCAAAAAAGGCAACCACATCGCTTATTTAACCACAATAAAAGGTTTATCAAACAGTTAAGGGATAAGTTACAGAGGCGTTCATATTATTGTGTGTCGATTAAAGAGCTATTAAGCGTCGCCGGTGCTGATGTATGTTATATTCCAAAAATCTGAATTATTTGTCTGACTACCACATATAACCGCTAAGAGCCTTCATGCTTGACTAACCTTATTTTAATGACTGATCATGTGAAAGACTATAAATATGTGCAAGTAACAGATAAATGACTATAAAATATCAATGATAAATGACTGAGATAAGATAGGGTGTGAGTGATGTCAGGATATATTTTGGCTTTAGATCAAGGGACAACCTCAAGTCGGGCAATATTGTACGACGATCATGCGAGTCCAATCAAAATGGTACAGCAGCCAACGATCCTCAAAACGCCGCAGGCAGGATTTGTTGAACAAGATGCACAACAAATCTGGCAGACGCAAATTAGTTGCGCGCATGATGTTATCAATCAAGCAGGACTGCTTGCCACTGATGTCACCAGTATTGCGATTACCAATCAGCGCGAGTCTATCGTGGTTTGGGACAAAAAAACTGGTAAACCATTAGCGCCGGCAATTATTTGGCAAGACAGACGTACAGCAAGCTATTGCAAAAAGCTGACTACTAACACCTCTCATGATAGCCAAAGCGATATATCAAGCGATGTGCAACGTATAACAGGCCTGCGCTTGGATCCGTATTTTAGCGCCAGTAAGATTGCTTGGCTGTTAGAGCACAATCCTAAATGGCGGGCGCGCATTGACAACGACGAAATAGCTGTCGGTACGATAGACAGTTGGCTCATATATAAGCTAACAGGCGGTGAGCATGTCATTGATGTCACCAACGCTTCTCGCACTCTACTATATGACATCAATAAAATGGAGTGGTCAGAGGAGTTGTGTGCACGTTTTGCCATACCTATGAATTTGTTGCCCAAAGTATTGCCATCTGATGGTGACTTCGGTAAAACTAAAAAAGGCCTCTTTGCCAAACAAATCCCTATACACGCAGTGTTGGGTGACCAGCATGCCGCACTTTTTGGACAAGGCTGCCTCGATGCTGGCATGGCAAAAAATACGTATGGTACAGGGTGTTTTTTGTTAATGAACATTGGGACAAAGCCTAAGCTTAGTGAACATAAGCTATTGACTACCATTGCTTGGCAAAAAAAATCGGCATCGTTTCGCTCTGACAGTCTATCACTTGAGCAAATTGTAAAGTCAGGCCGACGCATGTTGCAACCACCCAAAAAAGAAGTCACTTATGCGCTCGAAGGCAGTGTGTTTATGGCAGGGGCAATCGTCCAATGGCTGCGTGATAATCTGGGTATGATTCAAAAAAGTGATGAGATTGAGCAGTTGGCAAGGCAGGTCGATAGTAGTGAAGATGTGGTGTTATTACCAGCTTTTACGGGACTTGGTGCACCCTACTGGCGTTCAGATGTCAGTGCTAGCATTACTGGAATGAGTCGCGGTACGACCAAGGCGCATATCGCACGTGCAGCATTAGAAGCAGTCGCTTATCAAACTTACGACGTGCTGATAGCAATGCAAAAAGACAGTCCTCATCCACTTACTGAATTAAGAGTAGATGGTGGGGCCGCGAATAATGACTTGTTAATGCAGTTTCAAGCAGATTTGCTTAATGTACCAGTATTACGTCCAAAAGACACAGAGGTCACGGCTAAAGGTGTAGCGTTACTTGCTGGTCTAAAAACTGGCTTGTACGATGAAGCCACGATACAAGCTTCTTGGCAAGTCGATCGAATTTTTGAACCTCAGATGTCGAACGATATGCGTGAGCAACATCTAAGAAAATGGCAGCAAGCCATTGATAGAGCGTTGATTGTCTTATAAAAAATACTCTATCAATGGACGACTGTATATATGAAAACTAGATAACTAGATATTACGTAAAGTGCTCTGCCACTCTACAAAATAGTTATAAAGATACAGGCTGTAACGCAAGACAATCGCAAGTAGGACATAGTTTACATAATCCGTCTATCTGTCTTCCCCTATAAGTTTCTATACTTTAGAAGAATTAAGTAAGACCTCTAATTTATTATTTGAAGATAAGTTAGTAACCAATAAATACTAATATATAAAAACGAATTTAAGGAAGATATTATGAATAACGATGGCCGCATTACAGACCCTAATAACCGTGTAGTTGCTGATGATGATTACTTAGAAATCGGTGATAGAGAACGAATTATTGATGACAATCAGCGTAGAGTAGCTGGTGCTGATCCTATGTTAGACGGTAATAGAGGTGTCTTACATGACAATGACAATATGATAGACAATCATGACGCTATCGATCGTAGCGAAGTAAAACACATGTCTAAAGAGACAAAAAAAGACCTAAATGCTGATATCATCACAGGTGAACCAGGTTCTCATCCAGTGGGTACAGGTATTGGTGGCGTAGGCGGAGCAG
>ENA-UOXB01000861-UOXB01000861.1-bioreactor-metagenome-genome-assembly--contig:-NODE-861-length-16315-cov-7.173493_pt1 | contig 16315 bp, 12 predicted proteins | sample MGYA00238158_ERZ761615 | MGnify/ENA primary metagenome ERZ761615 (study PRJEB28904, sample SAMN06267902) | bioreactor metagenome | isolation source: Joint BioEnergy Institute, California, USA | place... | reverse complement strand
AGATGGCGTGTTCTTCCCACAGTATCGTTTTGATCGTGAGTTGTTTATTCAGAAGATTTAATTATTTATAATTTTTTTAATCTGATGAGCACTTGGCGACATATTTGTCGTCAAGTGTATAAATAGCTTAGGTCGATATTAATCTTCATCACTTGCTATAATATTTAACTTCACTAGCTATAAAGTTAATTATAGGTTTTAAAGAGCAATCTTACTTTTTATTATTCATGTTCATTATTTCATGAATAAATAATCATCTTCTCGCAAATTAAATTGATGTAGTGTCCCACCTAAAAACTCAACAACAGAACATGCATTATTTGAACCACTAATAATTCTAAAAGGTTGCACGTTATAGTAAATATCAGTTATATATCCAAATGCATCAATAAATACAACATCAATATTATATTGCATACCAATTGTATGTATTGAATGACATGGAGTAATTAATAAGCATTGTGTATCTGTCAATTTTTTTCGGAATAAAAGTCCACTCGCTCTGGAAAAGAAGCTTCTAGCAATGATGATTTCAAATATTTCATTCGTATGATTTAAATACATATCAACCAAAAGCATCCTTCATCATAATATAAAGTGGAAAACCAATCACAATAAATGTGCATGGAAAAATAAAAGCGACTAAAGGAAACAGCATTTTCACAGGGGCTTCCATGGCTAATTTTTCTGCCCGGAGAAACCGCTCAACTCGACGTTGTTCTGCTTGTCCTCTTAAAATAGGACCCAAATTCATTCCCATGCTTTCAGCTTGTATAATCGAAGACACTAAGTTTTGCACCGATGGCTGTTCGATACGAGCTGACATGTTGCGCAGTGCTTCAGATTTAGACACCCCTTTTCTAATATCCGCAATCACTCTAGAGAACTCATAGCGCGTCGGACTCGGCACGGACTTAGTTACTGCCTGATCTACAGCATTCATAAAGGTCAGTCCGGCTTCAACGCATAAAACAATGATATCCAGAAAAAATGGAATTTCTTTCAAAATAATATTTTCTCTGTTTTTCTTTTCACTTTTTAGCCACAACATAGGATAAATGAACCCGTAAAAGAAAATAGGAATACTGTAGAACCATTCCAACTGTGCAACAGACAGTACGAGTAGTGCAATAATGAAGAAAGTGACTGCAAAAACGATTTGTGATGCCACAATATCTTTGGGCTTAAAGACATAGTCATAACCGGCATATATGATTTTTTGCATCAATTTATCTTGTACTTTTTGGCTTAAAAATAGTTCAATATAAAATGAAATTACTTTAATTGGTGTCCATAAGATAAAAAAGATAAAGGGAGGTTTATCAAAATAATTACGACTTTCATCCGGAACAGAATCAATAAAATTAAATATCTGCCAGCAAAGAAATGAAATAACCGCCCCCAATAGCACAATACTTCCGTATAAAATTAAATCATTCATGTTATACATCGATGCTCACAATTTTTCGAATAAAAAAGATGCCTAGCACTTCAAATATAAAAATTCCAAAAAGTGCTACCCACCCTGCCGGTGTTGTCCAAAGCTGTCCCATCGCCTCCGGCTCCATTTGGCTTAGAACAAAAATCAGCCCGACCGGCATTAATCCCACCACCCATGCCTGCATTTTCCCCTGAGCGGTTAATGCTTTGATTTTGCCTTCTGACTGGTTAATTTGTCGTAAGGTCTCAGCTGCTTTAGTCAACGTTTCTGCCAGCTCTCCCCCTGTTTCCAAAGCAATCCGGATGCTAGTGGTCATCAATATCACTGGTTTAATCGGTATCCGTTTTTGAAAATTAACCAGTGCATCATTTAGCGGCAGCCCCACTTTTTGCTCTTTCACAATCAATGCGATTTCATTTTTTAATGGAGGCTGACTTTCAGTGGTCAATTGAAATAGCGCAGTGCTTAAGCTAGCGCCAGATCTTAAACCACCAGAAATCAGCATCAACGCATCCGGCAGCTGCAGTTCAATTTTTTCTATTTGTGCCTTTCGGTATTTTTTTATGAGCAAAAACGGCAGAATGGATAACACCAAAAAGGCCAACGGATAGACAATACTAAATTCAAAGATCACTAGAGTTATAGCGAATACTGCCAGCAGGGCTGTAAAATAAAGGAACAGGATTTTTTTTAAGTTTAAAAAGATATAACTTAAATTTAATTGCTCTTCTAATTTTTCAGTCTTGGTTAAAAAGACTTTTTGCAGTACGTTGGACGAAATCAGGCTATAGCTTAAAAATACGCTGACCAGTCCCAATAAGGCCAAATAAATATACATTTATAATCCATTATTCTGAAATTTCGTGATGTCTACTTTGATGCCGGATTCCTGTAGTTCCTGCAGGAAAGTGGGGATCAAGCCAGTAGCGCTGAAATAGCCTCTGGTTTTATGCGATTCTGGATCAAAACCAGTTTTATCAAATTTATAAATATCCTGAAGCTGTATTTTACCGCTCTCAATACCTGTCACTTCAGTGATATGGGTAATTTTCCTTGATCCACATGAAAAGCGCGACTGCTGAATTAAAATATCGACAGCTGATGCAATTTGCTCCCGAATTGCATTCAAAGGTAAATCCATGCCAGCCATCATAATCATGGTCTCTAACCGTGCAATTGCATCGCGCGGTGTATTTGCATGCAGGGTAGTTAATGAGCCTTCATGACCGGTATTCATTGCCTGTAGCATATCCAATGCTTCTGTGCCGCGGCATTCACCAATCACAATACGGTCAGGACGCATACGCAAAGAATTCTTCACCAAATCCCGAATATGGATAGAGCCTTTGCCTTCATTATTACCTGGACGTGCTTCCAATGAAATTAGATGATCATGATCCAACTTTAATTCAGCGGCATCTTCAATCGTAATAACCCGCTCACCATTTGGGATAAAGCTGGCCAGTACATTCAGCAGTGTAGTTTTCCCTGAACCTGTACCGCCTGAAATTAAGATATTCTTTTTCGCCTTTACACACAGTTCTAGAAAATCGCCCATATCCGGATTTAAGCTGGAAAAACTAATCAGGTCGTCAATTAAAATCCTTTTTTCAGGAAATTTACGAATCGTGATGGTCGGTCCTTTAATGGCCAATGGCGGAATAATAGCATTTACCCGGGAACCATCTTTTAAACGTGCATCCACCATCGGGGAGCTTTCATCAATGCGCCTCCCTAAAGGCGTTACAATGCGTTCAATGACATCTAAAATGGCTTTGTTGCTGGTAAATTCCAGGTCACTTTTAACAATTTTGCCTTGCTGCTCAATAAATATTTCATCTCTGGCATTGACCATGATCTCTGTAACCTGCGGATTGTGTAGCAGCTCTTCCAGTGGTCCTAAGCCAATCGCCTCATCAATAATTTTCTGTTTCAGGCGTTCTATATTCAGCACTTGTGGCAATTCTGCATCGGCTTCAAATATGACCTGATCCAGACAAGTCAGGGTTTCTGCACGCAGCTCATCCGGCGTCATGGTATTAATATCCCGGCGACGCAAGTCCATTTGCTTGAACAGCTTTTCTCGCAAAGTTTGAATCCATTCTACTTCTAGCTGCTTATATGCCTTACTACTGGTATGCAGATTCGCCACTTGCGTACTGTGCACTGCACTTTCATCTGCACTAAATTTCAGATTTTCAATGATGTCATCTGCAAGCGTATCGGAATTGACTATTTTAATTTCAACCTTTTCCGGCTGATCATCTTCAATAATTTTGATGGAATAGCCATTGATGAAAATAATGTCACTTTGCAAATCAATAGGGCCATAAAAATCAATTTTCTTTTTATTGACAATCGTGCCATTGGCTCCACGGTTTAAATCTTCGATGACATAACCACCGCTTAATTTTTTAATTAAACAGTGTTTATCTGCAATGAACCAGCCTTTCAGCTGCAGGTCACAATCTTTTGATTTTCCAATAATAATTTCATTTTTTTCAAACGCTAAAATTGATTCTTGATGCTTATTTTGAATTTGTAATTTCATCAATATTCTCTTTATGATTATTATAATGTTTAGGTAAAATCAGACCACTTCCTAGCTCATCAATTACTACATTATCAGCAGCTTCGCCTGCATCATCAATTTTTCTACCAAATTCACCTTCATATACATAAGGGGTCACGAAAAATACCAGTTCATTCTGTTTGCCAATATTTGCTTTGCTTTTAAATAACTGACCCAGCACTGGAATTTTTCCCAAACCAGGGACAGCACTTTGTCCTGTACTATGTTCAGCATTGACTAATCCACTCAACACTAAAGTCTGCCCTTGTCCTACCACAAATTCCGTTTCTGTTCTTCGTGTTAAAAAACCTGGTGTCCCCGCGACTTGTACAGATAAATCAATATTACTAACCTCGGCCAAAATTTTTGCAACAATGCCATCATCAGTAATGGTTGGATTAATATCTAATTTTATACCGTAGTCTTTGAAATCAATTGAAGGCGTACCAGTTGCACCTGCAGTCTGATAAGGAACCTGACCGCCAGAGAGAAAATTAGCACTACCGCCATTTTTACAGGATAATAATGGCCTTGCGATAATTTTTGCAGTACCATTCTCCTGCAATAAGTTGATTCTACTATCAATAAAACTAGCTAGACCAAAATAGGTTTGGAACGGATCAATTTTTGGTAATACCGGAATATTGTCTGCTAAGGGATTAATTTCGCTCTGAAAAAGATCACTTCGTTTAAAATCTCCAATAATTCCAAATTTAGGACCATCTATTGAAGCAGTATTCCAATTAATACCAATTTCTTTAGTAGAAGAAGTCGATATTTCTACAATCCGTACATCCAGATAAATCATCTTCTGCTTTTCTTGGACATTATTTTCTTTCGTTTTTGTCAAATTAATAACGTTTTTGAACATAGCTGCATAATTATCAATGCGCTCTTTATGCTCTAAAGAAATATTTGTGCCTTGAATTACAACACTATCACCCACCGTTTTAAGAGATATATTAGGAATATCACCCAATAGTAGACGTAAATCCTCTAAGGTTTTTTTTAAATTACTTGGAGATACATGAATATCTGAAGAATAATAACGTTCTCCATTCCATATTTTTACAGTCGTGTCCCCGGCCGTTACCCCAGTTAAGGCTACCCCCTTACTCCCAACTTTCTTCGCCTTAACAATTTGATCATTACCAATTACTACATCTGTAATAGTAGGATCATTTAAATAAATAGTTTCCCCTATATACATTTGATCTGTGAAAGCATTCGCATTAATTGCTAAACACCCCAAAACTAAAGCTATATATAATTTATTACGTGGATTTTTTTTTATTAGAGGTTTATTCATCTTTATTACCATAAATAATATTAAATTTTGAATTATCGTAGTTCTGGGTGCTTAATGAGGTACGTTCAGTTTGTACAGCTTTCTTTTCCATAATTGGCTTTGTAGCAACAATAGTCTGTTTTCGTGCATTTAATTGCTGTATAAAACTACTGGTATCACTAACAATTTGATCACCTGGATTACGTAAAACGGCAGAAATCTTCCCCAAATTTGCCGCAAGTGTAATATTTTGTGCATCTTCAGCTGTCACATCCAGTGTGATATTGGTATAACCAGAACTTTCGGTCATTTGATTGTCGACATCCAGTTGTTTGCCAGTTGCTAAAATTTTTACACCTTGCATTAAAGGCACCGTTGCAGTTTTATCAGCACTTTGTAGTGTAATCATTAGATCAATCAAATCACCTGGCTTTAGCATGGTTGAAATAGAACTTTCATCATCGACAGGAATCGTAATAGCACGACGCCCAGGTGAAATCAGTTTTGCAATGTCCTTACGGGTGTCAACCATGGAATACATCACAATATCCCCTGGCTTTAAATCCACTTTTAATGGCATTCCTTCTATAGCAGAAAATTGATCTACAGTGACAGCATTGGACTGATTATATTCAGATGGCATATTTCTCTGTGAAACATTTGTTGTCGAAATGATCGTGCCAGCTGAAAGTTCTTGGCTGGCCACGACATAAGAGACTTCTGGCCCCTTTTTATTTAAGCTTTCCACTTTGCTATCAAATGCTGTTTTGAATCCCCAGATACTTAATATCCCGACTAAAACTGAAATAATTAATGCCACAAATTTTTTATTAATATTTCTTATTTGCATTATGGTATTGCGTCCATGTTTAAAACAGTTGCGTTAAATTTATTCATAAAAAGATCATAGGAATTTTTAAAAAGCATAAATAAGCTTCCATCTCCAAAGATACTATTCCCGGCAACAAGCAGAACCAATACAAAAACCATGCATATTAAATATTCTGTTGTTGTATTGCCTTTATTTTTATAAATCATGAGGTTATTCTTTTATTTATATAAATTATGACTAGATTTCCAATTTTCTTTTTACTGTCAAAAATTAAATTGATTTCATCTCCATTATTTATTTCAAAATATGCATAAGCGCTAGTGACATCTGTTGAAATTGATCTTTCTGTTAATTTTTTAATTAAAGATAAATAATTTTCTTTTTTAAAATTCGGATACACCAGAGTCCGACTCACCGAATCTTTATCAGCTGCCTGAAAATCAGTACTTGGCTTAGGCAATTGAAGAAAGTCAGGCAACCTGATTCTTCTAAACTCAGACTCTGCTTTGCAGGTCATTCTGCCTGAAAATCGGCTTGTTGAATCTTCAAACAGCTGTAGTGTAATCCCCCCTCTTTTTTCAATAAAAAACAGTACTCCTTGTTTAGAAAAATGGATATTTTTTTTGTTTAAAAAATCCATATAGCATTCGATATCACATTGACTTGAACTGATCTCTAATATTTCAATAGAGTTACCATTCAAAACCACGTTATGGCCGATCGGCCTCAATTTCATTCCCTTTACTTTTAAATCCTGCCCCAAACATGCATAAACAGGTAAAGAACATACTAGATATAAAGCAATTACATAAAATAGGTGTTTCATTTGATTGTTGTTTGTCTGTCTGTTGGAATAGTATCCATTGTATAAATGCCGTCAACTTTTATCTTTTTCTCAAACCCCATTGAAGCAACTGCAACATTGTAAATTTGATTTAAATTAACTTGTATCGTCTCATAAGGTTTCAGATAGTCTGATTTTTTGACTAAATTTTTGATTTCATTAGGGTTACTCGCTGCCCATGTATTTCTTAAGGTTCCTGAGCTGCCTGTTATAGTAAAACTTTCCGGAAAGCTGCTGATGCCTGTAATACTGGTCACTGGGACTGCTACATTTACTCTGTATTGCCCATTATTTGATAAAGAATAAAAAGGCTTGGATGCTGTTTTTAGTGGATCAGTACCCAGAGTCTTGCTATATTTCTCAGCCTGCACCCAGTTGTTGACTTGAATAGAATCCCAATTGACCAGGGAATTTCCCGTAATATCCTGATCGGCAGCATCATCACAATCTGCATTCTGATCACTTAATACATCTGCTCCTGTACGCGAAAAAAAACGCTGTCCAACTTCACGAGATAATTCAGAACTGTTATTAATATTAATTCCTTTGTTAACCCGCCATGCCACATAATCAGCGGCCTGTTCAGATTTGAGTTTTACAGTTGCTATCTTCGACATCATGGGAATAGCAATCATTAGCATGCCCATAACTCCAGATGCAATTACAAATTCTGCGATGGATTGGCCTTTTTGCTTTCTATATACCTGCATAATTCTCTCCCCATTAATGAAGCAAGGCTGCTTCAGTAACAACCAAAGCCCGTCTTGACACATCCATATCGTCTGTTAAACGTATTTGCCAATACGGACTGAATAAAGAACCATATTCATGATTGATTGTTTTGCTGGAAACATCCTTTACTTCCATCTCCCAAGGCCGCTGAAAATAAATCTCCGCCTTGGTGAATGCCTGCATATCGCCATTGCTGGCTGTTCTTTTTTCCAACTCATCATAATTATCCAATACTGTAAAATCTTTAGAAATTTTTAGGTTAGAATTACGATTGACTGTTTCTATTTTATTTTTCGTTTTTTTTACAGAGATGACTAATGGAAATATAGTGACCGTATCTTTCAAGTCTCTCAATTCATAAAAATTTGGAATGCCTACACCAGTCAATTCAGCACTACTTGAACGCGGATCCCAATAGTTCGGCACATTATTTTCTGAATACTTACGTGCCTTTGGGTTCACAGTGCTTGCATTCCCATAAGAACCACTATTTTTTGCTTTATCTGTCCCTAATGCGCTACCAGCACCACTTCCCCAACCAATCGGTATCTCATCATGATAACTTTTAACCTTAACTCGGAATTTACTGATTTTTAGTTTTTTATAGTGATGATGGATAGATAATGTATCAACTCCTTTCCACTCATCCAATTGCACAAGCTCTGTACCTCCAGCCTTATGAATCCGATATTCATTCCAGCCATCAGGTACTAAAACTAGCTTAGGTACAACATTGTTCTTACTGCGATTCGTAATGAAAGGGTCGGCCGAACTTAAAACAACCTGTGCCATACGCTCCCGCTCTTTTGCGGTATATTGCTTCATAATTTCTGTAGGAAGTACCGAAGCAGTTGCCAGTAGACGTACATCATATTCAGACTGATTTTTACTACTGGCCAAATCTGAAAATTCCTGTGGTGCATTTAAAATTGTGGCGTTACTGGCCAAGTTAAGCGCATTTTGTGCATTTTCCAAAAGTTTAACTTCATATCCGTAAGCGCTAATATAAGCTCCTATACCGTCTGCGGCATAATTCAAACCACTACCAATATTTGCAAAAACTGCTGAAACAGGCGGGAAAAACTGGGTAATCGTACTAATATTTTCTGAAGTTTTAGCAGCATATTTAAACCAGGAACCTGTACTTACTCCTTGTGCAATAGCCAATTGATTGGCTATTTGTGTTCGGTTGATATAAGCATTAATATTTAATAAACGTGCTTGACGAGTAGCTGTAGCATAAGCTGCTTGATCAGCAAGCATTTTGGCTCTTTGCCGCTCGGAAAGAAGCTGTGAGCTATTAAAAATGAAGACTATAGTTAACATGAGTACTAACGAAAGCACTAGTATCAGCAGGGTTGATTGTCCGGATTGAAATTTCATACATCACCGAAACGCAGGCTTTAAAATACAAGCAAATGCGCACATTGATCATAGGCAAACTTTTAAAGTATCTATTTTAAGTTCGAGTAGTTCAGAATATGCGCAATTGATCAGGCAAAATTAGAATAATTATTTTTGTTGTTCGTAGGTGGCTAACTTTTTATCAACCGAACCTTCAGTAACCGCTTTTTTACCATTATTCGTAGCTGATGTACGCGCAGATGTAGAGGATTGACCACCTAGTTCAGCTGCAGCTACTGCAACTTGTGAACGTGCAGTATTTCCATAGTAGCGAAACACACCAATAGCAGCCACGGCAATCAATGCAACGATAATTATGTACTCAGTCATGCCTTGACCGCGGACAGCATTGATCTTTAAAGCAAATGCTAGATATTTTGATTTCATAAGATAGACCTTTTGTTCTTTTGTTTGTTTTTTTTATATTTGTACTGACTTTATTCTATGAATTAATTACGCAATTTAGTCTTTTTTTTGTACAATTTACGAGATAATATACTTAACAAGAAAAAAAGAAAACATTTTTTATTTCGAAAAAATAAAAATAATTTAAAATTTTAATAAGAATAATAAGCATGAATCTGATTAAAAATTTACAGTCCGGTGTTTCTATCACCGAATTTATCCTTGTTGCGCCTTTAATTTTATTTATCGGGCTGGCAGGAATTCAATACGGCTTAATATATGCTGCCAGACTGAATGTTACTTATGCCGCATATGAAGCAGCGCGTGCCGGAGCAATCTACAATGCAGATCCTGTACGAATCCAAAATGCATTTTTTAAAGGTATGGTTCCTTATTTTGCAACTCCTGGTATTCATTTACCAGGTAATGTAAATATAAAAAGCCCTATAACGGGAACAAACCCGAATCTTGCACAAATAGGATTACAAGGAACTGCTCTTAAAGAACTAATAAAAAAGACAGAATCTGCTTTTGTACATATTCATATGGTCAATCCATCTCGAGCATCTTTTGACGATTGGAATGATCCTTTATTAGCTAATGTATATAAAATTAAAACGGGCCAAACTGTCCGAATTATTCCAAATGACAGGCTGGATAAAAAAACTAAAGAGATTAAAGCCAAATCCAAACAAAATATCCAAGATGCAAATGTACTCAAATTACGTATCGTCTATGGTTACGAACCCCGTATCCCTCTCATGAAAGATGTATTTAGTTCTCTCACATCCTTTTTTACCAGTGATCGTGATGCAGCAAATATACGTATGCTGGCTGCAGGTAGAATTCCAATCGTCGTGGATATTTCTGCACAAATGCTAAGCCCTGCTATTGAAGGTGGACTACCTATAAATACAGTCAATAGAAATGGTTATATCGTGGGCGAAGATTTAATAGAACTTCTAACAGAAAATAAAGCCATGCAATGGCAAGTAGGACAAAAACCTGTTGATTTGCTTGATAGAATTACCGATAGCGCTGAACAATCTTTAATTTCCAATTTTCAAGATGACTATACGAATTTTCAAGGCATTAGCGATATAGGCTCTCAGCTTGCTGGTGGACTTACCGGAAATAACTCACCTACCGGTCATACAAGTGGTTCCACTGACAGCATTTTAGGTGATACCAATAATTTGATCAGCTGTAGTTCAGGTCAAACCATTACCAACTTTTATTAAGTATTAAAATAAGAAATGATCCAATGAAAAAACAATTTAATACCGCCGCTCTTGCGTTTCTAAGCTATTTATCTTTTAACATCGCACCTTTGTCTCACGCAGCAGTAGTCGATTTCAGCCAGTGCAGTGTAAACTCTTCTTTTGCCATTGTTACTCAAAGTGAAGGTCCTACTTATGCATGTGGCGGTATAGACACTGGCGCAGGCAACCCGATTAATGTGCTGAACGGCAACAAATATGAAGCCGTGACAGATTTTGCAGAACTTCCAGCTTTTAAAGGATTGTCTTTTTCACGCTTTTATAACAGTCAGAGCAATGCCAACACTGCTCTAGGCTTTGGCTGGTACAGTTCTTTTGACATTAAGCTATATGAACAACCGGAAATTATTCAGGTTAGGCTGGAAACAGGAAAACGTATCAATTTTAAGAAAACTAAAATTGAAGTTGGTAAAGGACAATTTATTGTCCGTGCATTGGCACTCGACCCTGCAGATGGCTGGATTGAAAAAAAATTAGACGGTTCGGGCTGGCGCTGGCACAAAACCAGCAGTAATCAAGATTATTTCTTTCAGCAATTGGGAGGCAAAGATTTAAATCTTGCCCATTTAACAGCAATTTCTGCCTCCGCCTCTTTTGACAGAAATAACCCTGCCCTAAATTTTTCATTTACTTATGACCAGCAGCAGCGTCTACTGATGGTAAAAAACGGCAAAGGTGACCGGCTTTTATTTGCCTATACCTTAACGCACTTTGGCTTGCCGCAAATTACCTTAACCACACCATTAGGTAAATATTTCTATTTTTTGGATCGAAACAATAACCTCGCTCAAGTCGTTTATCCTGATGGGCGACGTTTAAAGTATAGCTATGATCCAAAATATCAAGGTGGAGATATTCATAATCTCACCGCCAAGTGGATCTTTGATCAAGAACAACAAAAGTTTCAGATAATTTCAGAATGGCAATATGATCTTCAAGATAGAGCAATCTTAAGCCAACATGCAAATGGTGTTGAGAAAGTAAGCATAAAGTTTGATGCGCGTATTCGTAAAGATATGCCTGCAAACTACTCTGCCAACAAACCGATCTTTAAAAATATTGTGACCAATAGTTTAGGTCATAAAACTATTTATTCTTATCAAATTGACGGCACTCAATTCCGTCTGTTAGAAAGCCTTGGAGCTGGTTGTAGTAGTTGTCGTGAGGTCAATAAACGTTATCGTTATAACGCTCAGGGTTTAGTCACTTATGCAGCCGATCTTGATTTATCTGGAAAAGTCATTCGTACATTTGAGCTGAAATATAATAATTATGGCGAGATCATTGCCAGAACAATATCTGGTATTGGCATTCAACCTCAAACTACTTCATATGAGTATGAAACTTATCAACTCCCACACAACCCTTTAGCAAAAGCCAGCTATCCCTATCTCGCTCAGCTCAATCAACAGGATTATCGCCGTTTAAAAGCCGAATCACGCAATAGTGTCCTGACTGGAAAACAATATCATAAGCAATATTTATATAATCAAAATAACCAGCTGATATCCGTCAAAGAAACAGGTTTTTCTCCATTAGGCGATGCATTAACTCGAGAAACCAAGTATGGATATGACACGCAAGGTCGTTTGAGTTGGGAAGATGGCCCTTTACCGAATGGCCCTTCTAACTCATCAAAAGATAGTGATATTACCTTCTATACTTATGGAAAAAACGGCTCGTTAGAGTCATGGATATTACCTTTTGAACACTCTAAAACTGTTGCAAGTTATGATCAATTCGGTCGGTTATCTCAATATAATAAAACTTTTCAAGGATTTGATGGAAAACAAAAAAAGCAGACCTTTCAATTCAAATTTGATGCAAATAATAGATATCAAGAAATCTCTTTACAGACTGACAGCGACAGAAATATTCATGGAATACGTTATAGGTACGACTATTCCGGTCGCTTACAAACTATGACTGATCTAAATAATCAATTGATAAAAACCTATAAATATGATGATGTTAATAGATTATCTGCAAGTTTAGATAAACGTAGAGGATTAATTTATTTTCAATATAATACTGAAAATAATATTATAAAAAAACAACAGCTTACTGAAAAAATGTTTATTGAGACAGGTTATAAATATGATATGCAAGGTCGGCTAACGACTATTGCTGATAGTAAACAAGGAATGCTAAGCCATATCGATTATTCCCCCGACGGTGTAAGTGGCCGAGTATTAGATCAACATGGCGATGAACTATGGCTAAAATACACAGCGAATGGTCAATTACAAACACAGTGGCGTGTACCATCTCAATCTGAAAGCTTATTACCACCTGATAAAACTGAACACTATTATGGCAATGGCATACATCGCATTACCCAAAATGATGGTACTACGACCACACGATATACTGATGATTTCGGGCGTTTAGCCATCCTAGACTCTAGTATACAAGGGCGGATCATCTATCACCTGGACGCTTATGGTCGCTATGACCAAATAACCTATGCAACAGGTGCAACATTAAAATATAGTTATGATGATCAAGGACGTGTAATCACTAAACGCTTGACTCAACCTGCTCAAGATGGGTTAGAGAAAGTTGATTCATTAACGACTTATATTTATACAGGAAATAGGATTACACAAATACGTGACCCTCATCAAATATTAACTTTTAAGTATAATAGTCAAGGAAAATTACATAGTCGAAGCATACTCTACACTGGACTAAATACTCCAATAACAACCTATTATAAATATGATAAAAATGGCAAACCGCAATCTACCCTACTACCTGATGGGACACACATTACAGGTGATGGTAAGGCATTATACGCTCAAGGTGCTGGAGAGATATTTAAAACGGCTTTTATTCGCCAAGACATAGACGATAATCAGCTCACCTATGTGCTAGGTAATAATGTGCGTTTGGGATTTGAATATAGCCCTACAGGATTGTGGAGAGGATTGCATTACACTTCTGGGACAGCTAAACAAAGCTTTAGTCTTATTCAGAACGCTTATGCAGATATGCCTAACCAGGCTTTATTAAGTCAGCATTGGCAATACGATGCTAAACACCGCATTGCGGATGTCAAAACCACAGGTTTACAAACAAAACAGCAAGGCTATTTGTATGATAGTCGCGACCACGTTATCAGTACATTTGATCGTAAACAAGACAACATATTACAGGAAAAATATTTTTATGACGCTTTAGGCAACCGTTTGATGGGACAACAGCTTAGCTCTCAAACCGTCGGTTACCATTACCAAAACAGCAAATTAACAACTGTACTGCAGGATAAACAAATAGCCAGTGTTACCTATAATAGTATGGGACAGCCAATACAATATCCTACTAATAAAGGCGTATTACGGTTCAGTTATATCAATGGACAAATTATTCAAGTATGGCAAAACGAAAAATTAATTGCCGCCTATAGCTACAATGATGCAGGACAACGAATTAAAAAAGTACTCTATGTCGATGCTATGGGTAAAGTAACAAAAGATCCTGTTGTTCAATATTATTATTACGATGGTACTCAACTCGCAGGCGAACTGGATGCAAAGGGAAATATTGTACGTCAATATATCTATACAGGAAATCGCCTGCTGGCAACTATTGATTACCAAAAAGCAATACAGCCTGTTACTAGTACAGGCCTACTTACAAAAATACGTGCTATATTTAATGGCATCAAAGGAAATCTGCCACAAGGGCAATGGCACTATATTCTAAATGACTATATGGGTCGACCTCGCTTGGTCACCAATATCAAACAACAAGTGGTATGGCGTGATGATGGGCAAGAACTTTTTGGTGCAAGTCAGCTATCACCGAATAGATCACAACAGCGTTATCAACTTAATTTACGATTTATAGGTCAATATGCCGATCATGAAACCGGGCTGTACTACAATGGTTACCGCTATTATGATCCAGCAACCGGACGCTATACAACACCGGATCCTTTGGGACTTGCAGGCGGTGAAAATCAATATGCATATGTCAATCAACAACCTAACCAATATTTTGATCCCCAAGGTTTATTATTATTCGCTTTTGATGGAACAGGAAATACAGATACAAATGACCATCCAAGTAATGTAGAGAAATTCATGGATGCTTATGCTTCAAAAGGGCAGTTTGATGTAACACAGATATTATGGAAAAATCAGGAAAAAAAATTTACGAGTAATGCCGAAGCAGGCTTAAGCCCAAACCATGATAATGTATTTTACATTGCAGGTGCAGGTACAGAAGATCAATATACCGAAATTGGTTCGAACTCAAAGGCTTTGAATGCCATCGATAATGCAACAGGCGGTTCCCTTCCCAACCGGGTTGATCAAATGCTTGTCTATTTCTCAGACTATGTTCATAAACTGATTGATGAGCAAAATAAAAAAGGAAATCAAGCAACAGCAGAAATCATAGATATTGATATCGTAGGCTTTAGTCGAGGCGCTGCAAGTGCTCGATTGTTTGCGAGCAAACTAGAAAAGTTAATAGATGGAACAATAAAGGACAATAGTTCTGCAGCTTTACTTAAACCAGCTTATCAATCTATAGGAGTAGAAAGTGTTCTTTGGGATAAAGATCTCAAGTGTAAAATGGAAGCTGCCAAGATAAGTCTGAATTTTAGATTCATGGGCATATGGGATACTGTCCCTGCATTAGGTTTAGATCCTAACGATGATATGACACAATACGATAGTTTAGGTATGAGTCTTACAATAACTGAGCGCTTTAAAAACGTTGCTCATGCTGTTGCTGTGAATGATCATCGTGAAGGATTTATGGTACGTTCAATTTATGACAGCTTATCATCTGCACAAGCAATGGATAATAAAACACGTACAGTCAAAGTTGGTGTTGGTACTGATAAAAAAGAACAAGACAATATACGAATAGAACGTGGTTTTATGGGAGCGCATTCAGATATTGGGGGGGGCTATAGTGATGGAGATTTGAGCAATGTCGCTTTAATGTGGATGATTGATCAAGCTAAAAAAGCAGGGATTCAATTTAATGATTCACTCATTAATGCGCGCCAATATAATGTCGTTACTAATCCAATTGTTCATGATAGTACTGGAAATTCAGTTATAGATGCAGCTCTAGGAGGAGATGGCGTAAATAGCATGATAGGTCCCTACTTTGTTCCAGGGCGTGATTTTGCCTGGGCAAACGATAATTCAGAAAATCGTATCAATCAGCATTTAACAGGCATGAATACAACAGAATTGAAAGAGTACTTAAAAGGCTATAATCCTAAAACAGAAGCACAGTCTGTTGCCCAAGTTGAGCACCTCGTGTTGAATTGGAAGGATACTTTAGCTTTTCAAAATGCACAATATAACGCTAGTAATCCAGGAAAATTTGAACAACTTTTAAAACTAGAACAACAATTTACAAATGATACTGACTGTAAATCTCTAGAAATTTTAGGAGGATGTAAACCATTAACAGAATATCAAAAACTGAAATCTAATGATAAAACAGGTACTGCAACGATTGTTTATGATGCATATAATAAAGATGAGG
>ENA-UOXB01000860-UOXB01000860.1-bioreactor-metagenome-genome-assembly--contig:-NODE-860-length-16317-cov-22.059894_pt1 | contig 16317 bp, 15 predicted proteins | sample MGYA00238158_ERZ761615 | MGnify/ENA primary metagenome ERZ761615 (study PRJEB28904, sample SAMN06267902) | bioreactor metagenome | isolation source: Joint BioEnergy Institute, California, USA... | reverse complement strand
CCAACACCGTCATCCCCGATCCCGTCACGGGAGGGCCGCTCGTCGTCCCGCTCCGTGCGCCCCACGTCACGGAGGTCCGACCATGACCGCAGTCCTCGAGCGCCCTTGGGCGTACAGCGCCTTCGAGGTGGAGGTCGCCGCGACCGTGCGGCTGAGCATGAGGTTCATCCGGATCACGCTGCGCGGCGACGCACTGCGGAACTTCGCGGAGTGGGGTCTCGATCAGCGCATCAAGCTCGTCCTGCCGCTCCCCGGTGGCGGCCTCGCCGACTTCGGCCTGCTCGACGAGCCGACGCCCCACCCCTCCGATTGGTACACGCGGTGGAAGGAGCTCGACGAGACCGAGCGGAACGTGCTCCGGACGTACACCCCCGCCGCGATCCGAGCAGACGACGGCGAGATCGACGTCGACGTCTACCTGCACACCCCGGCAGGGCCGGCGTCTGCGTGGGCTGCGTCTGCTCGCCCCGGCGACCGCCTCGTCGTGACCGGACCCGACCGCCGCATGGGGTGGACGGGGTACGGCCTGCACTGGCATCCGGGTTCGGCACGTCGGGTGCTGCTCGTCGCGGACGAGACCGCGTACCCCGCGGCGCGCAACATCGTGTCGGCGTTGCCCGACGGTGTCGTCGCCGACGTGATGGTGGATGCCGCGGCTCCGGCGGACGACCTGCTGTCACCGCACGTCGCCGCGCCTCACCGCGCTCAGCGCATCGACCGCGACGATGCCGGGGGTCTCGAGCGTGCCGTCGCGGCGTGGGCGGGTGCCACGGTGGATCTGCCGAGCGGCGAGGTCTACGTCTGGCTGGCCGGCGAGTCCGGCACGGTCACCTCGCTCCGGCGTCTGCTCACCGGCCGGTTCGGTGTGCCGAAGGATCGGGTGTCGTTCCTCGGCTACTGGCGCGAGGGCGGCCCGCTCGTCGGCTGAGCGGGGGAGGGGTGGACGCCTACGAGGTGCCGGCGAAGGGCGGCGATCCACTCGTCCGTCGCATCGAGGTGCGCGTCATGACTTCCCCGTGTGAGGTCGGCACGACGTGTCTGCGGGCGGCGGGCGATCAGCTCGTCGCGCTGCGCCGCGCTGAACATGCCGTCCCTCCCGAACACGACGAGGGTCGGCACGGTCAGGCTCTCCCACGCCGTCCACTGAGGTCGATGGACGTCCTCGAGGGTGGTCGCCATGACGTCCGCGTCGAATCGCGGAGAAAGGCCACCGTCCGCATCCACGAGGTCGGCGATCCAGGCGCAGGAAAGGGGTGAGTCGCCGAGGAACGCGAGCGCGGCGGCGGGGTCGGCGAACGGTGTCGGCCAGGAGGCGAAGAAGGTGCCGACGGCCGCAGCGTCGCCGGGGCGTCCTCCCTGCGCATGACCTTCGAGCATGACGAGGTCCGAGACGCGATCGGGGTGGGCCGAAGCGGTCAGGAACGCGGTGTGCGCGCCCATCGACTGACCGACGAGCGTCGCCGGCTCCGCGGCCGAGAACAGGTCGATCACTGCAACGACGTCATCGACGAACGCGGAGCGCGAGAGGTCCGCCGGTCGTCGCGTGCTCCGTCCGTGCCCGCGCTGGTCGAGGGCGACGACGTGGAAGGAATCCGTGAGTGCGTCGGCCGTCGCGATCATTTCGGTCGCACTCCCGGCCAGGCCGTGGAGAAGGATGAGAAGTCGACCCTCTCCGCCCGCGTCGAGGACGGACAGATCGACGTCGCCGCGAGACACGGTCCGCCGGGTGATCGCCACGGGGTCACGCTAGCCGATGCGGTCCTGCACGGGGTTCGGCGTCAGGCGGTGGCGACCGCGTTCGTCGGAACCCAGCCCAGCGACGGAGCCACGTGGCGTGCGAACGACTCGACGAGGCGCAGGTTGAAGGCGACACCCAACTGGCTGGGGATGGTCAGCATGAGGGTGTCGGCCTCTCGCACTGCGGCGTCGTGCTGCAGTTGCTCGACGAGTTCGTCGGGCGTGCCGGCGTACGTCTTGCCGAACGTCGAGCGCATCCCATCGATGATGCCGATCTGGTCACCGTCCGAGCGTCCGCCGAAGTACATGGCGTCCTCCGCCGTGGTGATCGGGAAGATGCTGCGGCTCACCGAGACCCGAGGCGTACCGGCGTGACCGGCCTCGCGCCACGACGTGCGGAAGGCGTCGATCTGCTCTGCCTGCAGGATGTCGAACGGTCGCCCGTCCGCCGACGTGAGGAGAGTCGAGGACATCAGATTGACGCCCATCCGACCCGCCCACTCGGCCGAGTCGCGGTTGCCCGCTCCCCACCACACCCGCGAGCGCAGCCCGGGGGAGTGCGGCTCGATCCGCTGCAGCCCCTGTCCGCCGCCGAACGGGCTGTGCGGGTCGCTCTCGGCGAGACCCTCGCCGTCGATCGCGCGCAGGAACAGGTCGAAGTGCTCGCGGGCGAGGTCGGCGCCGCGCGGATCCTGGGACCCGGTGTAGCCGAACGTCTCGTAGCCGCGGACGACGCTCTCGGGTGAGCCACGGCTCACGCCGAGGGCCAGGCGCCCATCGCTGATGAGGTCGAGGGCCGCCGCCTCTTCGGCGAGGTACAGCGGGTTCTCGTAGCGCATGTCGATGACGCCGGTCCCGACCTCGATGTGCGAGGTCCGTGCGGCGATCGCGGCGAGCAGCGGCATGGGCGACGCCTGCTGGCGCGCGAAGTGGTGGACGCGGAAATAGGCGCCGTTGACACCCAGCTCGTCCATGCCCTGCGCGAGGTCGATCGCCTGCTTCAGCGAATCGCCGGCGGTGAGTTCGCGACCCCCGCCGAGGGGACCGTAATGGCCGAAGGACAGCGTTCCGAAACTCTGCATACCGGTGACAACGCCGCGGCCGCGGCATCCATTCCTTTGAATATGGATGCCGCGGCCGCGGAACGTGTGGAGCGCGTCAGTTCGCGGGAGCGACCGCGCGCAGGGCGTCGACCCACGACGTGGTGGGGCGTCCGATGAGGTCCGTCAGGTCCGTCTCGGACACGTCGAGGGCGCCACCGGCGATCCCGGCGTCGAGGGCGACGACGAAGCCGACCGTGCCCTCGTCGAGCCCGAACGAGGCCAAGCGGGCTGACAGCTCCTCGGGCGTCGCGGGCACATAGGCGACCTCGCGACCGAGGACCTCGCCCATCGCGGCTGCGATGTCGGCGTAGGTCGCGCGGGGGCCGGCGAGCTCGTAGGTCCGCCCGGTGTGGCCGTCCTCGAGCAGGACGACCGCGGCCGCCTCGGCGAAATCGACACGGGCGGCGGCAGCGACCGCGGCGTCGCCGACGGCAGCCGAGAGCACGCCGGTCTGGGCGGCACCGGCGAGGTCGCCGGCGTAGTTCTCGATGTACCAGTTGTTGCGGAGGAGAACGGCGGGGATGCCGCTGGCCGCGATGGCCTCTTCGGTCGCCTTGTGGTCGGGGGCGAGGACGAGCTCGACGGTGTCGGCGTGCGAGACGCTCGTGTAGACCAGCTTCTTCACGCCGGCGCGGACCGCGGCGTCGATCACGTTGGTATGCCCGGCCAGGCGGCTGCCCGGCTCCGAGCCCGAGATCAGCAGGACGCTGTCGACGCCCTCGAGTGCGGCGTCGATCGACTCCGGTGCGCTGTAGTCGAGGGGGACGACGCGGACGCCCTTGTCGGCGAGGTCGGCGGCCTTCGCCACGGTGCGGGCACCAGCGACGATGCTGTCGGGAGAGGCGCCGCGGGCGAGGAGGGCGTCGACGACGAGGTGGCCGAGCTGTCCGCTGGCGGCGGTGACGAGGATGGTCATGGCGAGTCCTTTCGGTGATCGAGCGAGATGCGCGACACGAGAGGGAACCCGCATCGGGACCCGAAACATTCCTGAAGGGGGGTACCCACTTTCAGGTAAGCTGCTGACATGTCCGTCAGTTACGCGCAGATGCAGCAGGAGTCTCCGGGGGTCTTCACGGAGGCCTGCCCCACCCGCACTGTGCTCGACCACATCACGAGCAAATGGGGCATCCTCGTCCTCCTCTCGCTCACCGACGGCACGCTCCGCTGGGGTGAACTGCGACGCAGCGTCGACGGCATCAGCGAGAAGATGCTCGCCACGACCCTCCGCACCCTCGCCGCCGACGGCCTGGTCGCGCGCACGTCGTACCCCGAGGTCCCGCCGCGGGTCGAGTACTCCCTGACCCCCCGAGGCGTCGAGCTGATGGAGCGCGTCATGCCGCTCATGACGTGGATCCAGGTGAACGCAGACGACATCGTCCGTCGCTGAGGTCGGGCCCCGGGCATCCGTCATCGTGTCAGGATCGTGACCATGACTGTTCTCGGTACGAGCGACCTGACCGTGTTCCCCCTGTCCTTCGGCGGCAACGTCTTCGGATGGACGGCGGACCGCGACACCTCCTTCGCCGTCCTCGACGCCTTCGCCGCTGCCGGCGGCGACTTCGTCGACACGGCGGACGTCTACAGCGCCTGGGCGCCGGGCAACTCCGGCGGCGAGAGCGAGACGATCCTCGGCGAGTGGATCGCCGCGCGACGACCGTCCGGCGTCGTGATCGCCACGAAGGTCTCGAAGCACCCCGAGTTCCCCGGTCTGTCGGCGGCCAACGTGCGGGCCGGAGCCGAGGCGTCGCTCACGCGGCTCGGCGTCGACACGATCGACGTCTACTACGCGCACGCAGAGGACGACGAGACCCCGCTGGAAGAGACCGTGGCCGCGTTCGGTGCGCTCGTCTCCGACGGCCTCATCCGCTACCCGGCGATCTCGAACTTCTCCGCCGAGAACACCCGTGAGTGGGTGCGCCTGGCCCGCGAACAGGGCGTCGCGGAGCCGATCGTCACCCAGCCCCGGTACAACCTCGTCGACCGTGCGATCGAGCGCGACGTGAAGCCCGCCGCCGAGGAGCTCGGCCTCACGGTCGTCCCGTACTCGGCCCTGGCCAGCGGGTTCCTCACGGGCAAGTACCGCTCCACCGACGCGTCGGGTCAGTCCTCGCCGCGTGCCGGATCGGCCGCGGCCTACGCGACCCCCGAGGGACTCGCCGTGCTCTCGGCGCTCGACGACGTCGCAGCGGCGCACGATGTGGCCCCGGCATCCGTCGCCCTCGCCTGGCTGCGCGCGAAGGGCACCGTCCCCATCGCGTCGGCGTCGCGGGTCGACCAGGTCGACGCTCTCATCGCCGGCGCGACGATCGACCTCGCCGCCGACGAGGTCGCCGCCCTCGACGCGGCTTCCGCCCCGTTCGTCGGCTGAGTTCCGAAGGACGGATGCCGCCCCGCGATTACCCTGGTGGGGTGGCATCCGTCCTGAACATCTCCGCCTACCTCTTCACGCACATCGCCGACCCCGCGTCGCTGCGTCCTGTGCTGAAGGAGCGCACGGAGGCTCGGGGACTCCGCGGCACGATCCTCCTCGCGGAGGAGGGCATCAACCTCTTCCTGGCCGGACCGGCCGAGGACGTCCGCGGATTCGTCGACGAGCTCCGTGAGGACGAGCGCTTCGCCGCGCTCACGACGAAGGAGAGCTGGTCGGACGAGCAGCCGTTCCGCAAGATGCTCGTCAAGCACAAGCGCGAGATCATCCGGATGGATCGTCCCGCGATCCGACCCGAAGTCGGTCGAGCCCCCGCCGTGGACCCGACGACGCTCCGACGCTGGCTCGACGCGGGGGTCGACGACGACGGGCGCGAGGTCGTTCTGCTCGATACCCGTAATGCGTTCGAGGTCGACCACGGCACCTTCTCGGGCGCGCTCGACTGGCGGATCGAGAAGTTCACCGAGTTCCCCGAAGCCGCCTCGGCCCACCGCGACGAGCTCGTCGGCAAGACGGTCGTCAGCTTCTGCACCGGCGGCATCCGGTGCGAGAAGGCTGCGCTCGTCCTCCGCGAGGACGGGATCGACGCCCGCCAGCTCGAGGGCGGCATCCTCGGCTACTTCGAGCATGTCGGCGCCGACGGGTTCGAGGGCGACTGCTTCGTCTTCGACGAGCGCCGCACCGTCGACGCGTCGCTGCAGCCCACGGGCTGACCCGCGTCGGAGGTCGGGGCTAGCCTCATCCCATGCACCGGCTCACGAGGGACGAGGCCCGCCGCATCGCGGTGCGCGCGCAGCTGCTCGACGCCGAGCGGCCCGGCGACGTCGTCGAGGTCGCCGAGCAGATCGCCGCGATCAAGATCGACCCGACGGCCGTCATCGCCCCCAGCGAGCAGTCGATCTGTTGGTCGCGCATCGGCTGGGCGTACGAGCCGGGACAGCTGTCCAAAGCCGTGGAGACGGACCGCCTGCTGTTCGAGTACGACGGGCACTTCCGCCCGGCATCCCTCCTCCCCGCGCTCCGGGCGATCATGCCGACACGCAGGCTGGGCGGCGCGACGCGACAGTACCTCGATGCGAACGCCGACTTCCGTGCCGAGATCCTGCGGCGCCTCGACCGCGACGGCCCGCTGCAGGCGTCGGAGATCCCCGACACGAGCGCGGTCCAGGCGAAGAACGAGAGCGGCTGGTACGGGGCGAACCAGGTGCCGCGGATGCTGGAACTCCTGTCGTACCTCGGCGACGTCGCGATCAGCGGGCGAGTCGGACGCCAGCGGGTGTGGGACCTGCCCGAGCGGGTCTATGCGGGGACGGATGCCGCGATGAGCCCCACCGACGCCGAAGAGGTGCTCGCGGGCCGCCGCCTGCAGGCGCTCGGCATCGCACGGCAGAAATCGTCCTGGTCGGGCGTCGGCACGGCCGGTGACGAGGCCGAGGTGGAGGGGAGCTCATGGCGCTGGCGCGTCGACCCCGAAGCGATCGCGGCGCTCGACGACGATCCCGGAGGCCGTGCGGCGATCCTCAACCCGTACGACCGGATGCTCTTCGACCGGCCGCGGCTGACCGAACTGTTCGACTTCACCTTCGTCCTCGAGCAGTTCAAGCCGAAGCACCAGCGGGTCTACGGCTACTTCGCGCATCCGATCCTCGTCGGCGATCGTTTCGTCGGCCTCCTCGACGCGGCGCTCGACAAGAAGAAGGAGACCCTCGTGGTCGCCGCCGTCCACGAGCTCGCCCCGATCGATGAGGACGAGCGCGAGATGGTGCACGCCGAGATCCGGGACCTCGGCGAGTGGCTCGGGGTCCCGGTCCGCGGGCTGGAGTGATCCGGGTCAGCGCGCCAGACGCAGCGTGACGAGCTGGAACGGCGACAGGTCGAGCCGGACCGTCCCCGATGACGCGCGGAGCGCGGTCGGTTCGATCCCGCGCTCGAGCAGGTCGGTCTGCGTGACCGTCGAGGTCTCGAAGCCCGCCGTCAGCTGCGCCGACCGTGCCGAGCCGAGCGCTTCGTAAAGACGCACGATGACGTCTCCGGAGCCGTCGTCCGCCAGCTTGACCGCCTCGACGATCACACCGGGGTCGTCGACCGTGAGCAGCGGCGCGACCTCGCCCGCACCCTGCACCGCGAAGGGAGGCAGGTTGAGGCGGAGGCCCTCGCCGATCGCACCCGCAACGGTCGCGGCGGGCAGGACGGAGAGTCGGAACTCGTGCGCGCCCTGGTCTGCCTCGGGGTCGGGGAACAGGGGCGCGCGCACGAGTGTCACGCGCGCGACCGTCCGGGCTCCGCCGTCGGGGCCGGGTGCGCGCTGCACGTCGTGGCCGTACGAGGAGTCGTTCGCCACCGCGACGCCGTAGTCGCCCTCGACGACGCGGATCCACCGGTGCGCCACGGTCTCGAACTTCGCGGCATCCCACGTCGTGTTCGCGTGGACGGGGCGCGAGAGGTGACCGAACTGGATCTCGGACTCCGTGCGTTCGCCGCGCACCCGCAGCGGGAAGGCGATCTTGAGCATCTTCTGCCGCTCCCGCCACTCGAGGCGCAGGGCGATCTCGAGGGCGCCCGAGAACGGGTCGACGCGGTAGCGCTGCTCGAGTTCCGACGCGCCGAAGCGCCGCCGCACGACGAGGTCCGCACCGTCGACGACCACCTCATCCGCATCCGTGAGGGTCGTCCCGAGGGCGCCGTCCTCGGCGTCGATGTTCCAGGCGTCCCATTCGCGAGGGGTGTCGCGGAACAGCTGCAGCACGCCGCCCGGGAAGGCCGGGTCGATGAGCTCGCGGCCCGTCGTGAGGTCGACCGCGCCCACGACGAGCCCCCGCGCGTCGATCGCCCAGTGGAACCGCTCGTGCCGGAACGCCCACCCGTCACCGTCAGGCTCCGGGACCACGGGCAGGACGGATGCCTCGTCCGCGACCGCGAGCGCCGGCGCGCCCGCCAGCGACATCGGCGCCGCGTTCGCGGTCAGCTGTCGATCGCCCTCGCCGGTCAGCGAGCGCAGGGCGGTGTCGATGATCTCCTGCAGCTCCGCCGCGACGCGTGCGTAGGTCGCCTCGGCCTCCTGGTGCACCCAGGCGATCGACGTGCCGGGCAGGATGTCGTGGAACTGGTGCAGGAGGACCGTCTGCCACAGCGAGCGCAGGCGCTCGGCGGGGTAGGCGGCTCCGGTGCGGACGGTGTCGAGTGTCGCCCACAGCTCTGCCGCGCGGAGCAGGTGCTCGCTGCGGCGGTTGCCCCGCTTGGTGCGCGCCTGGGCGCTGTAGGTGCCCCGGTGGTATTCGAGGTACAGCTCGCCCGACCACACCGGCGGGTCGCTGTACTCGGCCTCGGCCTCGGAGAAGAACTGCGACGGTGATCCGAGGTGCACGCGCGGCGACCCCTCGAGGTCGGCCGTACGGCGCGCGGCGGCGATCATCTCGCGGGTGGGCCCGCCACCGCCGTCGCCCCACCCGAACGGGACGAGGGAGTGCGAGGCATCCGCCTTCTCGGCGAACTGGCGTTCGGCGAGGGCGAGTTCCGCGGCCGACAGCTCGGAGTTGTACGTGTCGACCGGAGGGAAATGTGTGAACACGCGGGTCCCGTCGATGCCTTCCCAGAGGAAGGTGTGGTGCGGCATCCGGTTGGTCTCGTTCCACGAGATCTTCTGCGTGAGGAACCACCGCGACCCGGCGGCCCGGATGATCTGGGGGAGTGCCGCGGAGTAGCCGAACGAGTCCGGCAGCCACACCTCGAGCGGCTCGACGCCGAACTCCTCGAGGAAGAACCGCTTGCCTTCGACGAACTGGCGGGCGAGGGCTTCGGAGCCCGGCATGTTCGTGTCGGATTCGACCCACATGCCCCCGACCGGGGCGAAGCGTCCGGCGGCGACGGCATCCTTCATCCGTCCGAACAGCTCGGGGTAGTGCTCCTTCATCCAGGCGTACTGCTGGGCGGACGACGCGGCGAAGACGAAGTCGTCCTCGGTGCGGATGAGGTCGAGGACATTCGAGAAGGTGCGGGCGACCTTGCGCACCGTCTCGCGAATGGGCCAGAGCCAAGCCGAGTCGATGTGCGCGTGACCGACCGCGGTCAGCTGATGCGACGAGGCGGATGCCGGGGCCGCGAGCACCGCGCGCAGCTCGGCCCGCCCCGCCTCGGCGGTGCCCGTGACGTCGTCGGGGTCGACGGCGTCGACGGCGCGGCCGAGGGCGGCGAGGACACGGGCGTGACGCGTGCGGTTCGGCTCGAGCTGGTCGACGAGACCGCGGAGCGTCCAGATGTCCTGCTGCAGCTCCCACACGGTCTCATCGAGAAGGCCGAGCTCCAGCCGACGCAGCCGGTAGAGGGGCTCGTCTCCCGCGGTCCGCCGGTCGCCGAGCGGGGTGGCCGCGAACGTGAAGGTCCCGGCGACGCTGGGGTTGCCGGCGGCCTCGATCCAAAGGTCGATCTCGTCGCCCTCGACGGGGACCGAGGCGTTCCGCGGCTCGATGGCCTTGACGATCGAGCCGTCCGGGCGGAAGACGAGCGCCTCGGCCTGGAAGCCGGGGCCGGACGCGTCGAAACCGAGGTCGACGACGAGTTCGGGACGCGTCCCGCTCGTCCCCCGCCAGGATGCCGGGACGCTCCCGGTGACGTGGAACCACACCGTGCCCCACGGACGTCCCCACGCCACGCCCACCGACACCGGATCGTAGGTCTGCCGGATCGCCTCGGCGAACGGGACGGGCTCGCCCGGCACCTCCCACGCGGTGATCGTGAGCGGAACGGTCTCGCGGTAGAGGGCGGGCGGCAGGCGGTCGCCGGCGAGTCGGTCGATGCGCTGCAGGGCCAGGCGGTCGTTGCGGTGCATGGGGTTCCTTCGGAAGAGAGGCGGCGGGAGGAGGGGCTGTGCTGGTCAGCCCTTGACGGCACCCGAGAGCGCGAACGACCCCCCGAGACCGCGGGTGACGATCAGGTAGAGACCGAGGACGGGGACCGAGTACAGAAGCGAGTAGGCGGCGAGACGGCCGTAGGCGACGGCGCCGTACTGCCCGAAGAAGGCGTAGATCGACACGGCGGCGGGTTGCCAGTCGGGGGTCAGGAGCAGCACGAAGGGGACGAAGAAGTTGCCCCACGCCTGCAGGAAGACGAACACGAAGACGACGCTGAGAGCGGGCCGCATGAGGGGGACGACGACCGTGAACAGGGCCCGCATCGCGCTGGCGCCGTCGACCCAGGCGGCCTCCTCCAAGCTGACCGGGACGGAGTCCATGAAGTTCTTCGTCATCCACAGCGCCATCGGCAGTGCGCTGGCCGCGAGGAAGAGCGTCACCGCCCACGGTTGGTTGATCAGGCGCAGCTGCACGAACAGGCTGTAGACCGGCACCATGATCGCCGTGATCGGCAGGCAGCTCGCGAAGAGCACCGAGTAGAGGAACGGCCCGTTGAAGCGGGACCGGTAGCGCGACAGCGGATAGGCGGCGAGGACGGCCGTCACGACGGTCACGACGGCTGCTCCCGTCGACAGCAGCAGGCTGTTGACGAGAGGGCGCAGCGTGAGTTCCGGCGTCAGGACGTCGGTGAAGTTGTCGAGCGTCGGTTGTGTCGGCCACGCGACCCGGTAGGTCGCCGCCGAATCGATCGAGGCCAGGATGACCCACGCGAGAGGAGCGGCGAACAGCACTCCGATGACGATGAGGACGAGGTTCGCCCAGAACCGGGTGGCGCGACGGCGCGGCGAGGCCACGCTCGGCGCCCGCCGCGGTCGGCGCGTCGCGGTCGCGGCGCTCACCCGACGCCGCCCCGTCGACGGAGCGAGACGACGTACGCGAGCGAGAACACCGCGCCGAGGGCCAGCATGACGATCGCGATCGCATTGCCGTAGCCGATGTCGCCGAACGAGAACGCCTGGGAGTAGGCGAACACCGGCAGCGTAGACGACAGGTCGCCGGGGCCGCCCTTGGTCATCACCCAGATGAGGGTGAACACCGACAGGGTCTGCAGGGTCGTCAGGAGCAGGTTCGTGAAGATCGTGCCCGAGATCATGGGGAGGGTGATGAACCGGAGTCGCTTCCAGGTGCCGGCGCCGTCGATCATGGCCGACTCGGTCACCTCGGGCGGCACGTCGTCGAGGGCCGCGCGGTAGATCATCATCGAGAACGCCGTGCCGCGCCAGGTGTTGGCCAGGATGATGGCGAGCAGCGGCAGCGAGTACAGCCAGTTCGGGCCCTGGATGCCGACGAGCGACAGCACTCCGTTGAGCGTGCCGTCGGCCGAGAGGAACGCGTAGCTGACGAACGCCGCGACGATCTCGGGCAGGACCCAGGCGGTCACGACGATCACACCGACGGTGCCGGCGACGACCCGGCTCCCGGCGCGGAAGAGGACGGCGAGCAGCATCCCGAGGACGTTCTGTCCGATGATCGCCGACCCCACGACGAACACGACGGTCAGCAGGACCGACAAGGGCAGGACCGGATCGGCGAACAGCCGCGTGAAGTTGTCGAGGCCGACGAACTCCGGTTTCGCCGCGCTCACCCCGGTGAGGGCGCGATCGGTCAGAGAGCCCGCCACGGCCCACACGATCGGTCCGGCCAGGAAGACCAGGAGCAGGCCGACGGCGGGCAGCAGGGGAACGGCTCGTGCCGGTGTCGCACGCGACCCGACCCGCGTGTGAGCGCGCCGGCGGGCGGGCACGGCCGGGTCGGGGGGCGGTGCGAGGGTCGTCGTCATACGCTCACCCGGTGACGACTCCGTCGTCGCCGGCGATCTTGCGGACGGCGTCGTCGTATGCGGCGGCTGCCTCGGCGGGGGACTGCTGCCCGGTGATGACGGCTTCCGTGGCCTCCTGGGCCGCGACGGAGATCTGCGGGTAGTCGCTGTTGGCGGGGCGGAAGTGGGTGACCGAGACGGCATCCGTCACCGCCTTCACGAACGGATTCGCCTCGAGGTACTCCGGGTCCGCGGCCACGTCCTTTCGGACGGCGATCTGGGAGTTGTTGACGGCGTACCAGAGCGCGTTCTTCTTGTTGACGACCGTCGTCATGAACTCGAACGCGAGGTCGGGGACGTCGGTCTGGGCCGAGGCCGCGAGCGTCCACCCGCCCGACATGCTCACGCCTCCCGGCTCCTGACCGTCCTGTGTCGGGAACAGCGCGACGCCCATCTTGTCGGCGTATTCGGGCCACGCGAAGTCGCCGCCCTCCGCCCAGAACGACGGCGTGTACGAGCCTTCGACCGTCGCGCCGAGGGTCGCCTTAGGGAACATGTCTCCGAAGACCGACTGCCACACGTTGGGGTCGAGCGCCTTGTCGGGGCTGACGGCGTAGCCCTCGTCGTAGAGGGTCTGCAGGAAGGTCAGCGAGTCGACGAAGCCCTGCGAGCCGACGACCCACTTGCCGGACTCGTCATCGTAGAGGCCGGTCCCGTCGCCAGTGCCGTAGAGCAGCTCGTAGAAGCTCTGCATGACGGTGCCTTCGCCCGTGCCGGTTCCGGCGTACATGTTGAAGGGCACCGCGTCGGGCTGGCTCTTCTTGATCTGCGCCGCGGCGGCGAGGATGTCGTCCCAGCTCTCGGGCTGCCATGGCAACGCGATGCCGGCCTTCGAGAGGACGTCCTTGTTGTACCAGATCACGCGGGTGTCGGTGCCCAGGGGCAGCGCGTAGACCTTGCCGTCGGCGCCCTCGCCGGCAGTGCGGGCGTTCTCGTCGAACTGCTCCCAGTCCTTCCACGCGCCGACCTTGTCGTCGAGGTCCAGCAGGTAGCCCGCTTCGATGTCGCTGCGGACCGAGAAGGAGTCCTCGTAGAACACATCCGGTGCCGTGTCGGGGGAGGCGAGCGAGAGCTGCAGACGTGTCTTGTAGTCGTCGTCGCTCGCGGTGATCGGCTCGAGGTCGACGGTGATCCCGTCGTGGGATGCCTCGAACTCCTTCTTCGCCGTCTTCATGAGGGTGTCCATCGCGGTGAACGCGTTCGTCTTCACGTACACGACCGTCACGGTGTCGCCCTCGGATCCGCCGGGATCCGCGGAACACCCCCCGAGAACGAGGACGGCAGCGGCTGCCGCAGCGATGGACGTGATGGCGGTGCGAATTCTCACGGGGCCCCCTTGCTGACCATGACGCCCGTACCCGATGTCCGGACCCCGTAAGTCAAATGGGTGGAATTACGTGAGTCAAGGCGCACCGGAGACCGTGACGTGATTGGGATCACGCCGACGGAACCAGCAGCGACGTCGTCCGCGGGGTGAGCGCCTCGTCGAGGATCAGGCAGGCCGCTCCGATCGCTCCGACGTCCGATCCCAGGACGGTTCCGGACACCGTCACGGGGTGCACGCCCCGGGCCGCACGCAGCTCGTCGAGCCGGGCCGGGATCGTGTCGGTGAACATCTGGCCGACGCGGTCCCAGAGCGGTCCGCCCATCACGATCCGGTCGACGTCGAGCAGGTTCGACACCACGGCCAATGCCCGCGCCACATGCTCGCTGCACCGGCGCAAGAGCTCGTCGGCACCCTGGTCGCCCGCCTCTGCCAGCGCCACGAGTCGGGTCATCGCGGCGTCCACCCCGGTCGGGTGGTCGTCGGGGCGCTCGGCGGGGATGACTCCGCGTCGCTCGGCCTCTTCGATCAGGGGAAGCGGTGCGCAGCTGACGGCGATGCAGCCGCGCAGTCCGCACGCGCACGGAAGGCCGTCCGGGTCGACGACGATGTGGCCGATCTCGCCCGCGTTGCCCGACCCGCCGCGGACGACCTCGTCGCCGATGACGAGGCCGACGCCGAGACCGGTGCCGAGGTAGAGGAACGCGAAGTTCTGCGCGCCGTCGGCCTCGTCCGTCCACTTCTCGGCCACCGCGGCGGCGGTGACGTCCTTCTCGAGCACGACGGGAAGGCCCGTCGCCTCGGCGATCGCGTCGCGCAGGGGCACGCGGTGCCACCCCGCCAGGTTGGGCGGATCCAGCACGATGCCGCGGTGCACGTCGATGGGACCGGGGGCGGCGATGCCGAGGCCGACGATGCGAGTGCGGTCGATGCCCGATTCGGTGAGGACCATCTCGATGTCCTGGATGAGCACGTCGACGGTGTCGGAGGGGTCCTGCGCCGTCGGGGTCGCTCGCGCGTGGCGGCTGACGACGTCGCCGTCGATGCCGAGGACGACGACGGTGATGAGACCGGGATCGAGGTGCACGCCGATCGCGTAGCGGCTGCTGCCGACCAGGCGCAGGGTCGTGCGCGGCTTGCCCCGGCCGGAGCTGGTGCGCCCCGCCTCTTCCACGATCCCCGCGTCGAGGAGTCGCTGCACGATGTTCGAGACGGTCTGCGCGGACAGGCCGGTGGTGTCGGCCAGCTCGACACGGCTGTGGCCGTGCGAACGACGGATCTGGTCCAGCACGACCGCTTCGTTGTAACCACCGACGCTGGGTTGATTTGCGCCGCGTCTGGCCATGGGTGAACCTGCTTTGCTCCGAGGGGCGGTTGATCGAGCGTAGCGCGCCCCGCGGCGACCGGCGATCCCCTGCCGGGCCCGCTACATTCGTGGCATGTCCTCGCCCTCACCTCTGGCCGCCCGCACCCTCGAAGACGGCGCTGTGCTGCGCGTCGCGCGGCCCGGCGACGAAGCCGGCATCCTGGCCGCGATCCACGCCCTCGCGGCCTATGAGCGGGAGCCGGATGCCGTCCGCACGACGGTCGGCGACCTCACCGCCGCGCTGTTCGGCGACGACCCGAAGGTGTTCGCCCACGTGATCGAGCGGGACGGCGGCATCCGGGCGATCGCGGTGTGGTTCCTCACCTTCTCGACCTGGACGGGACGCCACGGGATCTGGCTCGAGGACCTGTTCGTCGACGAGACCGATCGCGGGCGCGGGTACGGCACGGCGCTCCTGGGTTCGCTGGCGGCCGTCGCCCTCGAGCGCGGCTACCCGCGGCTCGAATGGACGGTGCTCGACTGGAACGCGCCGGCCGTCGGCTTCTATCGCTCGATCGGTGCCGAGGGCATGGAGGAGTGGACGACGCAGCGGATGGCCGGCGACGCGCTCGCCGCGCTCGCGCGGCGCTGACGGGTCAGGACAGCGGCGAGATCGTCACCGGGTCGCCCAGCCCTGACAGCTTCTGCGTGATCGTCGCGGTGCGTCCGAGGAACCCTGTGGTGGATTCGGCGGCCACGGGCAGTCCTTCGGTCGTGATCCAGAGGGTGTAGGACTCGACCGGGATGTCGTACCACGTGTACGGTGCCGCGCTCACGAGCCGGTAGGCCTCGACGGTGCCGTCGGGCGTCTCGACGTCCTCGGGCTCGGGGGAGACCTGCCACGTCTCGCCGGCGCCGATCAGATCGCCCATGAAGCCGGGGTCGGAGAATACGCGGTAGATCTCCGCCGTCGACCCGGCCTCCTGCTGCGACACATCCGCCGAGTCCACGTCGGCGACGACCGGTCCGTCCCCGTCGTCGAGGAGCATCGCGCCGTCGACGAAGCTGATGGATGCCGGGCCGGCACCGGTCTCCAGCTCGCCCCGGAACTCGAACATCGGGTCGTAGTGGTAGACGATCTTCCCGGCCAGTTCGTCGCCCGAGATCGTCAGCGTGCCGCTGTCGTAGCGGACGAGGACCGCTTGGATGCAGGGGCCGAGGTCTCCGCCGGTGACGGTGGTCGCGGTGAGATCGAGGGTCTCGCATTCGACCGGCTTCTCGACGACCGGCGCAGCCGCCGTGGGGGTCGACGAGGGCGTGCCGGGTTCCGTCGGGGTGGTCGTCGCCGTCGACGGCGGATCGGTGGGGCCCGGTTCGGCGGGCCCGGTGCATCCCGTCAGGGCGAGGACCGCCGCCACGGCCGCGATGGACAGGGGCAGGACGGGAGTGCGCACGGGAGCTCCTTGCGTCGACGTGGCGGGAGTCGTCGTCGAGCCTACTCGGGCCGTCTATCGAATCGGATGCCACTGGCGCAAGCCCCTGGGGCGGCATCCGGAACGCCGCCGATCATGGACGGCACATCGCGACGAGAGGAGAACCGTGGCCAGCATCATCGAAACGGTCGATGTCAGTGTGCCGGTGTCGACCGCGTACAACCAGTGGACCCAGTTCGAGTCCTTCCCCCACTTCCTCA
>ENA-UOXB01000859-UOXB01000859.1-bioreactor-metagenome-genome-assembly--contig:-NODE-859-length-16318-cov-6.231753_pt1 | contig 16318 bp, 11 predicted proteins | sample MGYA00238158_ERZ761615 | MGnify/ENA primary metagenome ERZ761615 (study PRJEB28904, sample SAMN06267902) | bioreactor metagenome | isolation source: Joint BioEnergy Institute, California, USA | place... | reverse complement strand
CGGATCGACCAAGCTGCCGGGCGCCTGCCCCGACAGGCGCGTCACGGCCGCGGCGGCAAAGGCCAGGGCGGCCGCCTCGGACGCGATCAGCACGGCGATGCGGATCGCACGTGCCGGGTCCGCCGCCGTGATGCCTTGGGTGTCGTCGGATGCCGCGGGTGAGGTTGGGGCCTGCGGCGCGATCATCGTACAGTCTCCCTGACCGGCGTATCCTCGGCCGCGCGGTCCGGTACCGGGACTGTCACGATGGGAAACCGGCGCATCCCGGTCTGCTGCAGCACCCGCAGCGCAAGGTAGGCGGGGACGATGCGCAGATAGCGCCGCCACAACCGCCTTGGCTCGGTGATCAGGCGGAACAGCCATTCAAGGCCTGCCCGCTGCATCGCCTCAGGTGCCTGACGCTTACCGCCGGCGTGGAAATCGAAGGCCGCCCCGACGCCGATCAGCATGGGGGCCTGCAAGCGCCCGCGCATCCGGTCCATCCACTGTTCCTGACGCGGGGTGCCCAGCCCGACCCATACGATTCCCGCGCCCGACGCGTCGATCAGCCGGGCGACGCGGTCCTCCTCGGCGGTTGTCAGCGCACGGAAGGGCGGAGCATGGCTGCCGACGATCCGTGCGCCGGGAAAGCGCTTGCGCAGGCGGGCCTGCAGCGCCTCCAGAACCTCGGGAGTGGTGCCATAGAGGAAATGGCCGATGCCCGTGCCTTGGCTTGCCTCGATCACGGCCAGCATCAGGTCGGGGCCATAGATGCGTTCGGCCCAGGGGAACCCTGCGGCTTGCAGGGCCCAGACCAGCGGCATTCCGTCGGCGACCGTCAGCGTCGCACGGTTGTGGATTGCGCCAAGCTGCGGATCGGCCCGGCTTTCGATCACGCCATGGACGCCCGAGACGCAGACATAACCGCGATGGTCCGCCCGCACGGCTTCCAGAATCTGCGCGACGGCTGCCCTTCGGGTCAGCGCGGCGACCCGCAGCCCCAGGACGTTGACGCTGGCCAAAGGCGGCGCAAGAGGGGCAGGCAGGGTCATGGGATGTCCTTCGCTAAGGATGGCCGGGACAAGCCTAGGGGCGGTCGGCCGCAGGGGGCATCTGGACCTTCGATAGGCCCTGCCCCGTCCAAAGCGCCGTGGCCGAACACTGGGCCCTGTCCGTTTGGCGCCTGCGCTGCCCCAAAGGCGTAGACCCTGCGGCTATAGATCAGCACCGGCGCGGCGCATGCAGCGCGGCCATGGTGACCACCGTTGCCGTCAGGATCCATTGCAGGTCGTTCTGGAACAGCAGCGCGCTTTCCGACAGGTTGAGGATCAGGCTGTGCCCCAACAGCGCATTGGGCCAGAGCCAGCCCATCGCCGGGCGGGCCAGATGCAGCCGCATGGCACGCATCAGTGCCTGGACCAGCACCACCGCCAGCAGCGCGGCCCCGGTGATGCCAAGACTCAGCAGGGTATCGCGATAGCCGTTATGGGCATGGGGCGAGGTCCATCCGATCGCGGTCCAGATGCCCCAGGCATCGACGCTGCCCTGTGTCCAGAAGGCCTGATACCCGTAGCCCAGCCAGGGACGCGCAGCGATGCGCGCATCGACCAGCGCCCAGAGCGGCACCCGGCCCGTCAGCGTCGCGTCCTTTCCCAAAGCCTGCAGCAGCGGCACCAGAAGCGTGCCCAGAAACAGCAGCAACAGCAGCGCCAGGACGAAGAACCCGCTCAGCATAAGGACGCGCCCCAGCCCCTGCGCACGCGCCAGCAGCACATGCGCCAAGGCCAGCATCAGCGCCATGACCGCCGCCAGCAGGCTGGAGGACGATTGCGACATCAGCACGCAGACGACGCCCAGTCCCAGGACCACCAGCCCGGTCCGGCGATGGCGGGTCCAGGGGTCAAGGAAGGTCACGGCCCCTGACACCGTGGCCAGGGCAGCAATCCAACCCAGCACGTTCTTGTTCAGATAGACGCCGCGCAGGGCGGTCTCTCCGGGCATGAAGGCCAGACCTGGATCGGCAAGCGCCATGATCAGGCTGCCCGCCAGGCACAGGCCGGTGACGCGGGCGACGGTCACGGTCAGCTGCCGGGGCGTGAACATCACCGCCAGCACCTGCGACAGCAGCAGCGTCAGGATCAGCGCGATCGCCCGACGAAGACTCAGCGCCGGAGCGATCGACCACAGCACCGACATCAGCGTCAGCGCCACCAGCGCCACCAGCGGCAGGCTGCGCCGTGCCGCGATCAGCATCGGGCGGGCGTAGCGCGCGGCCAGGATCAGCGTGATCGCGTATATGGGCAGGACAGACAGGCGCAGCAGGCCGCGCGCGCCCTCCGTCAGCTCTCCATCGGTCGCGGCCATCAGCGGCAGCAGCGCCCCCGACTGCATCGCCAGCACCAGCCAGACCGCGCCCTGCTCCAGCCGGGACGGGGCCGCCTCCCTCGCCGAGGGCACGGATGCGCTTGCCCGTGACGTGGGCCATCCCGCAAAGGCGGGGTGATGGATCTGCGGCATCCGCGGCCTCCGATGCTGGGCTGCTCATCCTAGGGCGGGTCCGGCCTTACCCGCATCGGTCCTCATCGGTCCGGGACATGGCCAAAGGTGCATGTCCGCGCGCCCTGCCCCCCTTTCGGAGGAGGGTTCCTCCGATCGGAGCGGTTACGCCCGCCGGTCGCCCTTTCTAGGCTAACGGGCAGCCACCGCGTCACAGACAGGAGACGCCGATGCCCCCACCGCTGGTCAGCGTCTTGGTCAACAACTTCAACTATGGCCGGTTTCTGGGCCGCGCCCTGGACAGCGCCCTGGAACAGGACGGTCCGTCTGCCGAGATCATCGTCGTGGATGACGGATCGCAGGACGATTCGCGCGACGTGATCGCCGGTTACGGCGATGCGGTGCGCGCCATATTTCAGCCCAACCAAGGACAGGCCGCGGCAATGAACGCCGCGATCAAGGCCAGTCGCGGCGCCGTCCTGTGCTTTCTCGACTCCGATGACTGGTGGCACCCGGGCAAGCTGGACGCGGTCATGCGCGCCTTTGACGCAAGTCCTGCGGCGGGGCTGGTCTATCATCGCCTTCAGCCTGTCCGCACCGGCAGCACGGTCATCGACCGGCCCATCCCGCGCACCCTGTGCCAGGGCGATCTGGCCCCCCGCATGCTGCGCAGCGCGGGGGTCTGGCCGTTTCCGATGACATCGGCCATTGCGGTGCGGCGGGCGGCGATGCAGCAGGTCGGGCCGATCCCGGAGGGCTTCCGCATCTCGGCCGATGCCTGGCTTGTGGGCGCGATCCCGCTTTTGTGGTGGGTCTGCGCCCTGCCGCAGGTGCTGGGCAGCTATCGCATCCATCAGAACACCTGGCATCGCGCCCAGGACGATGATGCGATGCTGCGCCGCCGGATGGCCCATTGGGCGCTGACGGTCAGCCAGCTGAACGCCTTTCTGGCGACCAGAGCGACGGATCGCAGGCTGGACCTGCGCGACCATTTCCCCCATCGGGTCGCCGCCGCGCGACTGCGGCCGCCGGATCTTCGCGGGCGTGTCGGCCTGTTCCTGTCGGGCCTGCGCTTTGGCGGAGAACCGCATCCGCTGCGACGGGGGCGTGATGCCCTGCGCGTCCTGCGCCGCCACGGGACAGGGGCCGCACCATGAAGGTTCTCCTGATCGCGCCTGGACCCGTCGATCACGCCCTGGCCTGCGCCGAGGGTCTGGCTGACCATGCCAAGGTCGTGCTGGCGGCGCCCGCACGCCTGTATCGCGACATCCGGCCCGCGCCGGACCCGCGGATCGACCTGCGCCTGCTGGACTGGCCCCGGACGCGGTCCCTGCGCAACGCCGTGCTGCTGGCACGCCTGCTCAGGCTGGCACGCGCCTGCCGTCCGGATGTGATCCACGTGCTGGGCAACGCGACGCTGTGGCTGAACGCCATCGCCCCGGCCCTGGCGCGGATCGCGCCGCTGGTCACCACGGTGCATGACGTATCCGTGCATCCCGGTGATCGCGAAACCCGCCGCCTGCCCGATTGGGCAGCCCGCCTGATGGCACGCCGGTCCGATCACCTTGTGGTTCATGGCGAGGGTCTGAAGGTCGCCGCCGTCGCGCATTTCGGGATGGATGCCAGCCGCGTTCATGTGGTTCCGCATCCGGCGATCACACGCTATGCGCGCCTTGGGCCGGTTCCTGCGACGACATCCCCACGCGGGGTGGGCATGCTGCATGCCCTGATGTTCGGACGCCTGTTCGCCTACAAGGGCGTCGACGACCTGATCCGCGCCGAGGCGTTGCTGGTCGACCGGCTGCCGGGTCTGACGCTGACGCTGGCCGGGCGCGGCGACAACCCGTCCCTGCTGCGCGGACTGATGGGCGATCCGGCGCGATACGACATCCGGCACGGCCATGTCGCCGACGGGGATGTCGCGGCGCTGTTCCATGCGGCGGACGTGGTTGTCCTGCCCTATGTCGAAGCCTCGCAAAGCGGCGTGCTGACCATTGCCGCCAGCTTCGGCAAGCCGGTCATCGCCACCGATGTCGGAGAGCTGGGGCCGACGGTGCGTCGACACGGGCTTGGCCTGGTCGTGCCGCCTCACGATCCTGCCGCGTTGGCCGAGGCGCTCCTGACGCTCGGGCGTGACCCGGTCCTGCGCGGCCGTCTGGCCCTGCAGGCAGCAGACTGGGCCCGGGGACCGATCCGACCCGACCAGGTGGGTGCGCGGATGGCGCGCCTTTACCGCGACATCCTTGACATGCCTCCGGGACCCATCTCCGTCGACATGGCGGAGCCGGGCCGCTTTTCCTGAGCCTGCGCCCCGGTGCCCGCCACCGTCGCCGCCCCAAGCCTGCAACAGGACCGTGCCATGACCCAGATCGACCGACGGACGCCGGACCGCCCCCGCCCAGAGACGGTCGTGCGTCATTACCTGCCCGGCGGGCTGGAACAGGGCGGCGGCATCGGCAGGCTGGTGGGCCATATCGTGACCGCACCGGACCAGGTCGGACGGCACCGCGTCCGCGACACGCGCGGCCCGCGCTGGAGGCCTGTGCGATCCGGCGTGGCCCTGGCCGGGGCGATGGCGGTGCTGATCCGGGACCGCCTGACCTGCCCGGCGCGGGTTCAGCACATCCATGTGGCCGGGCGGGGCAGCACCGCGCGCAAGCTGCTGCTGACCGGTCTGGCCCGGGCGATCGGGCAGCCCTATCTGCTGCATCTGCATGATTTCGACTATGCAGCGGATTTCCTCCGCAGACCCGCCTGGCAGAGACGGGCGGTGCAGCGCATGTTTCGCGCGGCTGAACGCGTCATCGTCCTGGGCGCGCGCGACAGGACGACCGCCCTGGACCTGTTGGGCGTACGGCCTGACCGCGCGGTCATCCTGCGCAATGCCATCCCCGACCCCGGCCCGCCCGGCGTGCGCGACGACCAGACCTGCCGTATCGTCTTTCTCGGCCAGCTTGGCGCGCGCAAGGGGGTGCCCGAACTGCTGGCGGCACTGGCCGACCCGGCGATGGCGCGGCTGCCCTGGATGGCGACGCTGGCGGGGGACGGCCCGGTCGCGGCCTTTCGCGCCGATGCGGCAGGTCTGGGCCTTCAGACCCGCGTGACAATTCCTGGCTGGATTTCGGGGCCTCAGTCGCGACAGCTTTGCGCGGCGGGTCACATCCTGGTGCTGCCATCCCATGGCGAAGGCATGGCGATGGCGGTGATCGAGGGGCTGGCGCATGGCATGGCTGTCGTGACCACGCCCGTCGGGGCCCATCCCGAAGTGCTGTCGGATGGGCAGACCTGCCTGTTCGTTCCCGCAGGCGATGCCGCCGCCCTGGCCGGAGCGCTCGGTCGGCTGATCACTGACCATGAATTGCGCCTGCAGGTGTCGCGGGCAGGCCGCGCGCTGTATCTGTCGCAGATGGAGATGGGCCGCTATGTCCGCGCATTGACCGCGCTGTATCACGCGCTGTCCACTCAGTCCGCCCAGCAGCAGGTGGCGGCATGACCGATCGGTTCAACCCCCTGGCGCAACCTGCTCCGGCCGCCGCCCGGCCCGCCATGCCGTCAGCCGATACCGCAGGATCGCAGGACATCGAATGGACGGCTCTTTTCGGCCTGATCCGGCGGCGCCTGCCCTCCATTCTGGTAATGACGATGTTGCTGGGGGCAGCCGTGGTGCCGCTGGTCATGCTGATGCCTCAGAACTATGTGGCGCAGACGCGTCTTATCCTGTCCGAGCCTGGCTATGGCCCCTCCGGACCCGAGCCACGCGCCGCACTGAACCTGGACACCGAACTGGAGCGGATGGGCGCCCGCACCACCCTGGCCGAGGCCGCGGCCACCTTGGACCTTGCCCGCTTCCCCGAGCTGGACCCGGCCCGGCGGTCGGTCAGGACGCAGGCGCTGGACTGGTTGCGGTTCGTCATCAGCGGCAGGCCCGCGCCTGCCGCCTCCGTGGCAAATGCCCCGCAGCGTGTGCTGGACGCGATCCTCTCCCGGCTGGACCTGCGCCGGGACGGCGCGTCGGGCATCATCGTGCTGTCCTTCAGGGCCGAGGATCCGCAGCGGGCGGCCCAGGTCGCCAACCAGATCGTCCAATCCTATGTCGCGTCGCGAAACAGGCTGCGCCAGGACCAGCTGGCCACTGCCATCGCCTGGCTGACGCCACGCATCTCGGAACAGCAAGACCGCCACAGGGCGGCGCAAGACCAGGCGCGCCGGTTTCAGTCCGACTACCGGCTGACGGCCACGCCCACCGCCTCGCCCGACGGTCAGGCGGTGGCCGATCTGGCGCTGCGCCGCAGCCAGCTGGAACAGGTCCAGTCCACCCTGACGGCCACGCTGACCATGATCCCGCAGACAGCCGCCCGACCGCTGATGCCGCTGACGGACGAACCGGCCGCGCTGACCGCCCTGCGCACGCGATTGCAGGCCCAGCAGCAGGACCTGCAGGACAATCAGGCGCAATTCGGTGCCGACTATGGCGGTGCAGCGCTGGCGCGTGAACGCATCGAGCGCACGCATGATCAGCTTCTGCGCGAGGCCGAAATCTTCGGCGCCTCGGTCCGCACCCGCCTCCAGGCCACCCAGGACTCCCTATCCGCTGTTGCCGCGCAATTGCAGCAGGCGCAGGGCGGCCTGTCGCGGCAGAACCTGGCCGAGCTGCAGTTGGCCGACCTGCTGCGCTCCGTCGAGGCCGAGGCCGCGACCCTTTCTGCCCTGCAGCGCCAGCGGCGCGAGTTGCAGGCGCTGCAGGAGATCCCGGCCCTTGACCTTGAGATCCTGTCACCCGCCACCCCCCCCACGGCCCCCGAGGGGCATGGCCGCAAGGTCACCCTTGCCGTGGCGCTGCTGGTGGTGGCGGCCGCAGCGGTGATGATCGCCGGATTGCGCGAGCTGATGGACCGCACCCTGCGCAGTCATGACCAGATCAGGCAGATGCCGGGCGCCGTGCCGGTGGGCCTGGTGCCCGCGCCCGACCGCAGGCAGCGACGCGATCTGATCCGGTTGGCGGGGCTGGATCCGGGTTCGGCCCATGCGCAGGCCATCGCGACGATGATCGCGATGATCCAGGCCGCGTCGCGCGGCGTCCTGCCCGCCAGCCTGCTGGTCTGCCCTGCGGGCGATGCGGCGGATGCGACGCTGCTGACATCGGGCTTGGCCCTTGGACTGGTGGCGGACGGGAAACGGGTGCTGATCGTGGACTGCCACGAGGGTCGCCCGCGCCCAGGACGCCCGCAGGGCCCTGACGTCGAATTGGCGGCGCCCGCAAACCCATGCGTCATCGGCCTCAGCGACAGCTCTGCCCTGAGGCCCTGTTCGTTCGTGCAGGAAATTCGGTGGATCCTGAACCGGGCCGCCTTGACCGACAGCACGGTGATCTTTGATGCGCCCGCCGTGCTGGCTTCGGCCACCACGCTGCAGCTGACCGGCCTTGTCGGGCGCACGGTCCTTGCGGCGCGATGGGGTGTGACCTCCCGGAAGCTGGTCGCCCTGGCCGTGGACCGTCTTGCCGTTTCATCCGACGGACCGGTTCTGGTCGCGATCGAGGGCGTGAACCTGCGCCGCCACGCGCGCAGCCGCTTTGGCGATGCCCTTTCGGCTGAACAGCAGATGCGGGCGGCCGGGCGAACCTTTCCGGTGCAGGCGTGACGCCGGGCATGCCCGTTTGGATGAGCGCGCCACCCGAAGGAGCGGATGCCCTGCAGGCCTCTCCCGCGCTTACGCTGATCCCACACGGCAGGCGGCACCATCACGGGAACGTCGCCGCTGCCAACGTCAGACAGAGAAGGAACGGTCATGCGGAAGACAGCATTGGTTCTGGGCGCGGGAGGCTTCATCGGCAGTCATCTGGTCGAGCGGCTGAAGACCGAGGGCATGGTCGTCCATGCGGCCGATCTCAAGCATCCCGATTTCGCCGCCTCGCCCGCCGACCGGTTCGTCCTGGGTGATCTGCGTGACCCGCATGTCGTCCGCGACGTGCTGGACCGACGCTTTGACGAAGTCTATCAGCTCGCCGCCGACATGGGCGGCGCGGGCTACATCTTCACCGGAGAGCATGACGCGCAGATCATGCACAATTCGGCGACGATCAATCTGAACGTCCTTGATGCCTGTCACCGGATCGGGGTCGGGCGGCTGTTCTACTCCTCATCGGCCTGCATCTATCCGGCCTACAACCAGCAGGATCCCGACAACCCGACCTGCTCCGAAGCCAGCGCCTATCCTGCCGATCCGGACAGTGAATATGGCTGGGAAAAGCTGTTCTCGGAGCGGCTGTACATGGCCTATCGCCGCAATTTCGACATCGACTGTCATATCGCGCGCTATCACAACATCTTCGGGCCGATGGGCACATGGCGGGGCGGTAAGGAAAAGGCGCCGGCCGCGCTGTGCCGCAAGGTTGCCGAGGCTGAGGACGGCGGCACCATCGAGGTCTGGGGGGATGGTCTTCAGACGCGGTCGTTCCTGTTCATCGACGAATGCCTGGAGGGAACGCTGCGGCTGATGCGCTCCGGCGTCTCGGGACCGCTGAACATCGGCTCGGACGAGATGGTCTCGATCAACGGGCTGGCACGGCTCATCATCGACATTTCGGGCAAGTCGCTGTCGCTGCGCAACATTCCCGGTCCGGTCGGAGTTCGGGGCCGAACCTCGGACAACACCTTGCTGCGGGCCAGCCTTGACTGGGCGCCGGATGCGCGGCTGGCGGCAGGGCTGGCCAGGACCTACGCCTGGATCAGCCGACAGACCGCCGCCTTGCAGGCAGCCGCCGGTTCCACGACCGCAACCACGACCATCGCGATGCAGGATCACGCCCAAAGGATGCCGCACCCGGCGATGCGATGACGGCGATCGACAGCCGCAGCCTGTTCCAGCGCCGTGAATGGGGCCTGCGGCAGCCTGAATGCGCTGTGTGCTGATCCAGGTCAGCGCCTCCGGTGCGGGGCATGCGATCCTGTCCGTGTGGCTTTGCCGATAGAATGGCGACGACCCGGCACCCATGGAGGCTGCAATGACCGTGCGCTCAACCAGCTACAGCGTAAACTTCAGGAACGACTTCCACTTGCCCGGTCATGCGGACACGTTCCCACCGGGCCATTACGACATCCTGGTCGAAGAGGAATTGCTGGATGGCCTCAGCTTTCCGGCTTTCCGGGAAACAGCGGCCTACCTGCTTGTTCCCGGACGACGTCCAGGGACCGGACCGGCCGAAATGCGGCAGATACACTCGGCAGATCTGCGCCAGGCTCTGGACCGTGATGCCCAGACCATCCCCGCGCAGCAACCGTCAGATGGCGGGCCCGACAGCACGACGCCAGCACAGGGCAGGAACGACGAGGGGCGTTGGTTGCGGTGGAAAAGGTGGACATCGACGCTTGCGTCGCTGTTGCCCCGATAGGCCAACTCGGCGCAGTCAGGTGCATCAGCAATGCGTTCGCCGGCGCTTCAGCGCAGCAAGGGCTCAGCCTGGTCAAGATATGTAGCGTCGAAGCCTGCGATATCAGCCAATGCAATCGGGTCGTGAATCGACACGAAGCCATGACGAAAGGTCACCAGACCGGCCTCGCGCAGATGCCGAAGAACGCGGTTCACATGCACCGCGCTTAGCCCCAGGGCATCTGCAAGGTGATACTGTGTCAGCGGACAGCGAAAGCACCGTCGATTCGACAGGCCGATCAGGGCCAGTCGCGTTTCCAACTCCAACAGGAAATGCGCGACCCTGCTGTCCGCCCCGCGTCGCCCCACCCCGACCAGATGCTCGACGACCATCGCCTCGTCCCGTGAGACCGCCCAGAAGATCGCCGCAGACAGGCGCGGGGCGCATTCGAAAGCTGCGATGAGATCTGCTGTCTGAACCTCCGAAACCTGGATGTCGGTGACCGATTCAAAGCTGTGATCCGACGTTCGCAGCAGCACGCTGCGAAGGCCAAGAAAGTCTCCGGGAACCTGAAAGTCGATGATCTGCCGTGACCCGTCTTCCTGCAGCTTGTACGAACAGACCCAGCCCGACTGCAGAATATAGGCCGAATGCCGCGTCTGACCTTGAACAACCAGGTCATGTCCCGCCCTGATCAGGCGAGGGTGCCGGCACAGCCCATCCACCACCGACTGCTCCTCCTGCGTGAGGACCACAAAGGCTGAAAGCTTTCGCACGATTGCCGAGACGCCCTGTTCGTTCATCGCAACCCTCGACTGACAGATCAAATGTCCACGCTGTCCTGCCACTGCTTCAGATCAGCGCAACTGCTCCGCAGGCAGGGCAAGGTGGGCAGCAATGCTCAGACATCCTACCAGAGGTTCACAAGGGTGTCGCCGTAAAGGACGGAAACGATGGCACCCCATGACGACCCATCAGGTTTGGCCGCGCTTGCCATCTGCGAATCTCTGCTTCTGGCGCTGAATGACGGCGAGCTGCTATCGGAGGCAGACATCATGGCGCTGTTGGAGGATGCAGCGGAAACCCTCGTGGCCGCATCACAGGCGGCCAGTGTCGGCCCCGAAGCGACACAGAGAAGAGGCGCGGCAGCGTTGATCCAGCGCATCATCTCGGGTGGAAATTCGGTCCGACGCCGCTGAGGCTGCAATGCGATGGTTGGGTCGATACGCCGCCAATCCATGCCTTTTGGGTCTCCGCCACAACTGCTTAATCGGTTGTCTTGCGCGCCCCGAATACGGCCGGCAGTAACCGCCCTGCATGTGCATACCCGCGCGGCGATGCAAAGATGCTGATCATGGTCCGGGATCGTCTGAAAACCGTCCTTCTGGTCATCGCCGCGCTTGGCTTGGCAGTCGGCCTGGCCCTGTGGGCGGCGCGGCGGGGCGATCTGGCGACGCTGGCCTGGTCGGCGGGCGTCATTCCCGTGCTGGCCGCGCTTGTGGCCGAGATCATCCGCGGCCTCGTGCGACAGGAGGTCGGCCTGGATATCGTGGCCGCGCTGTCGATGTCGGCGGCGCTGGTCTTTGGCGAAACGCTGGCGGCGGCGGTGGTCGCGCTGATGTATTCGGGCGGGACGTTTCTGGAAAGTTTCGCCCAAGGCCGCGCCCAACGCGAGATGTCGGACCTGCTGTCGCGCGTGGCCCGCACCACCACCCTGTACCGCGACGACCGGTTGATCCAGGTACCGCTGGATGACGTCGCCCCCGGCGATCTGCTGCTGATCAGGCAGGGAGAGGTGGCGCCCGTGGATGGCGTCCTGGTCTCGGGCGATGCCATGCTGGACCAGTCCGCCCTGACGGGCGAATCCCTGCCCGTGCACCTGTCCCAAGGCGCCGATGTCATGAGCGGCGCGACCAACGCGGGCGAGGCATTCGATCTGCGTGCGACCCGCCGCGCGGCTGACAGCACCTATGCCGGGATCGTGCGCCTGGTTCGCGCGGCGCAGAATTCGCGCGCACCGATGGCACGGCTGGCGGACCGGTATTCGCTGGTGTTTCTGGCGGTGACGGTCGTTCTGGCGACGGCCGCGTGGTGGTTCACGGGCGATCCGATCCGCGCGGTTGCCGTGCTGGTCGTGGCCACGCCCTGCCCGCTGATCCTGGCGGTGCCGGTGGCACTGGTGGCGGGCCTGTCGCGCGCGGCGCGCTTTGGCGTGCTGATCAAGGGGGCGAAACCGCTGGAGGCGATGGCCCGCATCAGAACGCTGATTGTGGACAAGACCGGCACCCTGACGGACGGGCGGCCAAGGATCGTTTCGGTCCATACGATCGGCGGAATGACCACCGATCAGATCCTTTATCTCGCGGCGGCGCTGGATCAACTGTCCCAGCATCCGGTGGCCCAGGCCGTTGTGACCGCCGCCCGCGAGAACGGGGCCACGTTGCCCGTCCCGACCGATGTGGTCGAAACCCCGGGCGAGGGCGTGACCGGCACCGTCGATGGCCGCGCCGTCGTGGTCGGCGGCATGGGGTTCGTGGCCGCGCGGTCGGGGATCGCGGCATGGGACATGGCTGCACAGGAACCCGGTGCGGTGCTGGTCGCGGTGGCCGTGGACGGACAACCGGCGGGCTGGCTGGTCATGGCCGACAGCCTGCGCACGGGCATCGGCGATCTGCTGGCGGGCCTGCGCAAACAGGGCATTGCGCGCATTGTCCTGGCCACGGGCGACCGGCACGCGGTCGCGATGGCCGTCAGCCGCGGCCTGTCGCTGGACGCGATCCATGCCGATCTGACGCCCGATCAGAAGGTGCTCCTGGTGCTGTCCGAACGCAAGAACGGTCCGGTGATGATGGTGGGTGACGGCGTGAACGACGCGCCCGCGCTGGCGGCTGCCGATGTCGGCGTGGCGATGGGTGCGCGCGGCGCCGCCGCCAGCGCCGAGGCTGCGGATGTCGTCCTGCTGGTCGACCATCTGGATCGGCTGCTGCCTGGCCTTGTGTTCGCACGCGGCGCGCGCCGCATCGCGGTGCAAAGCGTCGTAGCCGGGATCGGGTTGTCGGTCATGGGCATGATCGCGGCCGCGCTTGGATATCTGACCCCCGTCCAAGGGGCGCTGCTGCAGGAGGCGATCGACATTGCGGTCATCCTGAACGCATTGCGGGCACTGACGCTTGATCCCGGAACCTACGCCGAAACGACCTGAGGGCGGCCAATTCCGGGCCAAAACTGCTTTGCATCAGTCCAAGGGCCACGGGATTCTGCCACCATGACCGCAAGCCCCAAGACCGGGGCCACATTTTTTCAGGGACCCCTGCACCGGTCATGACTGAGGACCGGCGACCTGCATCGTCGGGAACGGCGCATCGCGCACAGCGGACCGACGGTCGGCTGTGCGTTTGGGCGTCACAACGGATTCGGCGCGATCCCCAAACCGACAGGATAGAGTCATGTTTGAACGTGCCTTCGCCCTCCGCCGTGGCAGAGGCATGATCGTTCCGCTCATGCGAAAAGCACGAAACCCGCCGTGGTCGGACACCGCCCCCGTCCGGGCGGAGCTGTTCGGGATAGAGCGCCTGGAACAGCATGCGATGACGCTGGCCGCGGACCAGACGACGACCGATCGCCCGCTCAGGGTCATGGCGTTGCACAAGCGCCTGCAGGACAACGCGCGCGCCCTGCGCACTGCCTATCACGACAACGCCCGCGAGGCCGCGGCCGGTCGTCCTACCGTACCCGCCGCCGACTGGCTGCTGGACAACTATCCCCTGGTCGAAGCCCAGATCCGAGAAATCCGCATTGATCTGCCGCCGCGATATTACCAGCTGCTGCCGAAACTGGACTGCGGTCCGTTCGCCGGCTATCCACGCGTCTTTGGTCTGGCCTGGGCCTTTGTCGCCCATACGGACAGCCATTTCGATGCCGCGGTGCTGCGCCGTTTCTTGATCGCCTATCAGACCGTCCAACCCCTGACCATCGGCGAGCTGTGGGCCGTGGCCATCACCCTGCGCATCGTCCTGATCGAAAACCTGCGCCGCCTCACGGATCAGATGGCCGGCGGTCGCGAACAGCGGCGGAAGGCCGATCTGCTGGCCGACCGGATCCTGCAGCCGGCTCAACGCCACCTGCACCTGTCTTCGGGTCGTCCCGACACAGGGCCGTTGAATGAGCTTTTTGCCGCCCAGCTGGCCGAGCGGCTGCGCAACCTCGATCCAATGACCACCCCCGCCATCCCCTGGCTTCAGGACAGGCTGACCGCGCAGGGCGCTTCGATCGACAGCGTCGTTCGCCACGCACAGGAACGGTTGGGCGCGTCGAATGTGACCCTGCGCAATGTCATCACCGCGTTTCGCACCCTGTCGGCCACGGATTGGAACGATCTGTTCGAGGATGTCAGCCTGGTCGAAGCCAGTCTGCGTCGCCACCCGGGCCATGCGGCGATGGATTTCCTCAGCCGGAACCTCTATCGCAGCGCGATCGAGGAATTGTCGCGCGGCAGCGGCCGCGATGAGACGCGGCTGGCCGACATGGCGGTGGAACTGGCGTCCAAGGCCGCGCCCGCCACGGCGGCCTCTGACCCCGGATGGCATCTGATGGACCGCGGCAGGCCAGCACTGGAACGGGCCATCGGATTCCGGCCCCCGCCGCGGATGTGGTTGCGCAGGCTGGGGAAATCTGCGGGGCTGGGCGGCTATCTGGCGCTGATCGCAGGGGGTACGGTCGCCCTGCTGGCAGTCGCGGCAGGATTGATGGGACCCGGTGTGGCCTGGCCGTGGCTGATGGCGATGGCGCTGCCGCTTTCCGGACTGGCCATCGCCCTGGTGGACCTGATGGTGGCGCATTCGGTCGGTCCGGCGCTGTTGCCGGGGCTGGACCTGCGCAACGGCATCCCAAGCGATTTGCGCACGCTGGTCATCGTGCCTGTCATCATGACGGACCAAGATGATCTGCACCGCCACCTGGACAACCTCGAGATCCACCACCTGTCCGGCACGGGCGGCGATCTGACATTCGCCTTGCTGACGGATGGGGCGGATGCACCGCATTGCCTGATGCCCGTCGATGCGGAACTTCTGGCGCTGGCCGCAGACCGGATCGCCGCCCTCAACGACCGCCATGCCCCAGGCCCCGCCGGACCGCGTTTCGTCCATCTGCACCGCCACCGCCGGTGGAACCCGCATGAAGGGGTCTGGATGGGCTGGGAACGCAAGCGCGGCAAACTGGTCGAGCTGAACCGCCTGCTGCGGGGCGCGACCGATACCAGTTTCATCCCCCATCCGGCCCTGCCCCAGAATGTCCGCTATGTCATCACGCTGGATGCGGACACCCGCCTGCCCCGCGATGCCGCCGCCCGGCTGATCGGCAAGATGGCGCATCCCCTGAATCGGCCGCGGCTGGACCCTGACCAAGGGGTGGTGACTGCGGGCCATGGCATCCTGCAACCGCGCGTGACGCCGGCCCTTGGGGCGGGCATGACGGCCTATCTGCGGGCAACGTCGGGGCCGGGGGGGATGGACCCCTATGCAGCGGCGGCCTCGGACGTGTTTCAGGACCTGTTCGGCCAGGGCTCGTTCACGGGCAAGGGGATCTATGACGTGGATGCTTTCCAGGCCGCGATGCAGGGCCGGATCGAACCTGACAGCGTCCTCAGCCACGACCTGCTGGAGGGCATCTTTGCCCGCGCGGGCCTTGTCTCGGATATCGAGGTGGTCGAGGCATTCCCCGCCCGCCACGACCTGGCGGCCGCCCGGCAGCATCGCTGGACGCGGGGCGACTGGCAGCTGGCGGGGCGCATGGTCGACCCTGCGACTCCGATCCTTGGGCGCGTCAAGATCGCCGACAACCTGCGCCGATCCCTGATGGCGCCCTTCGTTCTGGCGTCGCTGCTGGCGGGATGGCTGTCGCCGCATGCGGGCATGGCGACGCTGCTGCTGCTGTCGGCCTTGGCCTTGCCCGTGTTTCTGCCGACCCTGCTGGGCATGATCCCGCGCGGTCCGGCGCTCGATACGGCCGGCCACCTGCGGCAATGTCTCGGCGATTTGCGTGCCGCCCTGATCCAGGTCGTCCTGATGATCAGCCTTCTGCCCGACACGGCATGGCGGATGGGCGACGCGATCCTGCGTACCCAATGGCGGTTGCGCATCTCGCGGCGGCATCTTCTGGAATGGACCACGGCCGCGCAGGATCAGGTCGGTCCCAAGCCGGACCTTGGCAGTCTGGCGCGCCGTATGGCGGGCGGGCTGGTGCTGAGCCTGGGGATCGCGGCTGCGGTGGCCCTTCTGACGCCCTCCTCGGTTCTGCTGGTACTGCCGTTCCTGCTGCTGTGGCTGTCGGCACCGCTGATCTCCTACGTTACGGGACGCGCATTGCCCCCCGCCACGCGGCCCCTGACGTCCGATGCCGCCGATCATCTGCGGCTGACCGCGCGCCGTACCTGGCACTACTTCAACACCTTCGTCACCCCGAAACATCGTCACC
>ENA-UOXB01000854-UOXB01000854.1-bioreactor-metagenome-genome-assembly--contig:-NODE-854-length-16342-cov-10.205010_pt1 | contig 16342 bp, 14 predicted proteins | sample MGYA00238158_ERZ761615 | MGnify/ENA primary metagenome ERZ761615 (study PRJEB28904, sample SAMN06267902) | bioreactor metagenome | isolation source: Joint BioEnergy Institute, California, USA... | reverse complement strand
TGCCGGTCATGATGATGCCGGTGGCGTTGGCGCCGGCGGCGCGGGCGGTGGAGCGAAACAGCACATCCACCGAGGGCTTGTGGCGGCTGACGGGCGGGCCGTCGACCACTTCTACCATGTACTGCGCACCGCTGCGTTTGAGCAGCATGTGGCGACCGCCGGGGGCGATCAGGGCGCGGCCGGGGATGACGCGGTCGCCATGGCGCGCCTCCAGTACCTCGATCTGACAGAGGCCATTGAGGCGTTCGGCGAAGGCGGCGGTGAAGCGTTCCGGCATGTGCTGGACGATGACGATGCCGGGGCACACGCGCGGCAGGGCGGTGAGGATAAATTCCAGTGCCTGAGTGCCGCCGGTGGAGGTGCCGATGGCCACCACGCGCTCGGTGGTGCGGGCCATGGCCGGCTGGCCGGCGGGAATCACGGCATCGGCGCCCAGCTTGGGCTGTACCGGAACCTTGCTCTTGGCCAGTTGGCGCATATTGGCGCGGGATGCGGCTTTGACGGCTCCGAGCAGGTCATCGCTGGCATTGACCAGAAACTTGCTCAGGTTGACTTGCGGCTTGGTGACGATGCTCACCGCGCCGGCGGCGAGGGCCTGCATGGTGGTGCTGGCGCCTTTTTCGGTCAGTGTCGAGCAGATCACTACCGGGGTGGGGCGCTCGGCCATGAGCTTCTTGAGGAAGGTGATGCCGTCCATGCGTGGCATTTCCACGTCGAGGACGATCACGTCCGGCCACTCACGCTCCATCTTGCTCAGGGCGAACAGCGGATCGGCAGCGGTGCCCAGAACCTCGATCGCCGGGTCGGCTGCCAGTACCGAGGCCAATACCTGGCGGACGACGGCAGAGTCGTCGACGATCATGACTTTGATGGGTTTCATGCAGGTTGTACTCCAGTGGGACTTCCACTGTCAGCGACGATAGGGGATAGCTTCAGGGCCAGTTGGCCGCTCCAGATGTCGAAGAGAAGATGGCGATGGCCGGTTCCGCCGACGTGTTCGCCGTGACTCATCAAGCCGTACGTAGCGAGGAGCTTGTAGGCCATGTCGATATTTTGCTGACCGACGTGGCGTGTGCTGCGCGCGCGAACGCCGATGTGCGGAAACATGTTGCCGCCGCCGAATACACGCACGTGATATTCCTTGACCCGTGTGCCGTGGGCGCTCATGGCTTCGAGCAAGAGCTGCATGGCTTCATCACCATAGCGGCCATCCAGCTTTTGGCCAGGCATGCCACGGGTCGGCAGCATGTAGTGACACATACCCCCAAGTCTGTGGCGCGGATGCCAGAAAACCAGGGATACGCAGGAGCCGAGCAAGGTGCGAATCCGCGTGCCGACGCCTGCGAAATGCAGATCGCCGGGTTGTAGATAGACATCACGCGGTGTAACGGGTCTAGGCATCGGGTTTGCGATAGATCGAGGGTTTCACGACCTTGAGCGTGTCATCGATGCCGTTGAGGCTTTCCGAATGGCTGATCAGAAAGTAACCGCCTGGCCGCAGGCGGCTCAGCAGGCGCTTCACGACCTGGCGCTTGGTGTCACCGTCGAAATAGATCATGACGTTACGCAGGAAGATCACATCGAATTGACCGACTTCCGGCAATGAATTGTTCAGGTTGATCTGCTCGAAGCGCACACGCCGACGCAGTGCTGGGTCGATGAGCAGATTGCCCTCGTTGGCACCGACGCCGCGAAAACAGTGGCGTACCAGCATCCGGCGCGGGATATCCTCGCTGTCCTGCACACGATAGACCCCGGCACGCGCGCGATCCAGCACCCGCTGGCTGATATCCGACGCAAGGATTTCCCAGGGCTTTTCGCCCAGCACATCGGCCAGCAGCAGGGCGATGCTGTAGGGCTCCTCGCCGCTGGAGCAGGCGCCGCTCCAGATGCGTAACGGGCGACCGCTGGGGATCAGTCCGGGCTGGCCCAGGCGCTCACGCAGGAAGTCGAAATGCTTGGGTTCGCGAAAGAAGTAGGTCTCGTTGGTGGTCAGCAGGTCGACGCAGGTCTGCAGCTCTGCCGGGCTCTGGCTTAGGCGACGGAAGTACTCGCCGTAGCTGTCGAGCTCGAACTCGCGCAGGCGTTTGCTCAGGCGGCCGGCGACCAGAGGCTTCTTGGCATCGGAAAGGCTGATACCGGCGATCTCGTGAATCAACTGGCGAAACCTGGCGAATTCCTGATCGCTCAGGGCGATGGCGGCGCTGCTCATGGGCTTTCCTGCGCCGTGGTAGCGTGCGCGCCGGCTTGCTCCAGCAGGGCTATCTCGTCGTCGGAGAGTACCCGGCCGACATCGAGCAGGACTACCAGTCGATCGTCCAGCTTGCCCATGCCGCGAATGAAGTCGGCGCGGATGCGGTTGCCGAAGCTGGGCGGCGGCTCGATCTGTCCGCTGCCCAGCTCCAGCACTTCATTGACCGCATCGACCACCATGCCGATCACCCGCAGGCCATCGCGCGAGGCGATTTCCAGGATGACGATGCAGGTGCGTGGACCGATGACGGTGGCCTTGCCACCGAAACGCAGGCCGAGATCGATGACCGGCACCACGGCACCGCGCAGGTTGATGACGCCGAGTATGCTCGGCGGCATCATCGGTACGCTGGTCAGCCGGCCATACTCGATGATTTCGCGTACGGCGTGGATATCGACGCCGAACAGTTCCTGCGCCAGGGTGAAGGTCAGGTACTGGCCGGCGGCGTTGCTGATTGCGGCAGCCATTGGCTACTCCTGGAAGCGCACGTAACCGGCTGGGAGGCCGCCTGCCATTGGCATCGCGCCATCGTCATCGATCTGCTGCGCGCGAGACGAGTGGCTCGGGCGCTGGGCCTGAACGTGACGTTGCTGGCTACGCCCGGAGGCCATGGTGTTGAGCTTGAAGAAGTCCATCAGTTGCTGCAGCTGCTCGGCCTGGCCGCTCATTTCCTCGGCAGTGGCTGCGAGCTCTTCGGAGGAGGAGGCGTTCTGCTGCGTGATCTCGTTGAGCTGGTTCATCGCGGTGCTGATCTGACCGACGCCTGAACTTTGCTCCTCGGAGGCGGCGGAGATTTCCTGCACCAGGTCCGATGTCTTGGCGATGGACGGCACGATCTCGTCGAGCAGGGTGCCGGCACGCTCCGCCAGTTGCACGCTGGACTTGGCTACCTCGCCGATCTCCTGGGCTGCCACCTGGCTGCGTTCGGCCAGCTTGCGCACTTCTGCGGCGACCACCGCGAAGCCTTTGCCGTGCTCGCCGGCACGCGCGGCCTCGATTGCGGCATTGAGGGCCAGCAGGTTGGTCTGGTAGGCGATGTCATCGACGATGCCGATCTTGTCGGCGATGGTCTTCATGGCACGTACGGTTTCCTTGACCGCCTGGCCGCCTTCGCCGGCTTCGCCGCTGGCCTTGCTCGCCATGCCGTCGGTGATCCGCGCGTTCTCGGTGTTCTGCGAGATGGAGGCGGACATCTGCTCCATCGACGCGCTGGTTTCTTCGACCGACGCGGCCTGCTCGGATGCGGCCTGGCTCATGCTCTGCGCCGTGGCGGAGATTTCCTCGGAGGCGCTGGTCAGCGCGTCGGCGGAGCTGCGTACCTCGGAGATGATCTGCGACAGGCGTTGCGACATGCTCTTGATCGCGGCGAGCATGCTGGTGGTATCACCGTTGCGGGTGGTGACCTCCACTCGCAGATCGCCCTCGGCGATGCGGGTCACCACTTCTGCAGCGTAGCCCGGCTCGCCACCCAGTTGGCGCAGCAGGCTGTGGGTGATCAGCCAGGCCAGCAGGACGGAGATCAGTGCGGCAACGCCGCCGATGATCATCAGTTGCATGCGGGATTCTTCGAACAGCGCCGTTGATTCATTCTGGGACTGTTCCATTAGCTCAGCCTGGAAGTCGGCCAGTGCGGTCGAGGCTTTCAGCAGTTCGTTGTTGGCCGGGATGATCTCGCTATAGAGATAAGCCAGCGCTCGTTCCTGGTCATCCATGAGCTTGTATATTTCGTCGTAGCGTTGGCCTACCAGCTCGCGCGCGCTGTTGATCCGTGCCAGCAGCTCAAGCGCTTTTGGGGCCGTCACGGTGTTTTGTAGGTTCTCGACGGCTTTTGCGCGCCGCTCTCGGCTCTCGCTGATCAGGGCCAGGTTCTTCTGGTCGGACGCTTGATCGTCGAGGATGATCAAGTCACGAATTAAACGCGCCTGGTTGAGCGTTTCTTCCTTGATGATGTTCGCGTCGACGATTTTGGGATAGCGGTCGTCGACGATGACGTCGTTGGAGCTGTTGATCGCGCTCATGCGCATGATCCCGAGCAGGGTTGCCAGCACCAGCAGGGCCACGACCGAGCCAAAGCCGAGGCCAAGCTTGGTCGCCACTCTCATATTCTTGAACATGGTCACTTCTCCGTATTATCTGGCTGGGCGCTCAGGCGTTTGTCGTGCGGATTTGCTGCTGCCGGAGGCCGCGATTTCGGCGACCGCCAGGGTGTTTTCGATAGTCAGCAGGACGATGAACTCATCACCCAGTCGAACCATGCCGTGTATGAAGTCGGCACGAATGGGATTGCCGAAGGCCGGCGCGGGGCGCACCTGACTGGCGACCACTTCGAGCACCTCGCTGACGGCGTCGACGATGATGCCCAGTACGTGGTCGTCCTCCTCGTCCGTCACTTCGACGATGATGATGCAGGTGCGTTTGTCGATGCGGCTTGCGCCCTGGCCGAAGCGCAGGCTCAGGTCGATCACCGGCACTACGGCGCCGCGCAGGTTGATGACGCCGTGGATGCAGGCAGCGGCCATGGGCACGCGGGTCAGTTGCGGATACTCGATGATCTCGCGCACGCTCAGGCCATCGAGTGCGTAGCGGCGCGCGTTGAGTTCGAAGGTCAGATACTGCTGCGGCGTATTCTGCTCGGGCGCCACTGTCGCCAGCGCAGTGCTCGCTGGCGGATGTTGCTCGACGTTGGCCGGGCTGCTGGAAAGACTCATGGTGGTGTGGGCTCTAGTCGTTGAATTCAGGCTTCGCTGGTTGCAGGCATGGCGCTGGTAGTCGGGTGAGCCAGGTCGGTCAGCAGGCTGGGGGTGTCGAGAATCAGGGCGACGGCGCCACTGCCCAGAATGGTGAAACCACCGACGCCTCTGCAGTTGCCGAACAGCTTGCCCAGTGGCTTGATGACCGTCTGAAACTCGCCCATCAGGTGATCGACGACCAGGCCGGCGCGTTGCCCGGCATAACTGACCACCACCACGTTCTCGCGTCTGGGCGGCTGGCCTTCTTCATCGAACAGCTCGCGCAGGCGTATGAACGGCAGGACCTCGCCGCGCAGGGAAATGTGCCCGCGGTCCTGGCAGGCGCCAGGTTCCAGCTCGATGCATTCCTCGACCAGATCCAGCGGGATCACATAGCCCGCCTGACCCACGCCGACCAGGAAACCGTCGATGATGGCCAGGGTCAGTGGCAGGCGGATACGTACACAGGTGCCTTCACCGAGTACGCTGTCCAGTTCGATGTTGCCGCGTAGCGCGGAAATGTTGCGCTTGACCACGTCCATGCCCACACCACGACCGGACAGGTTGCTGACCTGATCGGCGGTGGAGAAGCCGGGCTCGAAGATCAGGTTGAAGGTTTCCTTCTCGGTCAGCACCTGCCCTTCGCTGATCAGCCCACGTTCACGGGCCTTGGCGAGAATGCGCTGTGGGTCGAGGCCGCCACCGTCGTCGGCGACTTCCAGCACGATGCTGCCGGCATCATGGTAGGCATTGAGGCGCACGTTGCCCTGCCCAGGCTTGCCACGCGCCTGGCGTACGGCAAGGGGCTCGATGCCGTGATCCATGGCGTTGCGCACCAGGTGGGTGAGCGGGTCGGTGATGCGCTCGACCACGGTCTTGTCCAGCTCGGTTTCGCCGCCGCTGATGGACAGGGCGATGTCCTTGCCGATCTCTCGCGATACGTCGCGCACCACACGCTGGAAACGGTTGAATGTCGCACCAATCTGCACCATGCGCAGGGTCAGCGCGGAGTCGCGAACCTCTTCCACCAGGCGTGACAGCTGCTCGGTGGATTCCAGCATTTCGGCATGCCCGCATTGCTGAGCGGTCATGCGTGCGCCTGCGCCGGCGATGATCAGCTCGCCGACCAGGTTGATCAGTTGGTCGAGCTTGCTGGCGTCGACACGGATCAGGTTGTTCTCGTTGCTGCGGCTCTCCTTGACCTGTTGCTGTTTCTGCAGCGCCGCGGCGATCACCGGTGGCTGCACCAGGCTTTCTTCCATCAGCACCTGGCCGATGGGGCGGGCTTCGGCTTCCTGTTGTCCCTGTACCTGGGCGTGCAGCACATCCTGCAGCTCGGCGGCGGTCAAGGTGCCGCAGCGCATCAGGATTTCACCCAGGCGCATGTCTTCTTCGGGGAGTGCGCGGATCAGTTCGAGGTATTCGTTGGACTTGCTGTGGGGCGGCAGAATGCGGATCAGGCTGTCTTCGCGGACGAACTCGAAGGCACCCTCGATGGTGGCCTTGTCGGCATCACTGGCGAAGGCGACTTCGAAACTGAGGTAGCAGGTCTCGGGGTCCATCTCGGCCGCGGGCGGCATGCGGTCAAGCAGCGGCACGATGTTGACGATGCGCCCGAAGGTATTGAGATAGCGCAGCAGGGACAATGGGTCCATGCCGTTGCGCAGGGTGTCCGGGCCGAAACGCAGCGAGAGATGCCAGTGGTCGGCGCTCAGGCCATCCTGCGTGCTGCGCTCGATCCGCTCGTGCTGGGTGGGCAGGCCTTCGGGATTTCTGGGCGGCGCCATGTAGGCGCTCAGGCGCTCCCCGAGCTGGCGGTTCTGCTCCAGGCTCTCGGCATCCAGTTGCTCGAGATCGTGGCCTTCGTCGAGGTGGGTGATGAGTTTGCCGAGGTGATCGCCAACCTGTAGAAACAGGGCCGTGAGCGTTTCATCGAAATGCAGTTCGCCATTGCGGATGCGGTCGAGCACGCTTTCGGCAATGTGGGTGAAGTCAACGATGAGATCGAGGCCGAACAGCCCGGCGGAGCCCTTGATCGTGTGGGCGGCACGAAAGATGGCGTTGATGGTATCGGTGTCTTCAGGAGCACTTTCCAGCACGAGCAGTGCTTCTTCCATCAGTTCCAGCAGTTCACGGCTTTCAGCGATGAAGATCTTGAGTACTTCGTCCATATCCATACTGCATCACTCGTCGCTGGGTTTGATCAGGATGGGGTCGCCGAAGAACGAGGCGAGTCCGCTGAGCTCGAACGCCTCGATCACTGCCGGGCTGTGGTGGCTCAGGCGCAGCTGGCAGCCCTGGCGGCTGGCTTCCTGCTTGGCCAGCACCAGCAGTTGGAGACCTGCGCAGTCGACTTCGTCGAGCGCCGAGAGATCCAGTTCAACTTCCGCGGCGGGGGCCAATGCGCGCATCAACAGTTCCATGTGTTCGCTGACGCTGTAGATGGTCAACCCGCCTTCCAGAGGCAGAATGCGATACAGGTTCTCGCCCGGCGCGTCTGTCATGGCGTGGGCCTCAAGGCAGGATCAGCTTGGAGACGGCATTGAGCATCTGCGCCGGCTGGAAAGGTTTGACTACCCAGGCCTTGGCGCCCGCGGCGCGGCCTTCGTCCTTCTTCGCTTCGCCGGCTTCGGTGGTGAGCATGATCACCGGGGTGAACTTGTAGGCAGGCAGTTGCTTGACGTTCTTGAGGAAGGTGATGCCGTCCATGTTCGGCATGTTCACGTCGCTGATGATCAGGTGCACCTTGCGACCGTCGAGCTTGGTCAGTGCGTCCTTGCCATCGCAACCTTCGATAACGTCGTAGCCGGCACCCTTGAGCGTGATGCTGACGACCTGCCGGATCGAGGCGGAATCGTCGACGATGAGTACGGTCTTGCCCATGGGGTACCTCAGAAGAATGTGATTTCGGAATCGTTACGCTTGCCGGGGGCTTCGCCCCGGTGGATGTCATGCTGCTCGGGCATGGTGTAGGTCTGCGCCAGCTCATTCAGCCAGCGATCGACGTCCAGAGGCGATGGCTCGTGGCCGAGTCGGCGTTGTTCGTTGTTGGCATGGATGTGGGCGAGCAGCTTTTCGATGTCGCCACTCACGTGGCCCAGCATCTGGCTGATACGGTCCTGGAACTGCAGCGAGACCAGCACCTCGGCAATGTCCTGCCCGACGATTTCGCTCTGGCTGCGCATTGCCTCGTTGTGGCTGACGATGCCGCTGGCGCTGTGATGGAAGCGGGTGATCACGCCCTTGATCACCTCGCTGGCGTTGTTCAGGGTCTGCGCATCGGTCTTGGCGTATTCCCTGGAGATGTCCAGCGTCTTGTGGATCGCGGTGTTGACGATGCTCACCGTCTCGCCAATACGCTGGCCGGTTTCGCCGGACCGGGTGGAGAGCGTGCGCACTTCATCAGCGACTACGGCGAAACCGCGGCCACTTTCTCCAGCTCGGGCTGCTTCGATGGCGGCGTTTAGGGCCAGCAGGTTGGTTTGCTTGGCGATGTCGGCCACGCCCTGCGCCATTTCCTGCAACTGGTCGGTGAAGTTCGACAGCTGCATCACTTCCTTGAGCAGCGACTCCTTGCTGGCCAGCGCCTCGCGCAGCGCCATGATGATCATGTCCAGCTCGTGCTGGCTGGTGGACAGTAGGGCGACCAGGCGGTTGCCAGCCTCGCGCTCTGGGCCGTTGCCCAGGCTTTGCTGTATGCGCACGGCGAGATTGGCGAAGCGCTCGCTCAAGGCGCTGATGGCCTCTTCGGTGTGGCTGCGTGCGGAGTGGATCTGCTGCGACCAGAGTGGCAGCGTCTGTTCGCACAGTTCTTCCACATCGCTCTGCGGCTGCAATACGTCAGTAACCGGCGTTTCTACTGCCTGCACCAGCGGTTGGCGCTTGCTCTGCCGAACCAGCAACACGCCTCCCGCCACGATCAGTCCAATCAGTGCCGGGACGGTTCCCAGCCAGCCGAGGCCGACCAGAAGCACGGCGACGATGCCGGCCAGCAGTGCCAGAGATGGGATAACCAGAGAGAGGTTTGGCTCGCGCACTGCTTGGCTCCGCGACGGATGAGGTCAGGTGATCGCGGAACAATTGCCAGGCTAGAAGGGGGGATTCCTGCAGAGTGCCTGCCATCGTTCCATCGACAGTCGGAGCATGCATTAGGGACTTTTGTCGGGGCATCGGGATGTGCTGGATTTGCGCGCAAATTTATCCCGGTTGCGACTAGGGAAATCCTCACCCTGGTTCGGAAATGCTGAGTTTACTGGCGAACTTGATCAGGTCTGCATTGCTGGAAAATCCCATTTTCTGCATCAGATTTATCTTATGTGTGCTGACCGTCTTGTTGCTGATCATCAGCTGTTCGGCGATCTGGTTGATGCTATGGCCATCTGCCAGTAGTCGCATGATCTGGAACTCTCGGTTGGTTAGGCTGTCGAGGCCGCTCGAAGGGTTCGACTTGAGGCTGTTCAGTGCAATCTGCTCGAGGAGCTCCGGGTCAATGTAGCGTGCACCGGTGCTGACTTTCTTCACCGCGGCGATCAGCGTCTCCGGTGACTGGGTCTTGGTCAGGTAGCCGGTGGCTCCCGAGCGCAGCACGCGCATGGCGACATGAGGGTCGCTGTGCATGCTGAGCACCAGGATGGGCAGGCGCGGGTACTGATGGATGAGGCGCGATATCAGGGCTTCACCGCTGAGGCCGGGCATGCTGATATCAAGAAGGAGCAAGTCCACGTGTTTCGTCCTCAGGCGCTCGAGTGCCTGTAGACCGTCAGCTGCCTCTGCTGCGATGTGGATGTCTTTGTCCAGTTCGAACAGGCGCTTCAGGCCTTCTCGCATGATCATATGATCATCGACGATCATCAGATTGATCATTGGTTGATTCTCACGGGAAAGATTGCCTGGACGATGGTGCCCTGGCCGGGGTGGCTGAAAATGATCACGGGGCCTCCGAGTTGCTTGCCGCGCTCGCGCATACCGGAAAGCCCGGTGGAGTCGGGCAGGATGTCGCTGAGGATGAAGCCCTGGCCGTCATCGAAAATCTCCAGCACGTAGTCATTGTCACGTCGCTCCAGGCTCACCTCGGCCCGACTGGCATTGGCGTGACGCAGAATGTTGGTCAGCGACTCCTGCACGATGCGATACAGGTGCGATGCGCGCCCCGGCTCCAGTTCGAGGTCTTGCTTGGGCAGGTTGTAGCGGCATTCGATTTCCGAGAGTTGCCGAAATTCCTCTATCAGGCCTTCGAGGGTGCTACTCAGGTTGTGCTGCAGTTGCTTGGTGGGCGCACCGTTATGAATTTCACGGATGGTCTCGATGGCCCCGTGGGAGATGCTGGTCAGTCGTTCGATATGACTCAGCAGGTCCGGGCGGTCCTGGCCGAGGTGAATGCGCAGCACACCCAATCCCTGTTGCAGAGCGGTCAGTTGCTGCCCTAGCTCGTCGTGCAGCTCGCGGGCGATGCGCTTGCGTTCCTGAGCGCGGGCGAGTGCGCAGATCTTGGCGTGTGTCGACTGGCAAACGGCGCAGATGATTTCGGGGTCGTGGGTGTTCTGCTTGCGAGGAGGGGGGGCGTAGCGCGAGAGCGTCCTTGTCGTGTTCACGTTAGCTCTATCTCTTCTTTGGCGCGGTGAGTGCAATCCACCGCTGGACTGGCTCGGGGTTGGGAGTGTTTCTGGCCAGAACGCAGGCTACGGCTCAGAAAAAAGCGGGCCCAACATCGATGGAAGAAGTAACGGAAGGCGAGGACTTCACTCTCTTGGAGTGGGCGGGTTGAGATGTGCTTCCCCTGTTTCCCGTCACTTGAACGAAACTCCGGCGCCGTTCAGAGACAGTCGGGCGCAGCTCAGCGTTTTGGCTGCGGCTGTGGTTTATCCGTCTCCGTAGTGGTTACACCGGTCTGCCGGGTATGAGGGGCGGAGCGAGTGCATCGGCCACCAGGTGGCTGATGCCTTCGTGGGAAGGAGTGATCATGGCACGGCCCTACTTGTCTGATCACTTAGCATATCGCCCGCGCCGCTGGTGAGGACAGCAGGAAATGATCAGACGCCCGGATAGCGGCGTCTGTGGCGGTTGTATGTCGTCTTTGGGTATGTGTCAGGCTATTACCGGAGCGACCTGTTTCCGATCACTGCGGCATCTCGATCCCACGCATGCGCTCGGCGCGACGACGCAGCAGTTCCAGTGTCACCAGCAGGGCGATGGATACCAGAATCAGCAGAGTGGCGATGGCCAGGATGCTCGGGTTGATCTGCTCGCGCAGGCCCGAGAACATCTGCCGCGGAATGGTGCGCTGCTGAGGGCCGGCCATGAACAGGATCACCACCACTTCATCGAACGAGGTGATGAAGGCGAACAGCGCGCCGGAAATCACCCCGGGGCGGATCAGCGGCATGATTACGTCGAAGAACACCCGAATCGGCGTGGCGCCGAGATTCAGCGCGGCGCGGGCCAGGCTGTAGTCGAAGCCAGTGAGCGTGGCGGTGACGGTGATGATGACGAAGGGCGTGCCCAGCGCCGCGTGCGCCAGGATCACCCCGAGGTAGCCACCGGCCAGGCCCAGGTTGGAGTAGAAGAAGAACATGCCGGCGGCGGTGATGATCAGCGGCACGATCATCGGTGACAGCAGCAGAGCGGTGATGAAGCGGCGAAACGGCATCTCGTCGCGCGCCAGGCCTACGGCGGCGCAGGTGCCCAGAATCGTGGCGAGGAGGGTGGAGAGGATGCCGATGAAGAAGCTGTTCTTGATCGCCAGAATCCACTTCGGGTCGTCGAGGATTTCCCGGTACCAGCGCAGCGAGTAGGCGTCCGGGTCCAGCGTGAGCATGCCTTCGGTGAAACTGAAGAACGGCTCGGCGTTGAACGACAGTGGCACGATCACCAGGATCGGCAGGATCAGGAACAGCAACACCAGCCAGGAGCTGGCCTTGAGCAGCCAGTGTCCGAGGTGGTGCCAGAAGCCGTAGTAGGCGGGGATTTTCATCGTCTCATCATCCCAACTTGATGTTGCTGGCGCCGACGAAGCGGTCGTACACCCAGTACAGCAGCAGGATCAGCCCGAGCAGCAGCGAGCCCAGCGCGGCGGCCAGCTCCCAGTTGTTCGAGCGCTGCATGTGGAAGGCGATGATGTTGCTGATCATCTGCCCGTCGGTGCCACCGACCAGCGCCGGGGTGATGTAGTAGCCGACCGAGATGATGAACACCAGCAGCGCCCCGGCACTCAGGCCGGGCAGGGTCATCGGGAAGTAGATGCGGGCGAACGCCGGTATTGGCTTGTCGCCCAGGCTGAGCGCGGCGCGCATGTAGCTGGGGTCGATGCCGCGCATCACGCTGTACAGCGGCAGGATCATGAACGGTAGCAGGATGTGGGTCATCGCCACCACGGTGGCGAACGAGGTGTAGAGCATCTCGAAGGGCTGGCTGATGATACCGATACCCATGAGGAAGGAGTTGATCACGCCGTTGGTCTGCAGCAGCGCGATCCACGAGGTGGTGCGCACCAGCAGCGAGGTCCAGAACGGCAGCAGCACCAGCACCAGCAGCAGGTTGGCGCGGTTCGACGGCAGGCCGGCGAGGTAGTAGGCCAGCGGGTAGCCGAGCAGGGCGCAGAGCAGGGTGATGACCAGCGCCATGTTCAGCGTCTTGGAGTACAGCTGCAGGTAGATCTGCGTGTCCTGGCGCACCTGAATGCCATCGTCGGGGTGCAGCTCCAGATCCAGCGCGGTCAGGTAGTAGTCGTAGGTGTAGACCTTGCCGGCACGTTCGATGGCGTACCACAGCTCGGGCTTGCTCCAGTTGCGATGGGCGTCGAGCAGGGTCTGTATACCCTGGCTTTCCAGCTGCTGCGCATCCAGTCGACCGACACGCCGTGCGGTGGCTTTGACCACGCTGGACATACCGGTATACGCGCGGTTGAACTCCTCTGAGAGCTTGCCGGACAGGCGCTGCTCGTTGAGCTCATGCAGCTCTGTGACGAAGACCTGCAAGGTCGTCTCGTCCGGCAGTTGCCTGTGATCGTCCCAGCGTTCGAGTTCGGCCAGGGTCAGGGGAATCAGCTCGGCCACGGTCGGGTGATAGACACTGCGCCACAGCATGGTGCCGATCGGGGCGACGAAGGTGACGAGGATGAACAGCAGCAGCGGCACCACGAACAGAAAGGCGGCGACGCGCTTCTTGCGACGGGCGCTGGCGGCTTGGCCGGCTTCGTGGGTAGTGAGAGAGGTCAAGACATTACTCCAGAATCAGCACCTTCTCCGTTGGGGCTCGGCACTCGTGGGAGGGGCTTCAGCCGCGACCGTCGCCGCTGAAGCCCCTCCCACAGGTGGTCTGCTTACTTCAACAGCCACTCGTTGAACTTCTCGCCCAGCGACTCGCCGTAGTCGGCCCAGAACTCCGAGCCAGCCTGGATGCCCTTGTCCAGATGAGCGGTCGGCAGGTGCGGCGTGGCGTTCTGGTCAGCCAACGGCATGGACGACTTGCGCGTCGGGCCGTAGGCCACATCCGGCATGCCGGCCAGCGGTTTGGAACCGGTGGCGTACTTGATGAACTCCATGGCCAGCTCCTTCTTCTTCGAGCCCTTGACGATGGCCCAGGCGTCGAGGTCGTAGACATGGCCGTCCCAGACGATTTCGAAGGGCTTCTTCTCCTGCACGATGGCGTCGTAGAAGCGGCCATTGGCCGACTGCACCAGTACTGCACCGCCGTCGTTGAGCAGTTGTGGCGCCTGTGACCAGGAGTCGAACCAGACGATGTCCTTCTTGATGCTGTCCAGCTTGTCGAAGGCGCGCTGCTGGCCTTCCGGCGTGGCCAGCACTTCGTAGACTTCCTCCGGGGCCACGCCGTCGGCCATCAGTGCCCACTCCATGTTCACCTGCGGGCGCTTGCGCATGGCGCGCTTGCCGGGGATCTTGGCGGTGTCGAAGAAGTCGCCGATGCTGGTGGCCTTGGTGCCGCCGATGGTGTTGTCGTTGAAGGCGAACACCACGGACCAGACGATATTGCCCACCGCGCACTCGCTGGCCAGCGCTTCGGGGATGAAGTCCTGGGCCGCCGGAGTGCCGTCGATGCCGGCCGGCAGCACGCTGTGGTCGATGGTTTCCAGCAAGCCTTCGGAGCAGGCGCGTTCGAGGTCGATCACTTCGAAGTCGACCACGTCCCACTGGATGTTGCCCGACTCGACCTGGGCCTTGATCTCGGCGACGCCACCCGAGTAGTCCTCGAATAGCACCTTGACGCCGGTTTCCTTCTGATAGGGGTCGATGACGTGCTTCTTCTGCGTGGCGCCGTAGGAGCCGCCCCAGGACACCACGGTGAGACTGTCCTGGGCCGTGGCGTTGCTTGCGGTGAAACCCAAGGCCGCCAACAGGGCGAAGGTGGAAACGCTGGTAGTCAGTGATCTAGCCATTGCTGTGCTCCATTTGCTTCTACTAGTTGTGGTGGTCAGAGCGTCGTCGGCACTTCCGATCGGTCCAGGGCCTGGCTGTCTTCCGGCAGCCAGGTGAGGGCGATCTCTTCCTGAGCGCTGAGTTGCGGGGCTGAACTGTCGTTCAGATTCTTCACCACCAGTTCACTGCCGCTGGCAGTCTCGAAGTGGTAGCGGATGTATTCGCCGACATAGTGGCGGGTGACGAAGCGGGCTTTGACCTGGTTGCCGCTGTCGCCGAGGCGGGTGGTGAAATTGAGCTTTTCCGGACGCACCGACACCGTGGTGGCCTGGCCAACTTCGCAGCAGTTGGCTTTAAGCGTGCTGACCAGCCCGCCATCGTCGAGGCGTACCTGCACGCGGTCCGTTTCGACCGTCTCGATCACCCCTTCGAGCTTGTTGCTCTCGCCGATGAAGTCAGCGACGAACAGGTTGGCCGGTCGTTCGTAGAGCACGTGTGGCGCGGCGCATTGCTGCACCACGCCGTTGTTGAACACGGCGATGCGGTCGCTCATGGTCAGCGCTTCGGTCTGGTCATGGGTGACGTAGATCACGGTGAAGCCGAGCTGCTCGTGCAGGCGCTTGATCTCGAACTGCATCTGCTCGCGCAGTTTCTTGTCCAGCGCGCCGAGTGGCTCGTCCATCAGTACGATGTCCGGGGCGAAGATCAGCGCGCGGGCCAGGGCCACGCGCTGGCGTTGGCCGCCAGAGAGCTGGCCGGGATGGCGCCCGCCGAAGGCCTGCAGTTCGACCAGGGCGAGGTACTGCTCGACCTTGGCGCGAATCTCGTCCTTGGGCAGCTTGCGGATCTTCAACGGGTAGGCAAGGTTCTCGCGGATGGTCATGTGCGGGAATAGCGCGTACTGCTGGAAGACCATGCCGATGTTGCGGTCGTACGGCGCGATGCTGGTGACGTTGCGGCCGTTGATCAGAATCTCGCCGCTGGTCACGTCCTCGAAGCCAGCGAGCATCATCAGGCAGGTGGTCTTGCCGGAACCGGAGGGGCCGAGCAGGGTGATGAACTCGCCCTTGGCCACGTTGAGGTTGAAGTCCTTGACCACCAGGGTCTTGTGATCGTAGGTCTTCTTGACGTTGGTGAATCGCAGGAACGCGTCGTTCCCAGCCTGCGCAGTCATAGTCCTCCCCGCTGTCCGCAATGTGGAGTCAGCTCGTGGCCAAGGCTCCAACTTCTGAGTCGATTCGCCTCCTTCGTGGGCGGCGATCGTTATGGCGATAGGCAAAAGCAATATGCAAGCCAGATTACGGCTGGCTGCTTGATAGCGCTCTGCTATGCAGGCTCAAGCCTAGTCCATGCTGGGCGAGATGCGAGGCGGGGTGTGGGAGGAGGTAACAGCGGAAGGGGGAAGAGGCACCTGCCGACACGCACTCGGCAGGTGCAGCTTGCTCAGCTGTTGGGCAGCAGGCGTACGGTCAGGCTCTTGATGTAGCGGGTCTCATTGATGGCCGGGTGTACCGGGTGATCCGGGCCCTGGGCGCCGCGCTCGAGCAACTGGATGTTGCGGTCCAGATGGCGGGCGCTGGTCAGCAGGATGTTCTGCAGGTTGTCTTCCTCCAGATGCATGGAGCAACTGGCGCTGACCAGGATGCCGTCCTTGTTCAGCAGGCGCATCGCGGTTTCGTTGAGACGGCGATAGGCAGCTTCGCCGTTCTTGATGTCCTTCTTGCGCTTGATGAAGGCGGGCGGGTCGGCGATCACCACGTCGAAGCGCTCTTCCGCGGATTTCAGTTCGCGCAGCGCGGCGAACACGTCGCCTTCGACACAGGTGACCTTCTCGGCGAAGCCGTTGAGCGTGGCGTTGCGCTCGACACCATCGAGGGCGAAGCCGGAGGCGTCCACGCAGAACACTTCGCTGGCGCCGAACGCCGCCGCCTGTACGCCCCAGCCGCCGATGTAGCTGAACAGGTCGAGCACGCGCTTGCCTTTCACGT
>ENA-UOXB01000852-UOXB01000852.1-bioreactor-metagenome-genome-assembly--contig:-NODE-852-length-16351-cov-9.475025_pt1 | contig 16351 bp, 13 predicted proteins | sample MGYA00238158_ERZ761615 | MGnify/ENA primary metagenome ERZ761615 (study PRJEB28904, sample SAMN06267902) | bioreactor metagenome | isolation source: Joint BioEnergy Institute, California, USA | place... | reverse complement strand
ATGACGTGATGGAACTTGGCTTTTTCAAGCATGGCTTTATCGACTTTGGTGTTCAGTTTCACGTCAACGCCTAGATGTTCAAGCTCATTGATATAGTAGCGAATGGTTTCAAAAAACTCTTCTTTACCTGGGATGACTTTGGCGTAGTTAAATTGTCCACCCAAGATATCTTTGGCCTCAAATAAAGTCACGTCATGACCACGCAGCGCTGCCACGTGCGCCGCTGACATGCCAGCGACCCCGCCACCGATGACCGCGACCTTTTTAGGTTTTTTCGCCTTTTTGTAGACCAACTCCGTCTCATAGCAAGCTTGCGGATTGACCAAACAGGTGGAGCGTTTGTGCTCAAAAGTGTGATCGAGGCAAGCTTGGTTACAAGCGATACAGGTATTGATACGATCTGCTTGACCGTTTTTGGCTTTATTGACCCAGTTTGGATCGGCCAAAAACGGACGTGCCATTTGAATCATGTCCGCTTGACCATTAGCGACAATTTCTTCTGCCATGTCTGGCATGTTGATACGGTTGGCAGCCATCATAGGAATGCTGATATGTTTTTTAATTTCAGCACTAAAATCAACAAAGGCGGCACGCGGTACACTTGTCACAATGGTTGGTACACGCGCTTCATGCCAGCCAATACCAGTATTCATGATGGTCACGCCAGCCGCTTCCAGCGCTTTGGCAACCGTGATGACTTCGTCCATGACGTTGCCGTCTTTGACCAAATCAATCACCGACAGACGGAACATAATAATAAAATCTTCTCCCACTGCTTCACGTACGGCTTTGACAATGTCAACGGCAAAGGTCATACGACCTTGGATATCACCGCCATATTTATCTGTGCGTTTGTTCACATGACGCGATAAAAACTGGTTGATCAAGTAGCCTTCAGAGCCCATGATTTCGACGCCGTCATAACCTGCTTGCTTGGCAAGACGAGCTGAGCGCGCGTAATCTTTGACCGTTTGCTCAATGTTTTTGATGCTCATCTTACGTGGTTTAAAAGGCGAGATTGGTGATTTGACAGGACTGGCTGATACGACAAAAGGATGATAACCATAGCGACCACTGTGCAAGATCTGCATGATGATTTTGCTGTCGTATTTGTGGGCTGCACGGGTGACGCGTTGATGATTGATCACATCAGCTTTTGTATTCATAGTACCGCCAGCAGGCAGCAACCAACCTTCACGATTAGGCGAGATACCACCTGTAATCATCATAGCCACGCCGCCTTTGGCACGCTCGGCAAAATAAGCAGCCAGCTTACCGTAATTATAAAAACGGTCTTCAAGTCCTGTATGCATAGAACCCATGACCAAACGGTTTTTTAGTGTGGTAAACCCCAAATCTAGCGGCTCAAACAAATGCGGATAGTGTTCGTTGGTGCTGGCGGTATCAATCATACTGGCAGTGGCGCTGGCGGTCATGTCATTTTCCTTATGAATCGTTGGTGAGACTAAGCAAGCTATAGAATTTTGTGTTGTTGTTATCGTAACACACCGCCCTTATTATCAGCTATGCAGACAAACGACTGATGAGTGAGCACTATGTTGGTCACGCTATTTTAATCAGGAAATCTGCTCATCATATCGATTATAAGAGCGCTTCAAGTCAGCTCAATTTATTTTAAATTGACCGTATCCATATCTTATTAAAACTGCTCTTACCCAAGCTTAGGCTCAAGCCACTGATATATCAGCATGCCTACGATCATCGCGGGAATAAATACATAAGCCTGCCATTGTCCAGCTCCTAGCAATACAATGCCTGGTCCCGGACAGATACCTACCAAACCCCAGCCAATGCCAAACAGCATCGCGCCGATAAGCAGTTTTTTATTAATAACGGTTGTGGTTGGCATCTCAATTGGGCTACCGATCCAACTGGTTGGTTGACGCTTAGCAATTTGCACCCCAATGATGGCCACGATCAGACCACCGCCCATTACTAGTGCCAGAGAAATGTCCCATGCACCAAAAACGTCTAAAAACCCTTGTACCTTGGTAGGATCTGTCATACCAGATATCAGCAGTCCTACGCCGAATAGCAGCCCCGCTAGCAGTCCAATCATATTTTTTAGCATTGCTCTGTCTCTCTATTTGTCTTGTATAAGTCGTAGTCAGCCATCTTACTCGTTTAGATCAGTCCCAAAAAATGGCGACCAATATAAACCGTCACCATGCCAAATAACATAAAGGTCACCGTTGCCACCATCGAGCGTGGAGACAGGCGCGCATTACCGCAGATACCATGTCCACTGGTACATCCTGAACCTAAGCGCGTGCCAAAACCAACCAACAACCCTGCACCAATCAACAACGGCAAAGACGTACTCATTTCTATAGCAGGTAATGGTTTGACCAGACCATATAGCACGGGTGATACAACCAGCCCCACTATAAACAACACTTGCCAAGCTTCTACTCGCTTGGGCTTAAGCAAGCTTGAAAAAATACCACTGATACCCGCAATTCGTCCAATGCCCAGTAGCAGTATGACTGTCGCTACGCCCAGCAACAGTCCGCCTACCAAAGAGATGGGCGTAAATGCTTGCCAATCTATTTGTATGTTCATCATAGTTCTCTCAACCCATTGGTAGCAAAAGCAAATATAGTATTTAATTTATAAAAATACATTATATTATTAAATATAATAAAAAAGTAAAAAAATACTGAACCTAGCGTGACACTAGCGTTCAGTATTTTAGCTAAACGTTTACTACTCTTATATCTTGATACTTACTATTATTGATACTTACTATAAAGGTAAACGACTTGAATTAGTAAGCCAGTACCTGATCAAGCGCTGATTCAAAGCGGGTCACCGCACCGTCAATGTCGGTCAATTTATCCAAACCAAATAGACCCAAGCGGAACGTTTTAAAGTTATCAGGCTCACCAACTTTGAGAGGGACACCAGCAGCAATCTGCATGCCCGCTTCAGCGAAAGCGCTACCTTTATGCATATCATCGCGATCAGTATAAGCAACGACCACGCCTGGCGCTTCGAATCCTTCAGCCGCGACGCTTTCTATGCCTTTGTCTGCCAATACCTTGCGGATACGTGTACCCAGCTCCCATTGCGCATCGCATAATGTATCAAAACCAATCTTTTTGGCTTCCAATAGCGTGTCACGGAATTGGCGTAAGCCATCGGTCGGCATGGTTGCATGATAAGCATGACCGCCATTCTCGTAGGCACGCATGATAGTCAACCATTGCTTCAAATCTAAGCTAAAGCTATCTGACTCTGTATTGTCTACTTTTTTAATCGCCGCGTCACTGAGCATCACCAGACCCGCACACGGCGTGCTGCTCCAGCCTTTTTGCGGGGCGCTGATGAGGACATCTATACCCAGCGCTTTCATATCCAACCAAACACAGCCTGAAGCAATACAGTCAATAACCAATAAGCCGCCCACACTGTGAACCGCAGCGCTCAATGCTTTGATATAGTCTGTTGACAAAATCATGCCTGACGACGTCTCAACATGCGGCGCAAAGACCATCGCGGGCTTTTCCGCTTTGATTTTGGCGACTGCCGTGTCGATATTCACTGGTGCAAATGGTCTTGGGGACTCGCTATCGTCTGCGCGCTCTGCGGTTAATACCGTAGACGACTTGGCGATTTTGCCTTTTTCTAAGATTTGCGTCCAGCGATAACTGAACCAGCCATTACGGATAATGAGACAATCTTCGTCGTTTGCCAACTGACGCGCCACCGCTTCCATACCATAAGTACCAGAGCCTGGCACAATCACGACGGCGTCAGCGTTGTACACTGATTTTAGCTCGCTGGATAAGTCAGTCATCACTTGCTGAAAGACCTGAGACATGTGGTTCAGGGCGCGGTCAGTATAGACCACTGAATACTCTAATAAGCCGTTTGGATCAATATCTTGACGTAATGCCGTCATAGGACGCTCCTTGTTTATGGTCAGATCATGGAATGTTTCTCTAAAATTGGCTGTCACAAAACTCTGGTACGCTTTTACCAACTATTTGAATAAGTCAGCCTGCACTATATTCAATATGAAATAAATACCGTGCTGCCAACATCAAGCGTGTAGAACGTAAGGCAGAGATGACAATATAGCACTATATCTTAGCACCACTATCATTGCTAAAGGTGTCTTGTACTCATGAGTTTTTTTAACGATTTATGAGAGCATACAAAATAAAAGCATCAATTTTATGATGGATACAGAAAATAAGGACTAATAACATCAGGCTTACCGAATGCTAGTACAAGAGATTTTGAAGAAGATTGAGTTAGCGGAATGGCTTAAGGATGGAGAAGGAATATAAGTAGCTCTATGGCAATCAGTAAGCAAGAAATAATCGATAATTTTAGACAATAAATAATGATATGAGATACAAGTTAGCGACCACGATGAGTATCTTTTAATCCTGATACAACAAAATTGAGCAATTCACTGTCACCTTCGCGGGCTGCCTTACGCATCAGCTTAGATGGCGAATGGGTCAGCGACTGGGTGAGACGACGTGACAACTCGATGAGAATCTCTTCCGGACTGGCGTCATCTTGCTGTAATTTGGCAATAGACTCGTGTAGTAGCTTATCGACCTTGTCCTGAGTATGCGCACGATACTGCTGAATGTCTTTACCCACTTGTCGTACCTGAAAGCGACGATCGACCTCAACGACTAACTGGCTGACCAGTAACTCAGCATCGACTGCCGCTTGGCGACGCTGCTCGATATTACCAGCAATGACATGCTGTAAGTCATCAACAGAATATAAATAGATATCATCTATACGGCTGATCGAGGAGTCAATGTCACGTGGCACGGCCAAATCAATCATGAGCATGGGCTGATAACGACGGCGCTTGAGTGCCTGTACGGTCATGGTTTTATCAATCAATAAATCCATACTGCCGCTACAGCTGCTGACAATATCCGCTTCTGCCAGTACCTGAGGCAATTCTTGTAGGGTTCTGACTTCCACACGGCGGTCAGGATGACGCAGTTCAGCGGCTAGCGCTTCTGCTCGCTCAGGGTTACGGTTGCAAATAATCACGCGTCCCACACCCAGCCCAGCGATATGTGTGGCTACCAAACGGTTCATCTCGCCTGCCGCAACGACCAACAAAGTACGGCTAGGTAAATCATCAAATATTTGCGTCACCAGCTTGGCCGCAGCAAAACTGAGAGACACTGCTTGAGCGCCAACTTTGGTCTCATTACGCACACGTTTGGCGGCAGCAAACACTTGATCGACGATCCAGCCAAGCTGATTGCTTAGCACTTTTTGCTCTTGCGCAAGGTGTACTGAGCGTTTGATTTGACCCAATATTTGCGGCTCACCCAGTATCATAGAGTCCAGCCCTGCCGCGACTCTCAGCCAATGAGTCAGTGCATGAGTATCACGATGCACATAGAGATATGGGTCGATATCAATAAGCGATAATTGCTTAAAATCAGCCAGCCAAGTTTTAATTTTGACAACATGGGCGTTGATATCAGCCGCAGAGACATGGTTACTACCGCTCACAGCCGTCGTTTCTTGTGCCTCAGATTGTGACGCTGCTTCTGTTACTACAGGGACAAGAGCATAAATCTCAGTACGATTGCAGGTAGAAACAATCACGCTACCATCCGTGAAAGTCTCTAATTGTTTGAGAGCGATATTCACGTCGTCACCCACAAGCGCCAAACGCTCGCGCAGAGCAACTGGTGCAGTTTTGTGATTGACCCCAATGACCACTAATCTCATTATCAATAGACCATAAATATGATGCTCACCTGCCCATCACGCTGTCTTCTTTCTATTAAAAGACAGTCCTGATAAACAGCGCTGAGAGGAAGAACCTAAAAATCGCTTATTATATCATTATTGCTAGCTTTAATTAACACTCGCCCTTCTATGAAGCGTATTTGCCTGTATCTGGGCGTATATATTACAAATCAACTACCCTTATGATTGATAAAACCAATGGTCGGGTTTTGGGGTGTGGTCATAGAAGTAGACATAAATGGGTCGCTTAGTTCCTCGTAACTTGCTATATTTTTAAAGTATTTTTCAATAATTAACTGCGTGACGGATTTTGGTCAAAAGCAGACAATATAGAATAAAAATACGTTTGGTGGCAAGACTGCTACCACTATCAAGTAACATGGACACTATTGTTTATCGTCTTGTTCTACTCGTATAATGCTTGTAATGAGTACTCACTACCAATATTTGGTTGATATGATTAAATAAAATTGCTTTATCACAATAGATAAGCAATGGGCGAATACGGCTATCTATGATTTTTTTTGGGTCAGTGTTTCAATCACAGTTTCGATTATTACTTGTAAATGGCCAATCGTTTAGCCTCCGTGCTTTGCTGCGTGTCATTATGGATAGCCTATATCGACGTTATAAGCTGACGTTGTCATTGGCGATTTGTCTGTGCCTGATGACACCAGCACATGCCAGTCATGCAGACTTGGGGCAAGAGACAAATTTGCCCGAGATATCCACGCCGTTTATTAATTCTAAAACCTCTATAAATGCGCCTAGCGATGATCAAACACAGCCTATAGAAACGGTCGATAACATCAATGGCTTAGCACCGACGAGTATCTGGCAACCTGAGATGCAAGAGCCAAGCCTATATGCCCTATTGGATGCCGAGTTTGCAGCAGATCGTGATGACAAACGACGAGCCCTCGCTATCTATAAACAGCAATCCTTCAAAGATGATGCGACTGCGGTATTTGAAAGGGCGCTGAGTCTGTCTTTACGCAGTGAAAGGGTTGAGGATTCGTTGCAGTTTGCTAAAGCATGGCAAGATCAAAACCCGGACCATGTACCTGCATGGTTTTATGTCGCGCATCTCGCACTTCGAGCCCATGATTATCTGCTGGCTGGTGAAACACTCAACCGTATTTTACGTTATGACCCTCGCGCTGATTTGAGCGAGATTCTGATTGGCATTTATCCAAACAATGATGAAGACAAACGTGAACTGCTGGCCGCGCTACAACCACTCGATAGCGAACAAAATGCCTCATTGTCTGTTTTAAAAGCAGGTCTCCTCTATCAGTTTAACGAGCCTGAGATTGCCATCGTACATATCAACCGCGCTTTGGAGCGTCAACCTGATTATGTGCCTTTTATCACTTTGAAAGCTGATATATTGCGCAAAATCGTTACAGCGGAAACAGTTGTTAATTACCTAAACCAAGCGCGTATGCGTAATCCTGATAGTAAAAGCTTATACTTATATGAGATTCGCTACTTACTGGACATCAAACAAAGTCAGGAAGCATGGGAATTATTGCTTAACGCTCACAGTCAGTTTAGAGACGACGAAGAAATCACTTTATTGGCAGCGTTGGTCAGTTTGGATATTGAAAAATACGACAGCGCCGATCAGCTATTGAACACGCTCGCCAAAACACCCGCTTATCTTGATCGCGCCTATTATTATCTTGGTATCAGTGCCGAGCGTCAGCAAAACGTGGAGCAAGCAAAACGTTATTTTAATAATGTCATGCAAGAGGATTTGGTACTAGAAGCACGTAGAAAAGTCGTGGCGTTTGAACTGTTAAACGACGATACCGATGCGGCTATCGCCACGCTAGAAAAACTGCGTAAAGACTTTAGCGTATTCGCGCCTGACACTTATGTACTACAAGCCGATATTTTATGGCAGCAAAATGAGCCTGAAGAAGCGCTTCGCCTCTTAACGCGCGCCGCTCGTAAGTACCCTGATAACGAAACACTTCTGTTTGCACGCGCCCAGCTGCTTGATGACAAAAATGACTACATTGTCAAACGTACATTGCTCAACCACTTGCAAGCATTAGACCCTAGCAACTTGTCGTATCAGCTGAGTTATGCTCAACTACTCCTCGCCAACGAACGCAGCTCCGAACAAGGATTAGCATTAGCCACAGCTATCATTCAAATTCGTTACGATGACCCTCGTTATGACAATGATCTACACTTGCAAGCACTCAATGTACTGGCCAGTAATTCATTGGCAAACGAAGACTATCAACAGGTCATCGACTACTTACAAACGCCTTATGATGTATTCCCAACTTTGCGTTCAGGTACGTTGCTATTACGCGCTTATCAAGGTCTAGGCAATAATGAAAAGGTCGAAACATTGCTAGCGGATTTGCAGCAGCGTTTTTCATTCGGACAAAGCAATATCAGTGACCGCATACAACTGTATTAATTCATGCTTGGAGTAAACCACTGGTTAGCGCCAAACGTTTTGATGCCTTACATATATGACTTGGGTTACTTAGGTATGATGATTACAAGGTCATTATAAGAAGCTAACAACCACGTATAACTGAGTAACAAATAAGAATTAAGCTAATATTTTGTCACTTTGTCTATTTTGAGGAAGCACTATTATGTCAACACGCCCTTTTTACAAAACCAATAAGTTAGCTTTGTTCTCTGCTTTGACGGCAGCAATGGTTATTACTTCTGGCTGTCAGTCGTTAAAGACTGCGAATGCGACCAATCAACCAACCATGATGCAAGGTCAAAACGCAGACCAACCTAAAAAGCTTGAAAACTTTAACATCACAGGCAAAATCGGCGTTACTACTCCGGCCAATGACACCGCAGGAAGCCAAGGCGGCAGTGCGTTTTATGCGTGGGGACAAGAGAACGATCGCTTTGCCATTGAGCTGATTGGCGCATTGGGTATTGGTAAAACCAACATCGAATACAATGGTCAAACTGCCACCTTGGTCAGTGAAAAGACAGGAACCTTGACTGCTGATGATCCTGAGACTTTATTGCAAAAAGCCACTGGTTGGAAAGCGCCCATCTCACAACTGCCTTATTGGATATCTGGTCGCCCAGCGCCTTCAGACAGCGCCCCACAACTTGATGCTCAGAATCGCTTAATCAGTTCGGTCAACGGCGAATGGCGTGCCAGCTTCACGTATAAAGGGAATGACAAGCTGCCCAATAAAATCAGTGCAGTACAATCACAAGGCAATAAAGTTGTCATGACCATCAATCATTAAACTATTAGTAATGAATTGGTATTAATGAATTGGCTTTTTGTGTTTATTAAGATCGTTGTTTATGAATAGCTCCCTAACCTCTGCCTCTAATATCAGCCGCTTATCCCCTGCAAAAATCAATTTGTTTTTGCACATTACGGGCAGGCGTGCTGACGGCTATCATAATTTGCAAACGGTATTTCGTCTTCTCAATTGGGGCGATTATTTGCATTTTTCGGTGGCTGAAGCTCCTGTGATACAAACGGCTAAAACCGAAATAGATGCTAATACCCTCTGTCATCAGTTATTGATATTGGCGGGTGCTGAGAGCATCACTGCCGATATAGAAGACAACTTAATTTTTAAAGCAGCGCGCGCATTGCTTGCGTTTGCCATACAGTCAAATACGCTACCTAAGCAGTTGGCACAAGTAGTTATTACTTTAGACAAGCATTTGCCAATGGGCGCAGGTTTGGGCGGTGGTTCCTCCAACGCCGCAACGACTATGCTTGTGCTCAACGAGATTTGGCAGCTTAACGTTACTTGCAATGAACTGATAAAAATCGGTGCGCAGGTAGGTGCAGATGTGCCTATCTTTATCTTCGGGCAAGATGCTATCGCGATGGGTATTGGTGAAAAATTGACTGCCATTGATTTACCTGACCAGCAATATTTGCTCCTCACTCCTAATGCGCATGTCAATACCGCTACCCTATTTGCTCATACCAAGCTAAAGCGAGATATTGTCCCTATTTCGATTGATACCATTCAAAGCCAATACACTGACTATGTGCAAACGCTCACCGCGTCCTATCATAATGTCTTTACGCCAGTGGTGACGAGCCTTGCCCCCGCTGTTGCAGAAGCTTTAGATTACTTGCAAGGGTTAGAGACACAAGCGCTTGGCATAGCGCGCATGACTGGCTCTGGTAGCGCGGTATTTTTACCGTTAGATGCGAGTATTGCCTCTGATAAAAAGCTATTGGCGAAGTGGATTAAAGAGGCGCCTTGTGCAGGATATGTGGTGGGGAGTTTATAAGTGGGTATTTTCCAAAATAGCTTTTAAGCAAAAAAAATGCGTATCCTTTAAAGATTCTGTACAGAATATCGTATACATAAGCTTCGAACTATCACTAGTCGTAGATATCAAATACAATCTTGTACCTTAATATTTATCTGTCAAAACGCCTTCGACTTCAATTTAATATGAATAAATCCTAGAAAAAGACGCAAATGACTTGCAAAATCTGAAAATTTACTTATAATAGGTCGCCTCAATAGGGGTATAGCCAAGTTGGTAAGGCATCAGGTTTTGATCCTGACATCCGTTGGTTCGAGTCCAGCTACCCCTGCCATTTTTTAGTACGAAGCGTTTGAGATGGATTTATTATAAGCGGCTTATAAACAGTCACTTATCTTAATATCATTGACAACGTTATCCCAGTTTCGGTATAGTTCGCAATGGACACCGCTAGGGAAACGTTATGTATAAAACGGTTTGTTCGTTTTTTAGATAACTGATAGGTCGTGACACCATTCTAAGCGTGACGATGATTAAAAGTTGCTACTAGATATCGGCGTCCACAGCCTTGACATTACAGGGGTATAGCCAAGTTGGTAAGGCATCAGGTTTTGATCCTGACATCCGTTGGTTCGAGTCCAGCTACCCCTGCCATTTTTTACTGTAATAGTAGTCTTCAACCCTTTTCACCACTCTTTTCTTAATTTGAGCAGTTTGACACTGCTTAGCGGTCGCTGCTTGAGTCAATCAATAGGACTTCTGTCATGCCTTATTTGGCGATTTTTACGGGCAATGCCCACCCAGAATTAGCAAAAACCGTAGCCGATCACCTTCATATACCTCTTGGTAAAGCTGACATCACGCGTTTTTCTGATGGCGAAATTGCCGTGGAAATCAAAGAACACGTACGCGGTAAAGACGTGTTTATCATGCAGCCTACTTGTGCACCAACCAATGACAACTTGATGGAAATCATGATGATGGCCGATGCTTTGCGTCGCTCTAGTGCTGGCCGTATCACAGCCGTCATGCCGTATTTTGGTTATGCTCGTCAGGATCGTCGTCCACGTTCAGCTCGTGTGCCTATTTCTGCTAAAGTCGTCGCTGACATGCTCAACATCGTCAGTATCGATCGCGTGATGACGGTTGATTTGCACTCAGATCAGATTCAGGGTTTCTTTGATATTCCTGTTGATAATATCTACGGTACACCCGTTCTATTGAATGACCTACAAAAACAAGACTATGACAACATCATGGTGGTTTCACCTGACGTTGGCGGTGTGGTTCGTGCGCGTGCGATGGCGAAGCAGTTAGGCGATACGGATTTGGCAATTATCGATAAGCGCCGTGCACGTGCCAACGAGTCACAAGTCATGCATATCATCGGTGATGTCCGTGGCCGCGATTGTGTGATTGTTGATGATATGGTTGATACCGCAGGTACCCTATGTAAAGCGGCTGAAGCACTAAAAGAACATGGTGCACGCCGCGTCTTGGCTTACATTACCCATCCTGTTTTATCTGGTAACGCGCTAAAGAATATCAGCGAGTCAGCATTAGATGAAGTGGTTGTGACTGATACCATTCCTTTATCAGATGAAGCCAAGGCTTGTAGTAAAATCCGTCAGGTAAGCATTGCACCGATGCTGGCTGAAAGCTTACGCCGTATTAATAATGAAGAATCTATTAGTGCGATGTTTGACGCTTAAGCTCAAAACGTAAACAATCGTTACGGTGGTTTTTACAATCATACGCGTGATAATAGATTATCAGTAGCCAAATATAAAGCGTCAAGTGTCTTCACTTGGCGCTTTTTTTACTGAATAGTTTGTACAGTCATTTTGCGTAGGTCTTTATTATTACTACAAAACCACGTATAATGCGCGCCTGTGTCGACCACTTTTGACTTTGTCAGGTCGATATTACCAAAAGTGCTGATCAAGCTTAGCAATAACGATTTTTAATGACTGTAATAGGCATATCATTCGTTATGATGAGCGAATGGCAAGATTTGAGTGTTGTCTGTTTTATCAGCAACGACAAATTTTAGCTATCATCACCCATTAGTGGATTGGTCGCAAATCCACTTTTTTATGACCAGACACTTCATCATTCTTTTTATAGGATTATATCCATGAGCACTAATCATTTTGAGCTAAATGCAGTTGATCGTTCTGCTGACCTACAAGGTAAAGGTGCGAGCCGCCGCCTACGTAAGCAGAACCTAGTTCCTGCTATCATCTATGGTGGCAACGCAGAGCCAACAGCAATCTCTATCAAGCTAAACGAGTTGGTAAAAGCGCTTGAGTTTGAAGCATTCTTCTCACACATCTTGACCATCACTGTTGATGGCGAAGAGCATCAAGCCGTTATCAAAGACTTGCAGCGTCATCCTGCAAAAGGCTTCCCAATGCATGCTGACTTCCAGCGCGTTGTAAAAGGTCAAAAAATCCACATGAACGTTCCTGTGCATTTTGTTGGTCGTGAAGAAGCACCAGGTACAGCTGCTGCAGGCGTACTATCTACGCTAGTATCTGATATCGAAGTTGTTTGCTTACCATCACAGTTACCTGAATATCTAGAAATAGATGTATCTGGTATGGAAATCGGTGATTTGTTCCGTCTATCAGACATCACTCTTCCTGAAGGTGTTGTGATTCATGAGCTTGAGCTAGAAGACGGCCATGACCGTACTATCGTTAACATGCAGCCACCAACGGTTGAAGAAGTTGACGAAGCTGCTGACGACGTTGATGCTGATGAAGTACCAGCTACTGAGCAAAACGACGGTACTGAAGAAAACAAAGACAGCGAGTAATCATTCCTTTATATAGCCACTCGTTGTAGTGCATATAATCGATGATTTATTCAGTCAAAAAAACAGCAGGTGATTCAGATCTCCTGCTGTTTTTGTAAGTAGGGTTTGGACACCATTATTGGTAAGCTAAGACAGTTTTGTCACACCGTCTTTTTGAATATGACTCGACAGTATCTTATACGTTATCAAACTCTACCACTCATTTATTACATTCAAGCAGGGTGTTTTTATGGCCATAAAGCTTATCGTCGGTCTTGGTAATCCTGGTGAGCAGTATATGTTTACGCGGCATAACGCTGGATTTTGGTTTGTCCATCATTTGGCTCAGGAATTTAATATCACCCTCTCCCATGACAAAAAATTTCATGGCGTGACGGGGCGTGGACGTATTCATGGGTCCGATGTGCGGCTCTTGATGCCATTGACCTTTATGAATAAGTCTGGTCAGTCAGTGGTGCCGATGGTCAACTTTTATGGAATCAATAATGACGAATTATTGATTGCTCATGATGAGCTCGATATTCCTGCTGGCAGTATCAAGCTCAAAACCAATGGTGGACATGGTGGTCATAACGGTCTACGGGATATCACGCCTCATATCGGTAATGACTTTCATCGTCTACGCATTGGTATTGGGCATCCAGGCCATAAATCAAAAGTCAGTGGCCATGTGCTTTCCAAAGCCGCTCCCAACGAACAGATTGCCATCGATAGCGCTTTGACAGCTGCTTTTGAGGCATTACCCTTATTGTTAGCTGGGGATGTCGAAAAAGCGCGTGCACAAATCAATGGTTTTAAATTGCCTGAGTAACACCATATACAGGTCAGCAGTCTTTTATTTTAGCAAGTTAATCTCTATTAACCTTTTGATTTAGTTAACTAATATCAGCTACGCTAAGGAAGCAACCTATGCTACTTAATATGCTTAAATGCAAGTTACACCGTGCCCGTGTTACCCATGCCGAACTGCATTACGAAGGATCGTGTGGTATCGATGGTGATCTGCTCGATCTCGCTGGGCTACGTGAAAATGAGTCTATCGATATCTATAATGTGACCAATGGCAAGCGCTTTCGTACCTATGCCATCCGTGCTGAAGCAGGCTCTGGGATCATCTCATTAAATGGTGCTGCAGCTCATATGGCAGACTTAGGTGATATCGTCATTATCTGCGCTTACGCCCATTTTGATGAAGTGGAAGCGTCAACGTATCAACCAAAGCTTGTCTACTGCAACGAAGACAACACGGTGAAAGACACCGCCAACATCATTCCTGTCCAAGTGGCTTAGATTGAAAAAACACAACATCTTTGGACAGAATAGACATAACTGACCAACTAAGCTGTTGAAGTTATTGTTATTATTTAGTCAAAACCTTTATACTAATACAAAAGCTGAATCCACATGTAGATTCAGCTTTTTTTATACCTTTCTGCCTAGGGTGTGTCATCAATTAGCTCATTCATACAGCGAGTGGTCTTAAAATCTGAGTAACAACACATCCTAGGAAATTTATATTTTTTATGACAATTTTTAATAATTGATAAGGAACAATACTAATGTGGCTGGCTGTTATTGCGATACTCATTGGATTAGCAATTTTGGTTTGGAGTGCGGATGTTTTTATCGACGGGGCGACCACACTGGCAAAGAAGTTCAGTGTCCCTAGCTTCTTGATTGGTGTTTTGATATTAGGAATAGGAACGTCAGCGCCTGAAATGGTTGTGTCAGTGCTGGCAGCAATAGAAGGTAGCCCTGAGTTGGCGTTGGGTAATGCTTATGGCTCCAATATTATCAATATTGCTTTAGTCCTAGGCGCAACGGTATTGATCAGCCCCATTATCATTCGTAAGGCTATCGTAAAACGTGACTTGCCCATCTTAGTAGGGATTACCGCTATAGCGGCATGGCAGCTGCGTGATGGCGCATTGAGCGCAATCGACGGCATTGTTCTAGTGGTATTGCTCATCGCGGTATTGGGGATGCAGATTTTTCTGAGTCTACGTGAAGGCTATCATGAACATGAAGACGATGTAGTAACAGAGATAGATGAAGAAAAAGCCGAACAAAGCGTTGCACGAGGACTTGGCTCTTTATTTATCGGTATTCTGATGTTGGTCGTCAGCTCACGTGCAATCGTTTGGGGCGCGGTGGAGCTGGCCACTTTTTGGGGATTGAGCGAGCTGATTATTGGATTGACGATTGTCGCTGTCGGCACGTCATTGCCTGAGCTGGTATCGAGCTTGTCAGCGGCACGCAAAGGCGAACATGACATGGCACTGGGCAATATTATTGGCTCTAATATATTCAATACGCTGGGCGTCGTTGGTCTTGCAGCCTTGATTGCACCCATCACTGTCAACCCTGTTATCTTGTCGCGTGATGTCCTGACAATGGGCGCAATTACCTTATTGCTCGTTGCTCTATGTGTTTATGTGTATATGACCAAGCGTAAATTTGGCCGTCTTTCTGGTACCACGCTGGTACTATTTTTTGTGGGCTATACAGGATGGCTTATTCAAACCGTCAACATATAATGTAGTTTTTGCTATTCAAAACAATGTGCTTAAACGAACGACAGACAGTAGACTGAGTGCATTTTTACCCTACTGACTTTTCTGGTTTTTCTTACGATTTTTGAATCCACTCCATAACCCTTCATGTGCTACTTTTGGCATTTTTAGGGTAATGGTGTTGGATAGCATATCTTGCACCGCAAGACCACGACGATTGAACACACAAAATGCGTAATTAAATATCAAACCCAAAAAGGCGCTGGTTAATAATAAAGCACGCGATCCGCCGATAAGACTCCCAATAATACCAAATAGTAATGGCATCAAACATGCCGCTAGGATACGTTTAAAAGACTGTCCCCATGTCAGCAAGTGACCTGAGTTGTTCACCGTTTTTAATCGCCAAGTTTGCATACCCAATGTCTGCCCACCGCGGCGCCAAAATATGCCATAAAATGCGACCAGCGTTAGTACAAAAGACGGCGTCATTACCACGTTCTGATACCATGTCGGTAGCGATTGTGCTTGCGATGATTGTGTTCCTGTCTGCATCGTCAGCACTGTACCTATCACGGTAAGTATTGTTCCGACCAGAAACAGCAATGCCAAAATTAACATACCATCATAGATAATCGCCACAACGCGAGTCGTTGGCTTAGCGATCGTTGGTTCTTCATCAGGCAGTGGTTGTGTAGAGGGGTTGCGCTTAGGCATTGACTTATTGGCCGCTTTTGCTGGGCGTTTGGATAAACTCTTTGACATGGACAAGCTCATAGCAAGCAGTGAATAGTGTCTCTATTGTACCGTAATTCACAGTCTTAGCGTACATTATCATAAGGTGTCACTGTGTGACAAAATAATGGTATCAGACAAAACCTATAGACATAAAAAAATCGCCAAGTTGTCATAAGACAGGCGATTGATTTAATTGATTATGCAAAATGGTGCGCTTGGAGAGATTCGAACTCCCGACCCCTTAGTTCGTAGCCAAGTG
>ENA-UOXB01000851-UOXB01000851.1-bioreactor-metagenome-genome-assembly--contig:-NODE-851-length-16370-cov-8.315109_pt1 | contig 16370 bp, 15 predicted proteins | sample MGYA00238158_ERZ761615 | MGnify/ENA primary metagenome ERZ761615 (study PRJEB28904, sample SAMN06267902) | bioreactor metagenome | isolation source: Joint BioEnergy Institute, California, USA | place... | reverse complement strand
TGCTTCTTTTAAATTATCCCAAAGATATTCGCCATGTGCCATTAGTATAATGGCTTGATTGTCGATCAAGGCTTTCAACGGTTTTACTTTGCGTCTGAGTACTGAGATGATACCTTGAATTAAGAACAAGACTGCAACTGCAAATAGGCCCTGCAGTAAAGATGGCTTATCAGATATTATGGTAGATGCGAGTATACTACCAATGCCAACCGTCATTGCAAAGTCATGACTTGATAGCTTAGAGAAACTTCGCAGTCCCATTAGCCGTGTGAACAACATAAGCCCTATATAAAACCCTATTGCCGATAGAGAGATACCCAGCACCTGTTGCCAATCCATTGATAACCAAGTTTCCCACTTCATAAAATACCCTTTTTTGTTACATGCTTATGGCGTCAATACTTTCATCACTTGATGATACGCGTCTGTTGAACTTACCATGTTTCAATTTAGTACAAAAAAATGGTATAAAAAAAGCAACCTGATGAGAGGTTGCTCTTTTTTAAAGTTGAAACAGTATTTTTATTGTTTTAACAAACAAAGTAATCAATGCATATTGATAATCTAATAACCACTAAATTCACTGAAAATCAGCTTATTCAATGAGTAGTAAGATTAGATAGCTTCGATTTGCTCAGCTTGTGGGCCTTTTTTGCCATCACCTAAGATGAACGACACTTTTTGGCCTTCGGCTAGAGTTTTGAAACCATTGCCTTGGATAGCGCTGTAGTGAGCGAATACATCTTGTCCGCCATTGTCTTGAGCGATAAAACCAAAACCTTTAGCTTCATTAAACCACTTTACAGTGCCTTCAACTTTCTCTGACATAAATTTTCCTAACTCTTTAACTGTTGGCGAGACTTGTGTCATCACCGATTAATTGATATATACTCAAACCATTTTTTGCTTGGTTTGATGGTTAAAACCACCCAACTCCCTCAGAATTAACATAAGGTTTTTACATCGAATTCCTTGAGTACACCTTGATTATAACAGCTTTTTATAATCGCAACTGCTTAAATTGATGATTTTTGTAAACAACTACAGGCAGTTTTAAACCAGCCAAATAAATGATAAATATATTCATATCTTGTTATTATTGAAGATATTTTCATCATTTTGACATCAAATTTTGTATGAATAAAACTATCTAGTACGTTGGACGATATCATTTATTGTGATTATCTAGCAATAATATAAGAAAACGATTATTGAAGTATAGGTAGCCACGTTGAGCTCAGTACCAACAAGCAAAGCGCAAAAAATATCAACGAAAATGATTGGCTATAAGCAATGTATTTATCAGGAATCACTAGGTCTTTGGGAGAATCAGGGATGCCTTTGCGTTTTAGTAGACGCGTTCCATAAATCCAGCCAAAGGTAGTATATAGACCGTAGGCAGCAGGTACAGCGATAGCCAGTGGCGTCAGATCAATTGCATATAACACAACTACTGAGATAAAGAACCATACGGTATCTAAAAACGAGCTGATTTGAAAAAATTTAGATTTTGGCAATTTGCCCTTTGTTTTTTTGAGCATTTCTCCTTCTATCCAAATTAACACTGCTATCACGGCGCTAAGGGTAACATATACGAATTGCGGCGTTAGCCAGTCAGGATAAGATATTTGCACAACATACAACCTGTAATCTATGAAAAATAAAAATGAAGGAATTTTTTGTTCTCTCTAACCTGTCGAAGACAAATCAAGATAATGACCGTCGTCTCATTGAGCAAACAATTAAAGAACACAAAGGCGATAATCTACATTGGGGAGTTACAACTGCTTTTCAAGCCATATGATTAGACCTCTATGAAAACGTATTCAAATAGTAGCGATTAAAAAACCCACGCTATGCATTCATAGCGTGGGTTTTTATGACTAACTAGGCTTGTATCCTAAATAGTTGCTTAGTTCTTGTCTTTATCGATAATCTTGTTGCCACCAATCCAAGGCATCATGCCACGTAGTTTGGCACCAGTCACTTCAATTTGATGCTCAGCATTGTTACGACGACGGGCGGTCATTGATGGGTAGTTGGTTGCACCTTCAGAGATGAACATTTTGGCGTATTCGCCAGACTGAATACGTTTTAATGCGTTACGCATGGCTTCACGAGACTGCTCATTAATAACCTCAGGGCCAGTCACGTACTCACCGTATTCAGCGTTGTTACTGATTGAATAATTCATGTCAGCAATACCGCCTTCATACATCAAGTCAACAATCAGTTTAAGCTCATGTAAGCACTCAAAATATGCCATTTCTGGCGCATAACCTGCTTCAGTTAGGGTTTCAAAGCCCATTTTTACCAGCTCTACCGCACCGCCACAAAGAACGGCTTGCTCACCGAATAAATCCGTTTCTGTCTCATCTTTAAACGTCGTTTCGATAATACCTGAACGACCACCACCAACACCAGCAGCGTAAGAAAGCGCTACTTGCTTGGCTTGACCTGAAGCATCCTGATAGATAGCGATAAGATCAGGGATACCGCCGCCTTTGGTAAATTCAGAACGAACCGTATGACCTGGCGCTTTAGGCGCAACCATGATGACATCAAGGTCACCGCGTGGTACCACTTGATTATAGTGAATCGCAAAACCATGGGCGAAAGCCAAAGTCGCGCCTTCTTTGATATTTGGTTCAATCACGTCACTATAAAGCTGTTTTTGGAACTCATCCGGCGTCAAAATCATAACCACGTCAGCGGCTTTTACGGCTTCTTCTACTTCAGCCACTTTTAAGCCTGCATTTTCAGCTTTTTTCCACGAGCTTGAACCTGCGCGTAGACCAACCGTTACGTCGACATCTGAGTCTTGTAGATTAAGCGCGTGGGCGTGGCCTTGTGAACCATAACCAATAATAGCAACTTTTTTGCCTTGGATAATCGATAGATCACAATCTTTATCATAATATACGTTCATAAGTAGAGTCCTTGTCCTCAATCATGGCATGCCATGGATAAATGAGCGCTTAGTTTACAATCATTCTAAAAAAGTGGATTGCTAAATAAGCGCGATGTTAAGTTCTGAATAGATAAATTTAAAATACAGTATTCACGATGTGCCCAATACTGACTATATGCTAAGGGTCTTCTCGCCGCGGGCAATGCCGATCACGCCAGAGCGTACCACTTCCATAATACGTTCACGACCAAGTACATCGATAAAACCATCGAGTTTTGCTTTATCACCAACAATTTGGATAGTATATAAATTGGCATTTACATCGACAATTTGAGCACGGAAAATATCTGCGCTACGTTTGATCTCTTCACGCACACTACCCGTTGCCCGTACTTTGATAAGCATCAACTCACGCTCAACGTGTACAGTATCGGACAAATTGTGCACTTTAACCACTTCAATCAGCTTATGCAATTGCTTGGTGATTTGCTCAATTCTTTCAGGCGAGGTAATGGTCGTGAGTGTCAAACGTGAAATGCTAGGATCATCAGTAGGTGCCACGTTTAATGTTTCGATATTATAACCACGTTGTGAGAATAAGCCGACCAACCGCGACAACGAACCTGCTTCGTTTTCCATCAATACCGAAATAAGATGTTGTTGTTGCATTAGGTACGCTCCCCTTTTGTTAACCACATATCACGCATGGCCTGTCCAGCAATCTGCATTGGATATACATGCTCATTACGATCGACATAAACGTCGATAAACACCAATCTGTCTTTTATCGCCATTGCTTCAGCCAATTGGGCTTCCATGGTCTCAGGATCAGTAATCTTGATCCCAACATGACCATAGCTTTCCGCCAATTTCACGAAATCTGGTAGCGAGTTCATATAAGACTGCGCATGACGACCTTCATACAACATATCCTGCCACTGCTTCACCATACCGAGCTGAGCGTTGTTTAGGTTTAAAATCTTAACTGGCAAGTTGTACTGTAAGCACGTTGATAACTCTTGGATGTTCATCTGGATAGAGCCTTCACCCGTGATACAGACAACATCGCGCTCAGGGTTAACAAGCTTTGCGGCCATTGCGTATGGCAAACCAACGCCCATCGTACCGAGTCCGCCTGAGTTTAACCATTGACGCGGCTCATCGTAAGTGTAATAAAGCGCGGCAAACATCTGATGCTGACCCACGTCACTTGTGATAATGGCTTTACCATCCGTGATTTTGCACAAGGCTTGTACGACATTTTGTGGCTTAATGCCATTGTCTGTATTGGTGTCATAACGAAGGCCATGACGCTTACGCCACTCATTGATCTGTGACCACCAATCTAGCAAAGCATGCTGCTCAAGCTCTTTGTCATCACCGATAATGTCGAGCATGTCCGTCAATACGGATTTTACATCCCCAACAATAGGAATATGAGCAAGAATCGTTTTAGAGATTGAGGCCGGATCGATATCAATATGGATAATCGTCGCATTCGGGCAGAATTTTTTGACGTTGTTGGTCACGCGGTCATCAAAACGAGCGCCCACTGCCAAAATAACGTCGGCATGGTGCATGGTCATATTGGCTTCATAAGTGCCGTGCATACCCAGCATACCCAAAAACTGACGATCAGAGCCTGGGAAAGTACCTAAACCCATCAAAGTGTTGGTCACTGGTAAGTTTAAACGGTGCGCAAGATCGGTCAGCTCTGCGTGTGCCTTACTCCAGATCACGCCGCCACCAGCATAAACGACTGGACGCTGTGCAGATAATAAGGTTTCAACTGCTTTTTTGATCTGTCCGCTATGACCTTTTAATGAAGGCTGATAAGAGCGTATGAATACTTCTTCTGGATACTCGTACGCAAATTTTTCATTGGGCGCGGTCATGTCTTTTGGCACATCGATAACGACAGGGCCTGGACGTCCAGACTGTGCAATATAAAAGGCTTTTTTGACGATACTTGGGATTTCGCTTGCATGACGTACTTGGAAGCTGTGCTTTACGATGGGACGCGATACTCCGACCATATCGGTTTCTTGGAACGCATCTTCGCCGATTAGGCTACTTGGTACCTGACCGGCTATCACCACCATCGGTACAGAGTCCATAAAGGCGGTGGCAATAGATGTCACCGTATTGGTTGCGCCAGGGCCTGACGTTGCCAATACAACACCCGTTTTACCAGTTACGCGTGAATAAGCATCGGCCATATGACCAGCGGCTTGCTCATGACGCACTAGAATATGCTCGATATTGTCTTGTTGGAACAAGGCATCATAAATATGCAGAACGGCACCGCCTGGATAACCAAAAATATACTCGACACCTTCGTCTGTCAGTGATTGCACCAGTATTTCGGCACCCGACAGCTTCACAGGCTGTCCACTATTTTCAGCAAGAAGTTGCTGTTTCTTTTCGAAGTTTTTGGCGGCATTACCCGTTTGGGTATGTCCAGTCATGTTTGGACTTTGCGTGGTTTGCGTCACTGTCATCACCTTTTTTTGTGGCAAAAAATTGCGTTATTTCTTGAAATAAAACAACCACGTTTACACAGTGTTGTCCATCTCGTAAAAACGAATGCCAACTCTTGTACATAACAAGAATTTGTGCCTGCTGTATTGCAGCAATATGTGTAGGGTCAGTTTTGTGACAGGCGTTTATCGATATACAGTGACAAGATGCGAGCGCATCTATTAAGGAAGCTTATTATTTATGCGTAGTTTGGCCAAGTATCAGCCAGCATTGCTATCGACCAATTGGTATAAATATTTAGACATAGATAGAGAAAAACACGCTTATAGCCAATACTACTTATAAACTCATTTTAGTTTTACATATGGCTTATAAAGAGCACCCTATCAGTAAATATAGTACCAATCTAACACAATCGCTAAAACAACATATAGCGACTGCCAAATAATAAGTTTATCTTAGTCATTGTAGACAGATAAGTCCGGAGACAATGGATATAAGCATCGATAGCAAACACTATCTTTTTTATATCATTGTCACAAAGAAAATAAAACTATGTCAGCTACCGATAAGTAACTACTAGTCATTATTTTCAAGTGCCACGGCAATGTAATAAAAGCCGTTCACTGACCAATCAACTTCTATTATATTCGACGGTTTACGATCTATTGTCAAGAAAAAATTCTAAAGCCCATACCTAACTATTGGTTATTAAATAATATACATTCATAAGGATTATTTGTTAAAATCAGCTGCTTATACATTTAGAATACTCAGGTGTTATATTTATAGCTACACCTGTTTTGACCAATTAAAAGGATTGTGACAATGGCATATGCGTCTAATATAAACAATGCTGCCAAACTGCTTATGAGTACTGCGTGTATGTTAATGCTATCAATGAATGCCAGTCAGGCTGTTCAAGTTTACAAATCCATTGGCACACATGGCGAAGTTAAATACAGTCAACACCCACCGCAAAACGGCAAAAATGTTGAACTCATCGAGTTTCGCAGTGACGGCAGACAAAATAACGCAGGACAATTGGCTGGCAAAACCAACGCTAATCAAGCCAGCAACACCCAAAGTGCTGAAGAGCAGCGAGTGGCGCAGTTAGAGGCACGCATCAAAGAACAGGACGCGCAAGCCAACGCTCAACGTTGCCAGTCACTACGCAATAACTTAACCAATTTAAACGTCGGCGGGCGTATTTATGAAATGGATGCAAACGGTAAGCGTCAATACTTAGATGGCCGAGAAATTGAGCTCAAGCGCGAGCGCGTTCAGCAAGCCATCACTCAGTATTGTAACAACCCTACTTAAGCATTAACCCCTAACGCCATAACATGACGAATGGCTGCTGGCATATCTTGAGCTTGCAGCCCGCGCTGTCCAATCAGTAGCGTTTGGCTACTATTCCTTTGATTGACCAACGTATCACCTGCTAAACCATGAATAACAACGGCTTGGCGTAGGCTGCGCATCTCTGGTTCAAGGTCTTGTTGTGCTAACAATCCCGCGGTGACACCAGACAATACATCGCCCATGCCAGCTGTTGCCATACCTGCATTGCCGACGCCGCAAACATAAACGTGTTTCAATCCTGAGCGCTGCTCCAATATTAAAGAACCTGCTCCTTTTAGCACCCAATCCCCGCCATAAGTCTGAGCACACTGCTTGATAGCGGCCAGTCTATCGCCTTCTACTTCACTTACCTTTTTATCAAGCAATTTAGCTGCCTCACCACTATGCGGTGTCAGGCACACTTGATGATCAGCACTATAATCTCGCAATTGAGCAATCAAATCGTGACTGTCCATCTGTAATGATGCTAAATGATAAAGACCATCTGCATCGATGATGATCGGTTTTTTCTCAGTTATAGCAGCTTGTATATAACTTATGAATATTGCTTTTGCTTTTTCGTCTCGGCCCAATCCCATACCAATAGCCACCACGCTGGCAGCTTCAATTAAACGCTTTACGCCCTCTATATCATGTAGATCAATGGTCATCGCATCTGGTAAGGCAGTCAGTAAAGATCCATGAAATGCTTTGTGGCAAGCGACTGTGATTTTCCCAGCGCCTGTTGCCATCGTACTGGCGGCAGATAATATGGCAGCGCCGCCCATGCCTTGTGAGTCATTAATACGATTACCACCAACAATCAATACATGACCATAACTGCCTTTGTAACTGTTTTGACGACGTGCGTTCAAGCTGTGCGCGGCTGTTAAAAGCATGGCAACTGGTGTTAGTTCATGGCTGATATCTTCAGATTGATTGTTATTATTATTGTTATAAGAAACTGTTTGGTAAGATATCTGTTGATAAGGGATCAATGGTATATCAACCACCTCCCCGCTATAGTCAGCCCCATCTTTGGTATGCAAACCAAATTTTCGCGCGATTAAACACAAGGTGACATCGGCTTGTATCGCTACACGATCGAACACTGCGCCCGTAGACGCCACCAAGCCGCTTGGAATATCGACTGCTATCGCCAATGCGCTATCGTCTCGAACCGCTTGATTAAAAGTATCAATGGCTTGCTGATAAATACCTTCTGGCTTACGATCTAGTCCAATACCAAATAATGCATCAATATAGACATCAGCTTGCAAAGCACCTTTTGAATTGCTCCACCCATCGACATTGTCTTCAAACCGTTGATAATCACAATCAGCAGACAAGGCTATCTGTAACGCTCTTCTTGCATCATTTGTGTCATCTGAGTTATCAGAAACCTGTCCCTTATCTACCTTAAGATCAGAGCGGTCAAACCCAGCAGTGATTACTTTTACCTGCCAGCCTGCCTGCTGTAGATAGTAAGCGATGAGCCAACCATCACCGCCGTTATTGCCCTTTCCAATCCAAACGTTGGCGCGGCGCGGATAAGTTTGATAAAAGTATTGATCCATACTGTCCGATTGATGATTGGTCAGATACTTTTGCTCATAAAGCTGTTCTATCTGCTGCATCATCTGCCAAGCTGCTTGCTTCATTAATCCAAAGCTATCATGACCTTCTGCAAACCACGCCTGCTCCATCTTATAAATTTGCTCGCTACTGTAGAGCGCTAAAGGCGTTGTGGTTTTTTTACCTAGTAAATTAGAATGATTGTGCATAGCTTCCCCTTGCCTGTTCTTATTAGAATGGTTCTTAATATTGTAAGACTTATTTTTCATTGTGATTAGCTTAACAAAGCTCACTTTAATTTTTGTATTGATATCAATGCGAATTTATTTGCTTTTATACTTGCGCTCCTCGCTCACTGCCTTATCATAGCGGTATTCACATTAGCCTCTATTGCCATACATGAATCACTCATCTAAACCAAGCGCTTCACTGAAGCAGACCTCAGACAGTCAGTTGTCCTCTACTTCTCACCATAAATCAGAAAACAAGATTGCCATCAGTAGCGCCCCTGTCTTTGCAACCGCAGAAGATGTCAAACAGTGGATTAAAGATCAGGCTCAGGCGCTAGGATTTGCGGATTGCGGATTTTTATCTGTTCATCATCCTCTGTTTGCTCAGCAGATGGTACAGTTGCAGCAGTGGTTGGCTAAAGGGTATGAAGGCCAATTGCAATTTATGCATCACAATCATCATTTGCGTGCTCACCCTGAGCAACTGGTAGAGGGGGCAAAAACCATTGTCAGCGTACGTATGGACTATCTGACCCAAACGCCGCGACCTCGTACCATCAGTGACAACGATCAACCAAATCAAGGCATCATTGCTCGCTATGCAAGAGGACGCGATTACCATAAGACCATGCGCAGTCGTTTAAAACAATTGGCGTTAAAGATTGAAACCATGCTCCCAGAATGGCAGCACCTCAATATCGGCTCAGAGAAGGATTTTATTTTCAGACCCTTTAGCGACTCTGCGCCTATTTTCGAGCGCCCTATTGCAGAAGCCGCTGGTCTTGGCTGGACAGGAAAGCATACTTTATTACTTAACAAGCAAGCCGGTTCATTCTTTGTACTGGGTGAGCTGTTTATCAGTCTTGAATTACCTGATGATAAACCAGTCAAGGCCCATTGTGGCAGCTGTAGCGCTTGTATTGATATATGCCCCACCCAAGCAATCGTTGCACCCTATCAGCTCAATGCCTCTGCTTGCATCTCATATCTGACTATCGAACATGACGGTATCATTGATTTAAAATACCGCCGTGCGATTGGCAATCGTATCTTTGGTTGCGATGATTGTCAGCTTATCTGTCCGTGGAATCGTTATGCCAATATAACGCCCGTAGAAGATTTTGCTCCAAGGCACAATCTTGATAACAGCAGTTTGTTAGAATTGTGGCAATGGCAAGAAAGCGACTTCATGAAAAAAACGGAAGGTAGTCCAATTAGACGCACAGGCTACATTAGTTTTTTACGTAATATTGCAATCGCTCTTGGTAATGCAAATGGTAGCGAGGACACGATTGCTCACTTGCAATCAAGACTGGGTAAGCACAATGATGTCCTTGATGAACATATTACATGGGCTATCGCTGAACAAAACGAAAAGCTCAAGACCACAAGTTTATAAAGCAATCTATTTGATTTATTCAAAACCTTTAAAATACAAAAAACGCCTCTTTTTAAGAGGCGTTTTTTTGGGATAGATCATTTATATTGTATTACTTTAAACCCTATTATGGCTTAGGAATGCGTAGTACTTGACCTGGGTAAATCTTGTCTGGCTCAGAAAGCATTGGTTTATTGGCTTCAAAAATTTTCATATAGTCATTTGCTGAACCATAAACTGTTTGAGCAATTTTAGACAAGCTATCACCAGACTTTACTGTATACATAGTCGATTCAGGTGCATCTTCTTCGACATCAATACTATCAACAACTCTGGCTACATTTTGCACGTTACCAATAGCGATAATTGCTTTTTCACGATCTGCTTGTGTCTTAGCCTTACCACTGATTTCTGCCGTATCCGTTGTACCGTTATATTTGATCTTTAGGTCACTAATATTGACGTTCTGCTGCTGAATGCGGCGAAGTAATAAGTTAGCAACTGACTGTGCTGAAGGCTCACTGTTAGCGCTGGCTGCTGGTGTGCTGGCCGGGGCTTTTGGTGCTGGTGTATTGGCCGCTGCATTTGTTTCTCCTTTAGCATCATGCTTAGCGTCATCTCTATTAAAGATTTTTTCACCAATATCTTTTGCAAAACTAAATACACCCATTTTACTGCTCCTTGAAATATCATTATTTATTATTTGTGATTATTTTTATAATAGTAAATCTGTTTAGACATTACCATTTTTCGTACTTACCATGATGAGTATAGCCAAAGCAAAATAAGGTGGCTAGTAAGAGTATGTTGAGTAATGTTGGCTTGGCGTAGCTTATGTTAATGTAGTTATGCATCAAGTCGCTGTCAATTAACAGATCAGATAATTACTATAAAAAAACCGCTTATCTTGTTAGATAAGCGGTCATATAAAACTTGGTAAGCGAATAGCTAATTATAGCTGTGCCTGTACATAATCAATTGCTTTTTGTACAGTTGTCAATTCTGCTGAATCTTCATCAGGAATAGTGATGCCAAAATCACTTTCAAATGACATAACCAATTCAACTAGATCTAGTGAATCAGCACCTAGATCTTCCATAAATGATGCATCATTGCTGATGTCTTCAACATTCATGCCCAATTGCTCAGCTACTGCTGCTTTAACTCTTAGCTCGGTATCGTTACTCATGTAGAATTCTCCCTTTTGATCTATTATCTTAACAAACTGCCATAGCCCTCTGATTGGTCTCTATGGCACTGTATATAAATGGTTTTTAAATTAGCAGCTCGTTTAAGTGCTTTAGAACAAGTTATACGATTTGACTAATGTCTGATAGAGCCTTGCTATAATACAGGGCTTTGCTATAAAAGTGTCCGCCATTATACCACCCTTTATTATAGTTTACACTCGTTCACACAGTTTTTTATTATAAGTATGTAACCTTGCTTCTCACCTACATGTACATGCCACCATTAACCGGAATGACAGCACCAGTGATATAGCTTGCCTCATCACTTGCTAAGAAATAGACCGCAGCTGCGATGTCTTCTGGTTGACCCAAACGACTAATCGGTACTGCATCCAACATAGAGTTTAGTAGACGCTCGTCAAGCTCATCAGTCATATCAGTTTCGATCAAACCTGGTGCTACGCAGTTAATGGTCACTTGGCGTGAACCGATTTCACGTGCTAACGTACGGCTAAATCCTTCAACACCTGCTTTGGTTGCAGCGTAGTTGGATTGACCCGCGTTACCCATTTGAGCGACAACAGAAGTGATATTAATGATACGACCACGGCGCGCTTTCATCATGCCACGAACAGCACGTTTGCTCATGCGATAGATTGAGGTTAGATTGGTGTCAATGACATTTCCCCAATCATCATCTTTCATGCGCATGAGTAGACCGTCTTGGGTAATACCAGCGTTATTTACCAATACTTGTACCGTACCATAAACACTTTCAATCTCTTCAAATAACTTATCGATCTGCGCAGTATCTCGCACATCCAAGACTCGGCCAATACCGCCCGTATCATGTAAATAATCATTAATCAGTTCAGCACCCTTTTCACTGGTTGCTGTTCCAATGACAAAATGACCTTCTTTGGCAAAACGTTTGGCGACTGCTTTACCGATACCGCGGCTGGCACCAGTCACTAAGGTAATTGTACGGCTCATGATAATATCTCCATTAATTTATCAAGACGGGCGGGCTTGTCAGTAGGGTAGCTAGTAATTGGCTGTGCTTGACGCTTAGCCAAATTACTTAACACATTACCACTGCCACATTCGATTAAAACATTGATTTGTTTGTCAGTAAGCTCTTGCATCGTTTTTGACCACAGTACAGGCTGGCTTAGCTGCTCTGTTAACGCCTGCTTGATACCAATAGCGTTACTTTCAATACGTGCATAGCGATTTTGAATGACAGGAATAGTTGCTTGATCGAACTTGATACCTGCTAATATTTCAGCCAGTGCGTTACTGGCCGGTTCCATTAAGGCACAATGTGAAGGCACACTTACCTTTAAAGGAATGGCTTTTTTGCCAGTATTTTGTACTTTATCAATCACCGCATTGACGCCTACAGCATTGCCTGATATGACCACTTGTCCTGGGCTATTGAAGTTGGCAGCACCAACTACAGCGCCATCAACATGTTCAGTCGCTTGCTCACATAGGTTTTCGACCCGATTGTCTTCCAGACCCAGCACTGCTGCCATCGCCGTATCAATGCCTACAACGGCCTCTTGCATCAGTTGACCACGTTTATGCACCAAGGTTACCGCATCCGCTAGTGATATCACATCAGCTGCACAAAGCGCACTGTACTCGCCTAAGGAATGCCCAGCTAAGTAATAAGGCGCTGTGTCTAATTTTTGTTTTAAGATACGCCAAATCGCTATGCTAGCGGTCAATAAAGCTGGCTGAGTATACTGAGTCTGATTGAGCTTCTCTTCATCCTGACAGATGGCCCATAGATCTTCACCAAGCGCATCACTCGCCTCAGTGAAAGTGTCGCGAATCTCTGGATAAATCTCAGCAAGCTCGCTAGTCATTCCGACTACTTGTGATCCTTGTCCAGGAAAAATTACCGCAATACGCATGGGCTGCTTTTTTACCATATCGGGTACAGAGGCCATAACCAACATTCCTTATTTAATTGGAAACATCCCTAAAAATAATGGGGGTTATTATACGATTAGATACTATATTAGGCTGCTACTTTTATCGTTTTTCTAAAAAATGAACCATCATCAAACTATACACTGACGCACACTATTATCATAGCCAATGAAATTTAAACACGTATGATAAAACACAATGCTGGGATTGAATAATGAGTTACGTCAATACGTTCTTATATTCGCTAAAGGTTCAAATAAGAATTTTATTGAAATGTTAGCAATAAAAAACTGATAGCAAAAAGCCAAGTTATCCAGCCACATAATATATGATAGCGAAATAACTTGGCTCTTTTAACTTATAGCATACTACTTGATAATAATTGCAAAAAGACAATGACAATCACCAGTATCATCACTACTTTTATATTATCTATTGTATAGCCAAGGACTTAAGCGTCTTGGCTTACTTTGAATAACTGACGACCACGGTAGAAACCATCTTTAGTCATGTGATGACGACGATGCTTTTCACCAGTAGTAGCATCTACGCTTAGCTCAGCCACTTCCATACGATGGTGTGAACGGCGCATGTCACGACGAGAACGGCTTTTACGACTTTTTTGAACAGCCATGATATAGCTCCTATACTTAAAAGGGATAAGCTTAAAATTCAGCTTCAGTTGATACTGACAAGGGTTATATGATCACAACAACCTTAGTCTTAAGCATCAGTAATTAAATAGAATGCCACCTACTATAGAGCTACTAACCACGTCTAAAATCTATAGAATTTGCGTAATCAGCGTCTGTCAGCAAGCAACTTCTTGCTAGAATGCAATAAACCGGACATTATACGCATGTTTATTGCATTAATAAAGCCCTGCTTTTCACTCTTCTGTATATAGTATACAAAAGAGATAGTAAGTTCGCGAAATAAAATACCTTAGCTGTTATAACTTGCCTTTGAGTGACGCTAAAGCAGCAAAAGGATTTTCCGTTTCTTCCTCTTCTGGAATCTCGCCAAATTGCTCGACGCTCATTTCACAATCTGCGTGCTTTGGTGCCATTGGTATCTTGAGTAAGATCTCATCTTCTACCAACTTTTTAAATGGCAATAAACGCTCTGGAGACTGTTCAGTGATGATTTCATCAAGGAGTAAATAGTCTTGTTCTTCATTTATTAGGCGTATTTGCGTATCATCTTCTAGCAAGGCAATATTATAGTCATCAGACAAATCGATAGCGACTGGCTGTAAACAGCGCTGACAAGTGAGCCAAACCTCACCATTTAAAGTAAACGCCAAATGTAGGACGTTATTGCGTCGATACAAGCTCGCATTAAGCTGTGTCTTTGCCTGCTCATGTTCAGCTGCTAAGGTAGCAGCAAGACGTTCAAAAGCGCGCGGCTGCACCTCTCCTGCCCATTCATAGCCAGTGTCTGCCCACTTATCTAAAGAGATGTGCTCAGGCATGCTGGTTGAGACAGGCGCTTTTTTACTGTCAGAATTGTCAGATTGGATCACTGATGATTTAGTATTTGGAGTGCTTGACATGCGAGGCCTCATTCATCAAAACGGTGTATAATATTGCCTGCCATACTAAAGGAAAGCGTTAAGCTGCGCTAGCGCTAGTGTGTTAAATTTTTTTTATCTGAGATATTACCGTCTCTCTCTTCTCTACCTTCCATTTGGTCAATGTTTTATCTATGAATTTATCCGACAATAAAACTGATTTCTCTACTCTTTTGTCTTATGACAAAGCTAAAGTGTTATTACAAGATTTAGACGACCTTGACAATTATGTTGAGAAAGACTCTGCTTGGTCAGTAGACGCTGAACGAAAAGAGAATATAAGACTATGGAAAAACGAATGGCAAAAGCTATCTACTATTAGATTAGATGATGGAATTAAACAACCATTCGAAGATAGCGAACAAGCGGCAACCAGCTGGCTTATTCAGCTGTTCAATACTCTATTTAGTGATCAGCAAGTTGTATTGGTTCGTAGTGCAGGCGAGCCTGAGTATTTCCCAGCTTCTAACAATGAGCCAGCAAGAATTGAATTTGCGCATGGATTTTTTGCAAGTGCCTTACATGAGATAAGCCATTGGTGCGTTGCAGGTAAAACACGTAGAACTTTGAGTGATTTTGGCTATTGGTATGCACCAGATGGACGTTCTGCTGCCCAGCAGCAGGCTTTTGAACGTGTAGAGATTAAACCACAAGCGTTGGAGTGTCTGTTTACCCTAGCTTGCGGACGCCCTTTTCAAGTGTCACAAGACAACTTATTTGCGACCTTTGATACCAGTGAGAGTACGTTTGCAAGCGACGTATATGTACAAGCCAAAAAATACATTGCAAAACCAGATACTTTACCACGCGATGCCAAAGTTTTGCTACGCACCTTCCTTAGTGTCTGTGCTGTAGATTGATTTAATCTAAGGACAGCATATTGACTCAAGTGCCTCCTTAGTTCTCAATCATTTGTTAACGATTTTCTACGGATAGTAACGCCTTAGTACTAAACTTATATTGCCACTGCCCTATACTAACTACATAAGTCAGTCTTATAGAATTACAAAAGATGGGTGATGTTTAGCAGACTTTTTAGCATTAAACTTATCAACATTCTTTGTTCAATAAAAAAGACATTTGTTTTGATAATGATAAATGTACTTATTAAACCATCTATTGTCTGTCTTATTAAAAATCAATAATTATAAAATAAGGAATCATTATGCAAGTATTTTATATTCATCCAGACAATCCACAACCGCGTCTCATAGAGCAAGCTGCTGATTTATTACGTAAGGATCAACTAATTATTTATCCAACTGACACAAGCTACGCTTTTGGCTGTCGTCTAGGAGCAAAAGATGCTCTAGAAAAACTTAAGCAAATTCGCGAGCTTGACGATAAACATCAATTTACGTTGCTATGTCGCGATTTGAGTGAGATTGCCAATTATGCAACCGTAGACAATGTACAGTTCAAACAATTAAAAGCTCATACTCCAGCGCCCATTACCTTTATTCTCAATGCCACAAAAGATGTACCAAAGAAGCTTGCTCATCCTAAGAAAAAAACCATTGGTATTCGAGTACCAAGTAATCCTATAGCTCAAGCACTTCTAGAAGCAATGGACGAACCAATCTTAACCAGCTCATTAATATTGCCAAGTAGAGATGACGTACTCGACGATCCGTTTGAGATCGAAGACTTATTGGGTAACCAAATAGATGGTCTGATTAATGCTGGTGTAAAAACCACTAAGTTAACCACCATCGTAGATATGACCAGTAGTCAACCTGAAGTCATT
>ENA-UOXB01000850-UOXB01000850.1-bioreactor-metagenome-genome-assembly--contig:-NODE-850-length-16374-cov-22.826215_pt1 | contig 16374 bp, 16 predicted proteins | sample MGYA00238158_ERZ761615 | MGnify/ENA primary metagenome ERZ761615 (study PRJEB28904, sample SAMN06267902) | bioreactor metagenome | isolation source: Joint BioEnergy Institute, California, USA... | reverse complement strand
CGGCGATGTTGGCGCGGAAACCGACCACCTCGCGCTTGACCAGCACGTTGAGGCCGTCGCCGTTGGACAGCGGCTCATGGGTGACGGCGATCAGGTCGCGCTTGTTGACCTTCTCGACCTGGCCGACAGGCAGCCCGGTGAAGGTCGGCGAGTCGAAGGCGCCGATATCCACCTTGCGCTCGGTGACGAAGTAGTCGGTGCTGCCGCGGTGGAAGGTCTTGTCCGGGTCGGGCACGAAGAAGTGCGCGGTATGGCCGCTGGAGGCGCGGGCCAGGTCCGGGCGGTCTTCGAGAATCGCGTCGAGCTCGCGGCGGTAGTGGGCGGTGATGTTCTTCACGTAGGCCACATCCTTGTAGCGGCCCTCGATCTTGAACGAGCGCACGCCGGCCTCGACCAGGGCGCGCAGGTTGGCGCTCTGGTTGTTGTCCTTCATCGACAGCAGGTGTTTCTCGTAGGCGATCACGCCGCCTTTTTCATCCTTGAGGGTGTAGGGCAGGCGGCAGGCCTGGGAGCAGTCGCCGCGGTTGGCGCTGCGCCCGGTCTGCGCATGGGAGATGTTGCACTGGCCGGAGAAGGCCACGCACAGCGCGCCGTGGATGAAGAACTCGATGGCGGCATCGGTTTCATCGGCGATGGCGCGGATTTCCTGCAGGTTCAGCTCGCGGGCCAGCACCAGCTGGGAGAAGCCGGCCTGGTCGAGAAACTTGGCCCGGCCCAGGGTGCGGATGTCGGTCTGGGTGCTGGCATGCAGCTCGATGGGTGGGATGTCCAGGTCCAGCACGCCCAGGTCCTGCACGATCAACGCATCCACGCCCGCGTCGTAGAGCTGGTGGATCAGCGCGCGCGCCGGCTCCAGCTCGTCGTCATGCAGGATGGTGTTGATGGTGGTGAAGATGCGCGCGTGGTAATGACGGGCGAACTCCACCAGCCTGGCGATATCGCTCACCTCGTTGCAGGCGTTGTGCCGGGCGCCGAAGCTCGGGCCGCCGATGTAGACGGCGTCGGCGCCATGCAGGATGGCCTCGCGGGCGATCTCGACGTCGCGGGCAGGGCTGAGCAGTTCCAGGTGGTTCTTGGGCAAGGACATGGTTTTTTCTTTATCAGGCGACACGGGCAAGGGGCGCATTGTAGCGGGCTGCCGCCGCCTCGGCACCCGCGATGTGCCGGACGGCTGGCGAGGCTGTCGGCGGCAGGGCATCTGTGGGAAAGTAGCGGCCTTTTTTCAGAGGGCGTTTGCGATGGATAACAGAGGGCTCGAAAAGCTCGATCAGTTGTTGCTCAAGTACGGCAACGACGACTCGATTCTTTCCGCCAGCGAGCTGGACGGCTATTTCGCGGCCATCGTGTCCGGGCCTCGGCAGGTCGACCCCGGCACCTGGTATCCCCACATCTGGGCCGAGCAGTTGCCCAAATGGGCCAACGACAAGGAAGGCGAGCGCTTTACCAAGCTGGCCGTCGAGCTGATGAGCGAAGCCGCCTATATGCTTGGCGAGGAGCCCGATGACTACGAGGCGATCTTCCTGGCGGACGACAAGGGCAAGGGTGAAAAACTCATCGTCTCGCAGTGGTGCGCGGGTTACCTGCGCGGCGCCCAGGTGGCCGGCTGGATCGACGCCGAGCTGCCCGACGTGCAGGCGGCCGCCCTGGCGAGCATCACCCTGCACGGTAGTGAAGAGGGTGTGGAGGCGCTCAACGCCATGTCCGACGAGGCGTATGACGCCTCGGTCGCCAGCGTCGAACCAGCAGCGCTGGCGCTCTACGACTACTGGCAGCAGCATCTGGAGCCACTGCTGCCGGTACGCCGGGAAGAGACCAAGGTTGGCCGTAACGACCCCTGCACCTGCGGCAGCGGCAAGAAGTACAAGCAGTGCTGTCTGCGTGGCTGAAACCGCTCATTCAGGATGAGCAGGGCGCGGCAGCGGCTCATTACCGCTGCCGAACAGCTCCACTGCATCCTGCATTTCCAGCCACCAGCTCTCCTGCCAGCGCAGCAGCTGCAGCTGCTGGTCATGGGTGCTGAGCTGGTGACGCTGCGGTTTGCCCGAATGGCCGAGCTGCGAAGCCAATACGCAGTTGCACAGCCAGTCGTGGAGGCGAGCGGCGCGGCCTGGCGGGCTGTGATGGCTGAGCTGAAGCACGTTGCGCAGATCGATCATCGCCTGGGGTGACGCCTCGTTACCGAACAGGATGCCGCTGGGCTTGCAGTGGTAGAGCAGCGCCGCCTGGCTATCGGAAAAGCACAGCACCGCACAGATGGCCTCTGCACAGAACCACAGGCGCCCATCGGCGCTGGCGTGAACGGCGATTGGCCGCCCCTCGAAGTGAAATGATCTTGCGTAGTTCATGGCACCTCCTTGTGCATGATCAGCGTCACAGCGCCCGTGATGAAACCATGAATTTAATTTATAATTAAACCGTATGTTCAATCAAGCATGGAAGCGGAATTTAACGTCCGCCCATGACCGAGAAAACCGAATTTGCCCAGCGCCTGCGCGATGCCATGCTCGCCGCAGGCTACCCTGATCGTCCCGCCGTGCTGGAGCGGGAGTTCAACTCCCGCTACTGGGGGCGCTCGGTGACGTTCCAGGCCGTGTCGCGATGGTTGCGCGGCGAGGCCATTCCCTCCCAGGACAAATTGCAGGTGCTGGCCGACTGGCTGCGTGTCGAACCGCAGGCGCTGCGTTTCGGCGAGCGCGCAGCCATGGCCGTGCGCGAGCAGCGCGGCCGCTGGGAAGACCCGCAGTTCTACCCCGAGCGAGAAGCCATCGAAGCCTTTCTCGCCCTGCCTGCCGCGCAGCGCAAGGTGGTGCGTGATGTGATCATGACCTTCGCGCAGACAGCCAAGCGCCCGGATACCGCCGAGTAAGGCAGTTGCCCTCAGCGTGAAACGCCCATTGGTGGCAGCTGAGCCGATATCGCTGAATGGGCATTGGCCAAAGGTGGCGCGCTGCCTGGGATGGAAACGGGCCGCTGGGGGCTTCATCACGGCCCGCTGATCGTTCTGCCGGAGTCGACCGACTCCAGCAGCCCTCGCCCCGCTCTAGTTCAACAACTCGCCAAATGCCTTGTCCGCTTCCAGCACGGCGGGCAGGGCGTCGAACAGCTTGGCCAGATCCACTTCCTCGAACAGCGGGCCGTCCAGATCCTGTTTGGCAGCATCGCTCAGGCCATGGGCCTCCAGGCTTTCCTCGACGTGGATGGCCTGGGCCACCAGGCGCGCATACTGGCCGTCGCCCGGCGTCTGGGACGGTTTGTTCTGGTAGGCGATGGCGTTCTGGATCAGCGCCGGTAACTGCCAGCGGCGTGCCAGCTCGGCGCCGACTTCCGGGTAGCCGAAGCCCAGCTGCATGGTTTCCTCGGCGGCGTGGGCCGCGGCTTCACGTTGCGGGTGGCGGTTCAGGCGCCGGGCGAAGTCCGGGGCGCCGGTCTGGATCAGCAACTCGCCGATGTTGTGCATCATCCCACAGGTAAAGGCGGCGTCCGCGTCGAGCTTGAGCTGCTTGGCCAGGGCGCGGGCGATGCTCGCCACGCGGAAGCTGCGCAGCCAGAACTTTTTCAGGTTGAAGCCGGTATCGACCTTGAAGGCGCCGGTCATCGCCGAAGCCAGCACCAGGGTGCGCAGGGTGTTGAAGCCCAGGCGCATGGCGGCGTCCTCGACGCTGCTGGCATCGCGCGAGCCACGAAAGCGCGCCGAGTTGGCCAGGCGCAGTACCTTGGCGGCGACCACCGGGTCACGCTCGATATTACGCGCCACGCTTTCCAGGTTGGTGGTGGGGTTGTCGAACTGCTGGATCAGATCCTGGGCGACCTTGGGGACGGTGGGCAGGGTGTGCAATTCGGCGAACAGGCTGGCGATATCCATATGAAGCTCCTGGGGGAAAACCGGGGGACTATATGGAGTTTCAGCATAGCCGCGCTGTTGGCGCGTGCCAGCTCTACAGCTGGGTTTTCGCCTCGGCAAACGAGATTGCCGACGAGAAAAAACCGGTGTTTCAACGCCAGGCCGTGCTCAGCCGAGGGCGGCAGCCTCATCGCTGACCACCTGGTTGCGGCCCGCGCGCTTGGCCGCATAGGTGCGTCTGTCGGCGGCGTTCATCAGCTCGTCCAGGCGCTCGCCGTCCTGGCCGAGGCTGGCCACGCCGGCGCTGAGGGTCATCTGCATGGGCGTCCCCTTCACGTACAGAGGCGTGCTGGCCAGGCATTCGCGCAGTTCCTCGGCGATTGCGGCGGCCTGGGCGGCGGTGGTATTGGGCAGCAGGGCCGCAAACTCCTCGCCGCCGAGCCGGCACAGCAGGTCGGTGGTGCGCAGGCGCTGCGACAGCACATAGGCGAAATGGCGCAGGGCCTGGTCACCGATTTCATGGCCGAAGCGGTCGTTGATCTGCTTGAAGTGGTCGATATCCAGGTAAACCAGGGCCAGCGGCGCGTCGTTGCGCTGGGCGTGGCCACGCTCGCGGGCGAACACCTCGGTCAGCTTGGAGCGGTTCGCCAGGCCGGTGAGGTAGTCGGTGCTGATCAGTTCGATCAGGCGCTTCTCGGTCTGGGCGCGGGTGTGTTCGTAGGTGTGCGAGAAGATGGTGATGGCCAGGGTGGCCATGCCGATGTCGAGCAGAAAGCCGATGTTGTCGCTGGGGTTTTTCTCGGTGTAGTACTGGGTGTACAGGTACAGGCCGAGGCTGACGAACAGGATCGAGCCAAGCAGCCCCAGGCGCAGGCCGAGCAACAGGTAGAGGATGATCGGGATGGTCTGGATCCAGGCGAAGATACCCACCGAGGTATTCGGGTTGGCCAGGGTCGCCATCATCACGCCGAGAAAGGGCACCAGATAGACGATGGTCAGGGGGCGCAGGTAGCGAGTGCGCTCGACCACCACCAGCATGTACAGCGACAGCAGCGTGTAGACCACCTCGATGCTCACCAGCAGCCACAGCCCGCGGGTGGCATTGAAGATCGAGAACAGCACACCGAAACACATGGTCACCCAGAGCAGGGTCTTGAACATCCTGCGCCGGGACTGATCGTTGTGATCGATTGGAGCCAGCATCGAAACGTCCTTCGGGTCGCCTTGGCGCACGCCGTTGTCGGCGTGTCCTGGCGGCTGCGCCGTTTGGTAGGAGAGGGGAAGTGAGTATGGGGGCAATTCTGCACGAAGCTGGCCCTGTGCTACTAGGGATATTTGCGCGTGCGCACGCTGCTCGAGGCCTGTGCATCGCCAGCGTCGCGGCCTGGCGTCGCCGGATCCTTCTCCAGCAGCGCTTGCCCAGGGCCCGGCCGCTATGGGGGCGTGGGGGAGCAGTCGTGGTGTTGGCTGGCCTGGTCTATCGGCACCATCGAGTGACGCGTGTCGATCAAGCCCGGCCTGCCCAGGCTTGATCGCTGCCGTTCACACCAGCGTCGCGCCCCGGGCGTTGACGAAGATCGAATAGAGCGCGTGGCTGCTGGCCATGAACAGGCGATTGCCTTTCTCACCGCCAAAGCACAGGTTGGCGCAGCGCTCCGGCAAGGCGATATGGCCGATGGCCTTGCCTGCGCTGTTGAACACCCGCACGCCGTCGAGCTTTTCCGGCTCGCTTTCTGGTGAGCCGTTGCTGCCCCAGCCGCACCACAGGTTGCCGAATTCATCGCACTTGATGCCGTCCAGGGCACCGGTGTCGGTGGCTTCGATGTGTTTGCGGCGCTGGCCGAGGGTGCCGTCGTCGTTCACCGGGTAGGCCCAGACCAGACGGTTGGGCTTGGCACGCCCTTCGACGATGTACAGCGTCTTCTCGTCCGGCGAAAAACAAAGGCCATTGGGGCCGCCCAGGTCGTCGGCCACGCGGCTGACCTGGCCGCTGTCGCCGTCGATGCGGTAGACGCCATGGGGTAGCTCGGGCTCGATCTTGTAGCCTTCGTAGAAGTTGCCGGTCTGGAAGGGCGGGTCGGTGAACCACACCGAGCCATCGCGCTTGACTACCACGTCGTTCGGCGAGTTGAAGCGCTTGCCGTCGAACTTGTCGGCCAGCACGGTGATCCGCCCGTCGTGTTCGGTACGGGTGATGCGCCGCCCCAGCTCCTGGGTGGTAGAGCCTTCGCAGGCGATCAGGCGGCCCTGGGTGTCGCGCACCAGGCCGTTGGCATAGTTCGACGGTTGGCGGTAGACGCCCAGGGTCTGGCTGATCTCGTCCCAGCGCATGATGCGGTTGTTGGGAATGTCGCTGACCAGCAGATAGCGGCCGTCACCGAACCATACCGGGCCTTCGGCCCAGCGCAGGCCATCGGCGAGTTTCTCCACGCTGGCATTGAACAGGCGCAGTTGCAGGAAGCTGTCATCGAGCGCCTTTACGGCATTGTCCGGGTAGCGCAGGCCAAGCGGTTGGGCGGCGCTGGCCAGTTGCGGCAGCAAGGAGCCGGCGCCTGCGGCAGCGGCGGAGCAGAGCAATGAGTGCTTGAGAAAGCGGCGGCGTGAATGGCCAGGTTGCGGGGTGTCGTTCATGTCATGTCCCTTCTTGTTATTGTCGGGCCGAAACGGCGCTAACAACCTACAAGATGTACGACAACCATGGAAGACCTTATCGTGGCTCCAGGGAGAGAGCCGACAGAGCATTTTTATAGCTGATTGATATTTAAGTATTTTTATCGATGTTGCAGCGTTTGATGGCTGCCAATAAGACCCTTGGTTATCCGATGACTTGTTGATGGGCCACCGCCGTCGCGGTGGCCACAAGCGTTGGAGGGTCAGGCGAACACGAAGTACTTGCGCACGGTTTCGACCACTTCCCAGGTGCCTTTCATGCCTGGTTCGACGACGAAGATATCGCCGGCCTTGAGGTGGATCGGCGCCATGCCGTCCGGGGTGATGATGCAATAGCCTTCCTGGAAGTGGCAGTACTCCCATTTCACGTATTCCACCCGCCATTTACCGGGGGTGCAGATCCAGGTGCCCATGATCTTGCTGCCGTCGTCGCTGGTGTAGGCGTTGAGGTTGACCGTGTGCGGGTCGCCCTCGAGGCGCTCCCATTTGCAGGCGTCGACGACGGGCATTGGCTGGGTGTCGCGCAGTACGGTAATCGGTTTGTTGGCCATGAGCGGCTCCTGGTGTTGGACGAAGGTGGTTCACCTTAGGGCCCGTGCTGACTCCCCGGTTGTCTGGGGTCGACATGGGCGTGCGTATTCGCGCTGCCGGCTCAGGCCTCAGGCCGGCAAGGCGGGGCGGGCGCGCAGGGTGAAACCGGCATGCACCACCAGCGTGGCGATCACCAGCGCACCGCCGTACAGCGTGGCCTGGGCCGGCACCTCGCTCAGGAAATACCAGACCCACAGGGTGCCCAGCACGCTTTCCAGCAGGTAGAACAGCGCCACCTCGGCGGACGGCAGGTAGCGCGTCGCGCTGTTGATCAGCAAGGTGGCCAGCGGCATCTGCAGCAGCCCCATCAACCCCAGCGCCAGGTAGCTCGCCTGATCGAGCCCGAAGGGCTGCGCCTTGGGCAGGGCGATCAGCGCGGCCACCAGCCCGCCAAGGGCGATCAGCGGCATGCGGGCCAGGCTGGCATGGCGGCGCAGCAGGGTGAGATTGGCGCCCAGCGCCAGCGAAGACAGCAGCGCATAGCCGTTGCCCAACAGGTCACTGGTGGAGAAGGAGCCGGCGAATACCAGCACGATGCCCAGGGTCGCCACGCCGATTGCCAGCCAGGTGCGTAGCGCCACTGCTTCACGCAGGAAGAAGCGCGTGAACAGTGCGGCGAACAGCGGCGCCGTGCTGAGAATGACCACCACGTTGGCTACCGTGGTGTGGATGACCCCCAGCACGAAGAAGATCGAGATCAGCGCCAGCAGCACGGCCGAAACGGCACTGGGTAGCGGTTTGGCGCCCAGGCTGGCCCGGCTTCTGGCTGACAGCGAGAAGGCGCCCAGGGCGATGAACATCAGCAGCCCGCGCCAGAACACGATGCTCCAGCCATCGGCGTTCACCAGGCGCACCAGCAGGCCATCGAAGCTGAGCAGCACGATGCCGCTGGTGACCAGCAGCAGGCCGCGCGCTGAGTCTTTCATCCCGGCTCTCCTTGTGGTTATCGAACCCTGCCTGGATGATCGCCCCACTTTGGCGCATTGGCCTGCCCAGATACGTCGCCCGGGAGGGTGTTCACGACCTCGCCACAGGCCGGCGGAACTGCCGCCGGGTTTCTGCAGCCAGGCCGGAACTTGTAATTTTGTCGTTCACTCCAATATATCGATTCAGCGGCGCCGGGCGCCGCGCGGCACCTTGAACAGGGATGTGCATTTCTCTATTGCTCAAGCGAGGCACCCATGAATTCCGACGAGCAAACCCTGATCGATGGCCTGTTCACCCGCCTGCAAGAGGCCGAGCACGAGGGCGGGCTACGCGACGCCGACGCCGAGGCGCAGATCAGGCGTCACCTGGCCCGGCAACCCGCGGCGCCGTACTACATGGCCCAGGCCTTGCTGATTCAGGAGGCCGCGATCAAGCGCCTGGACCAGCGCGTGCGGGAACTGGAAGCCCAGACGGCCGACGCGCAGCGCCAGCGCTCCGGCAGTGGCGGCTTTCTTTCCGGGCTGTTCGGTGGCGGCCAGCCGGCCAATGCGCCGCAGCCGAGCCAGCGGCCGAGCGGCTGGGGCGAAACGCGCTTTTCCCAGAATGCTCCGGCTGCGGCGGCCGCACCTATGGCCATGCCTGGCGCGGCGCCGGTGGTGCAGGGGGGTGGTTTCATGCGCGGCGCATTGCAGACCGCAGCCGGTGTGGCCGGTGGGGTCGTGGTGGCGGATCTGCTGACCAGCATGTTCCATCACAACCAGCCCCAAGAGATCGTCGAAGTGATCCGCGAAGACGCGCCCATGCAGGACAGCTTCGCCAGTGACCTGGGTGATGCACCGTACGCCAGCAACAACGCTATCGATAACAACGACATCGACACCGATGCCTTCGACAGCTCGGACTTCTTCGACGACGACAGCATGTTCAGTTGAGGCCCGGCTGGCGCGCCAGCTAGCCCGCCAGCAGCTCGGCATTGGCGGTGCGATCCACCAGGCGCAGGCGGTCGCGCCCGCCGCGCTTGGATTGGTACAGCGCCACGTCGCCCTGTTCGATCAGCGCCGCCAGGCTGGCCGGGGGCTGGTCGTACAGGCTGGCACCGATGCTCAGGGTCACCGCTTCGGGCGTGGCGAACGCCTGCGCAGCGGCGCTCTGAAACTGCTGGCGCAGCAGGTCAGCCAGGTCGGTGATGCGCTGGGGGGACGCATCCCGGAGCAATATCACGAATTCATCGCCACCCAAGCGCGCCGCCAACGCGCCTTCGGGCAAGGCTCGGCGAATCATTTCGCCCAGCACCACCAGCAGCCTGTCGCCGGCCGCGTGGCCGTGCAGGTCGTTGACCTGTTTGAAGTTGTCGATATCGATCAGCAGCAGCGCGCCGGGGTGTGCAGCGGATACACCGTTGAGCAGGTGTGGCGCCCGTGCCTCCAGGGCGCGGCGGTTGTACATGGCGGTCAACGGGTCGCGCGCGGCCAGGCGCTCGATGCGCTTCTCGCGGCGATAGCGCACGGTGCCGGTCATCGACAGGGCGATCAGCATCAAGGCCATCACGCCTTCCACCAGCGATATCTGAATGATCTCGCCGCGAAAAGCGGCCAGATCGATCAAGGTGCCGGGCATCAACACCGGAATGGTCTTGGCGATATAGAACAGCCCATGGCCCAGTAGCACGAAGCGCAGCTGAGCCGCCCCGGCGCCCAGTGAGGTGCCCTGCGGGCGCAGCAGGAAGCTGGCCCGGATGGTGATCAGGGCGATCAGCAGCGAATTGACCAGCAGCATGATCTTCGACCACTCAGGGCCTTCCGGCAGCAGCAACATCGCAAGCCAGATCACCACCACCAGCAACCAGGCAGGCGATAGCCGCGCTTCGGTAAAGCGCGCCACACCGGCGAAGAACAGCCAGTGCGAAATGATCAGCAGGCCGTTGGCGAACCAGATGCCGACCAGCAGCAGGCCGCTGCTGCGCAGCAGGGCCAGGGTCGAGCCGATGCTGATGAGGGCAAAACCGGCGCTCCAGAACAACAGCGCTGGCTCGCGAACGGTTTGCCACTCGATGGCCAGGTACAGCGAGGCCGCCAGGGCCAGGGCGATGGTGATCGTCAGCATGGTTAGGGGGTCGAGCGCCATGTTCTGCTGGGCCTGCGTAGATAAGGGGTGGAAGCCAATGGTATGGGTTTGAGCGTAGCCGGCAGGCGTAAAAAATGGTTGGCTGGGCGCGGGCCATGAACGATCTTCGGTCCACGGTCTGCCATACCTGGGCAGCCCCTCAGCCGGCCCGTGGCCTGATCGTCAGGCTGATCATGCGCGTGACCACCAGGCCGATGTACATCACCCCGGCGAACTGCTCGAGCATCACCAGCGCCCGGGCGAACGGCCGTAACGGGGTGATGTCACTCAGGCCAACCCCCGACAGCACGGTAAAGCTCAGGTACAGCAGTTCCATCCAGGTGCGGGGTGCCTCCGGGTTGATCTGCGCACCGAAGCTGCCAGGGCTGAGCAATTGGCACACCGAAAAGGCATGGGCGAAGGCCCAGGCCAGCAGGGTGAAGGTGGCACCCACGGCGAACAGCTCGTCGGTGCTGGCGCGCTGGTCTTCCATCATGTAGGCGATCAGCCCGCCAGCGGCATAGAAATAGAAGCTCGACTCCAGCGCCGCCAGCAGGATCGACAGCGCGGTGTTGCTCTCGAACTCCACGGCCACGGTCAGCGCCAGGATGCACGCCGCCTGGGTGAAGGCGATCCACTGGATGTTCGGGCTGCTGCGCACCATGCGCAGCGACATCGCCAGCACCACGATGCCAAAGGCGCCGACGATGGCCCGTCCCTCGGAGAGGCGCTCCATGAAGGGGTAGAGCACGATGCCCAGCAGCTGCACGAACAGCAGGCTGGCGGATGGGTAGCGGAGCAGGTAGCTGTAAGCCTTGGGCATCAGAGTCGACCGGGCGGGGGAATTGGGCAGCGGGGGCGCCATTTTGCCGGGCAGTCTAATGGATCGCCAGCGCGGCGTAAGCTGCCGTTCGCCGCGATTAGTTCCAGCGCCGTGGGGGATTTCAGCTATGATCCGCGACCCTCGAAAACACCTCCGTCATGGCCAGGTCCCGATGCCCGTCAATGCCCTTTATACGGACCTGTCCGACTATTACGACCTGATGTGCGCCGACATCGACTACCAGGCGCAAAGCCACGCCGTGCAGCGCCTGCAGCAGCTGTTCGGCAACGGCGGCACGCGGCACCTGGACCTGGCCTGTGGTACCGGCCCCCACGTGCGCCACTTTCTCGATGCCGGCTTTCACAGCAGCGGCCTGGACATCAACCAGCCGATGCTCGACAAGGCCGCCATTCGCTGCCCCGAGGCACACTTTGCCGTGCAGGACATGTGCAGGTTCAGCCTCGCCGAGCCGGTCGACCTGATCACCTGCTTTCTCTACTCGCTGCACTACAGCGCGACCACCGAGCGGCTGGCGGCCTGCATCGCCCAGGTGCATCGAGCGTTGCGGCCCGGCGGCCTGTTCTGCTTCAACGCGGTAGACCGCACCCGTATCGACAATCGCCTGTTCGCCGCGCACACCGTGCAGAATGCGGCGGGGCGTTTCACCTTCAGTTCCGGCTGGCATTACAGCGGCGCGGGCGAGCAGCAGGCTTTGCGCCTGCGCATCGACAAGATCGCGGGCGACGAAACCCTGACCTGGCACGACGAACACCCCATGGTCGCGGTGAGCTTCGCCGAGCTGCAGGCGCTACTGGAGCCGCACTTCGACGTGCATGTGCTGGAGCACGACTACCAGAAGATCCTGCCGATCAGCCAGGGTGCCGGCAACGCGCTGTTTGCCTGCGTGAAGCGCTAGCAGGCTGGCTGCACCTTGTGCGCGCCGGTAAGGCGCCCGGCGCTGTTCCAGGGCCTGCCAAGGCGCATTTCGAGCGGCCCGCAAGGTCTGCTGGGGCTGGCCTGTAAAACGGCCTTTTTGTGTCGAGGCGCGCCCTGCTTTTAACCTCATCTGCTGGGGGCGTGGTGCTGTAATGCTCTGACGGTCCAGCACGACGTCTGTGGCCCCGAGCGGAGTCGATCGCGTCACCCCTGAGCAGATGGACCCGTTCGTCAAGGACCTCACCGCCTATCGGCTGGAGCAGGTGATGGGCGACTGGCGTCCTGGCGACGAGATTGTCGATACCGCCATGTGGCGCCTGTGCAAGCGCTGGGAATCACCGACATCGGCGGTCTGCCCGCTCTGGTCGGGCGCTGAGGCTGCAAGCGTCACACCGCCTCGGCAAGCGGCGGTGCGACGGCCTGCCGGCGGGTGACAGTTCTGCTTCGACGAATCGGATCCACAAGGTGATTTCATGAGCGACAAGCAAACAAAAGAGGGTCGGCCGCTACGCAGCGCCCGCTGGTTTCGCAAGGATGACCTGCCTGGCTTCGTGCATCGCTCGACCCTGGCGGCCGCCGGCTGGAGTCGCGAAGACCTGATGACGCGGCCGGTGGTCGGCATTCTCAACACCTGGTCCGATATCAACCCGTGCAATCTCAATCTGCGCACGCTTGCCGAAGAGGCGCGAGTGGGGATTCTCGAGGCGGGCGGTATCCCGTTCGAGGTGCCGCTGATGTCGATCAGCGAGAACATCATCAAGCCGAGCTCCTTCCCGTTTCGCAACCTGCTGGCCATGGAGGCCGAGGAGACCATTCGCGGCTATCCGTTCGATGCGCTGGTGCTGCTCGGCGGCTGTGACAAGACCCAGCCAGCCCTGCTGATGGGGGCCGCCAGCGCAGGCGTGCCGTTCATCTTCCTGGCCAGCGGCCCGGCCACCCCTCGCTCGGCGACTGGCGGCAACCTGGCCAACGCCACCGGCGTCTGGCGCCTGGTCGACCAGCTGCGTGCGGGAGAGCTTTCCGCGGGCGATTTCGCCGCGTTCGAGCGCAGCGTGATGGGCACCGCCGGGCACTGTGCGGAAATGGGTACCGCGTCGTCGATGGCGGTGATCTGCGAGGCCCTGGGGGTGTCGCTGCCCGGCAGCAGCCTGGTGCCGGCGGTCGACCGCCGTCGTCATCAGCTCGCCCGCGAGGTGGGGCGTCGTAGCGTGCGCCTGGCCACCGATGGCAGCCCGCGCCCGAGCGAGGTGCTCGATGCGCGCGCCTTCGACAATGCCATCACCCTGCTGTGCGCGGTGGGCGGCTCGACCAACGTCATCATTCACCTGCTGGCGCTCGCCGGGCGCGTCGGCGTACCGCTGACCCTGGAGCGCTTCGACGAGATCGCCAGGCGCGTGCCGTTGATCGCCAACGTCCAGCCCGCCGGCGAACACCTGACCGAGCGGCTGATGGCCGCCGGTGGCGTACCGGCCCTGCTCAAGACCCTCGAGCCCCTGCTGCATCTCGATGCACGCAGCGTCGACGGCCGCACCCTCGGCGAGATTATCGACACGGCGCAGGTCTGCGACAGTGATGTGATCCGCCCGCTGGACAAACCGGTCAAGCCCGGCGAGACCCTGGTGGTGGTCAAGGGCAACCTGGCGCCGGACGGGGCGGTGATGAAGACCTGTGCGGCGGACCCCAGGCTGTTCCGTCATCGCGGCCCGGCGGTGGTGTTCGAAGACGTGCAGACGATCGCCGACCAGATCGACAATCCCGACCTCGGCATCGACGAGAACAGTGTGCTGATCCTGCGCAATGCCGGGCCGGTGGGCGCGGCGATGCCGGAGTGGGGCATGCTGCCCTTGCCGCGCCACTTGATGGCGCGCGGCGTGCGCGACATGCTGCGCATCTCGGACGCGCGAATGAGCGGCACCGCCTATGGTGCCGCCGTGCTGCACGTGTCTCCCGAGGCAGCGGTCGGCGGGCCGCTGGCCCTGGTGCAAAATGGCGACATCATCGAGCTCGACATCGCCGAACGGCGACTTGAGCTTTGCGTCGACCCGGCGGAACTCGAGCGGCGCCGCCAGGCCTGGCAGCCGCCGCTGTCCCGGCACGTGCGTGGCTACCGCAACCTGTACAACCAACACATCGAGCAGGCCCATCTGGGCTGCGACTTCGATTTTCTCCGTGGCGCCAACGAGGAAACCCTGCCTGAAGGGCTTTTCGATGGCTGGGTAGGGGGCTGGTAGGACTTCAATATGAGCATTCTTTATCGATCCGACGCCGCACGCGCTCCCGCCTGGGTGCGCTACTTCGCCGAACATGCCCCGGACCTCGACTTCCGGGTCTGGCCCGATGCCGGTGACCTCGACGAGGTCGAATACCTGATCGCCTGGCAGGCACCGGCGGATTTCATCGCCCAGCTACCGCGGCTGAAGGTGTTCTTCTCCTCGGGAGCCGGTGTCGATCATGTCGATTTTTCCGCCATCCCCCCGCACGTGCCCATCGTCAGGATGGTCGAGCCCGGGATCATCGACGGCATGGTGGAGTATGTGTCCCTCTGCGTGCTGGCCCTGCACCGCGACTTCTTCGACTATCTGCAGGCGAAGGCGGCGCGTAGCTGGGCCCCGCTGAAGGTGCTGCCGGCCTCGGCGCGCACCATCGGGGTGATGGGCATGGGCTCGCTTGGCAGCGCCGTTCTGCAGCGGCTGGCGAGCTACGGCTTCGAGCTGCGCGGCTGGAACCGCTCGCGGCGTGAGCTGCCGGGCGTGGAGAGTTTCGCCGGCGCGGAGCAGCTGCAGCCCTTTCTCGCCGGCTGCGATGTGCTGATCTGCCTGTTGCCGCTCACCCCGGCGACCCGGGGCATCCTGAATCGCGAGCTGTTTTCGCGGCTGCCTGCCGGCGCGGCGCTGATCAATGTCGGGCGCGGTTCGCACCTGGTCGACGCCGACCTGCTCGAGGCGCTGGATTCGGGGCAGCTGTCGCGCGCGATTCTCGACGTGACCGAGCCCGAGCCGCTGCCTGTGGAACATCCTTTCTGGGCCCATCCGCGGGTATTTCTGACCCCCCATGTGGCGAGCATGACCCAGCCGGAATCGGCCGCGCCGATCCTGCTGGAGAACCTGCGTCGACATCAACGCGGCGAGCCGCTCGAGGATGCCATCGACCGCTCTCGCGGTTATTGAAACGCGGCCCATGGCGGTGCCGCGATTTCCATGCAGCACGCCAGCGAGGACACTCCGCAAGGCATGGCAACGGGCGTTCCTCACCGGACGCCGGTTTTGCGTTGATGCCGGGCGCACTTTCACGCACCTTGGTTGGCTGCGCGATTAGTGAAGGGTCGGCGTAAGCCGTTCGGCAACCAGCTGGCGAGCCTGGTGGGCCAGCTGATCCAGGTGATAGTCGCGCTGTTTCTCGGCTTCGCTCATGGCCTTCTTGCCGTGTTGTTTGAGCAGGTACGCGTGGATCTGCCGCACCTCGGTGGACTGGAATACCGGCGTCAGGTCCTGCACGGCCACCAGGCCATCGGAGCGCTGGTCGCGGGTGTTCATCAGCACCTGCGGCCCTTGCGCGGCCAGCACCTGCAGGCCCATGGCCTCGAACATCGGTACCTTGCCGGCCACGCAGGCCAGTTCCAGGTGCGGGTGGCGCTCGATGATGCGCTGCAGCATGGCCCGGGCAATACCGCGCCGGCGATGGCTGGCCGCCACGGCCATATAGGCGAGGGTGCAGGCGTCGGCGTCGTCTTGGCTGGGCAGGTACAGGGCGAAACCCAGCACCACGGCAGGGTCCTGATCATCCAGGGCCAGCAGCAATTGTGCAGGGCTGTGCGCCTCGCCGTTCATGGCCTGCAGGTACAGATGCACCTCGTAGCCGATCACGTACTGGTACAGCTGGAACAGCGGGTTGCTGGGCGTCAGCGGCACCGGGCTGATATCACTGAAATAGTCCACCACCATCTGCAGCACCTGGGCTTTGAGGGACTCGGGTGGCGTGGCATCGAGGTGGGTGAGGGTGAACATTGGGCTAGCTCTTGAAAAAACGGCGATCGGCATTGTAGCGCGTGGGGCAGGTGGGCTGCTCCTCGGGTAACATGGCGGCGCATTGAACACCGACCCAGAAGGGCCTTATGGCAGCCTCGAAACGAAAATATGCAGGCATCGAGCGCGAGCTGATTCGCACCCTGACCGACGCCTGCGAAACCGCAAAGAGCGAAATCGTCGGCTTCCAGTGGCTCACCCATGACGTGGACTACCAGCGCTTTCCACAGAGCCTGATCGTCACCTGGGTGTTCGACGCCGAGGCCAACAGGGCAAGGGCGCTCGCCAGCGCGGAGAAGGCGAGAATGCTGGAACTGACGTTGGCCGCTTTCGAGCAAGTGGGTATCAGCGTGTCCCGCATCGCCGACCATGTGGCATTTTCGGTCGAGCGGCCGGCAAGGGGCCAACGTGGCCAAGGACATTGAAAACCCCTGCGTGTCGCTGTGCCAGCTCAACAGCGA
>ENA-UOXB01000847-UOXB01000847.1-bioreactor-metagenome-genome-assembly--contig:-NODE-847-length-16398-cov-10.190234_pt1 | contig 16398 bp, 13 predicted proteins | sample MGYA00238158_ERZ761615 | MGnify/ENA primary metagenome ERZ761615 (study PRJEB28904, sample SAMN06267902) | bioreactor metagenome | isolation source: Joint BioEnergy Institute, California, USA... | reverse complement strand
CCTTGGCGAACAGCATCAGCAGGCGGTCCGGGTAGACGATGGTGCCGGTGTTGGTCACCACGCCGACGCGGTCGCCGTCGCCGTCGAACGCCAGGCCCAGGTCGGCATTCTCGGATTTGACGCGGGCGATCAGGTCGACCAGGTTCTCCGGCTTGCCCGGATCCGGGTGGTGGTTGGGGAAGGTGCCGTCCACTTCGCAGAACAGCGGAATCACGCTGCAGCCCAGCGCCTCGATCAGTTGCGGGGCGATCACGCCCGCGGCGCCATTGCCGCAGTCGACCACCACGCGCAGTGGCTTGGCCAGGGCGATGTCGTCACGGATGGTCTTGAAATAGCGCTGCAGCACGTCGACCTGCTGCACGCTGCCGACGCCGCTGGCCAGGTCGTTGTTGTCCAGGCGGGTCTTCAGCGCAAGGATCTGCTCGTTGGCCAGGGTGTCGCCAGCGATGATGATCTTGAAGCCGTTGTAATCCGGCGGGTTGTGGCTGCCGGTGAGCATCACGGCCGAACGGCCCTCCAGCACGTTGGCAGCGAAGTACACCACTGGGGTCGGCACCATGCCGATATCAGTGACTTCGCAGCCGCAGTCGAGCAGGCCCTGTACCAGTTGCTGCAGCAGTTCGGGGCCGGACAGGCGGCCGTCACGGCCAACGATGACCTTGGGCTCGCCCTGGGCCAGGCTCTGCGAGCCGATGGCGCGGCCGATCCAGTAGGCGTATTCGGCGGTCAGGGTGTCACCCACCACGCCACGAATGTCGTAGGCACGGAAAATGTCGGCGGGAAGTTTCGGGGCGCTTTGGCTAGTGCTCATTGCGGGGCTCTGCTCCAGTCCCAGGAGATCCTGGTCTTCATCGAGAATGTCGATATCGAGGATATCGGTGTCCTGAAACAGCGGGTCGACCAGCTCGGCTGGCTTGGCTGCCGGCTGAGTGGCGGGTGCCGCGGCTGTTCCTTTAACGGGGGTACTGCTGCCTTCAGGGCTGCTGCGGCGCGGCAAGCGCGCCAGGCTCTGTGCCAGCGTATCGAGTGCCGGCACGCTGAGGCTGAAGGCTTTGACGTTCTTGCCGGCAGAGAGTTCTTTCAGCATTTGTCCGAGCTGCCCTGCATCGAGGTTGACGCGCCGTTGCAGGGCGCCTTGCACCAGGATCAGGCCGATCACGGCGCCGCCCAGGGCAAGCAAAAGAGCCAGGCCGAGCATCGACGCAGGTACGCTGCTCTGCATCAGCGCTGGGCCGGGGATAAAGCTGATCTTCCAGTACGGATTGCCGGTGGAAAAGGTTTGTGCGCTGCCCTCGCCGGGCTGGCCACGTTGCACCAGCACCTGCGCCGGGGTGTTGGCGAACTGCTGGATCAGCTGCACCTGGCCGTATTCGGCAGGCAGCGCAGGCAGGGTGGCGAGCAGGCGTTGCAGGTCGAAGGCCAGCAACAGCGTGCCCTGAGCCGGCTGGTTCTCGCCAACGCGCAGGGCCACGGCGCTGTAGGCCAGCCAGCGCTGACCGACCCGGTAGGCTTCGACGGCGGGCTGCTGGCCGCTTTCGGCGCGGCGCAGCATGTCCAGGCCGGCGAAGTTCATCGGCGCGGCGCGGCTGGTGTTCTGCACGGCTTCACCGCGGCGGTTGAGATGGGCGTCGATCACACCGTCCCAGTAACCCAGGCTGCGTTCGGCTTCGCTGACCTGCAGGCTGTCGCCGCTTTGCAGTGCTTGCAGCAGCTGCGGGTTACGCGCAGCGGCCAGGCTGTCGGCTTGCAGTTGCTTGAGCGCCTGTTGTACAGCGGCAGCCTGGTTGCTGCCGAGGGCCTGGGTCAACTCGGCCTGGCGAGCCTGGCTGCTGCTGCTATCGGCGAACCACAGCAACGCACCGCCGGCGCCGACGCCGATCAGGGCGGCCAGCAGGCCTGGCAACAGCGTCCCCAGCGAGGGATTGGTCGCCTTGCGCTTGGGCTGGTCCGGTACCAGGCTGGCGGCGCTATCGACTTCCTTGGCAGTACGCTTGAAGAGTTTCACGTAGGCGCTCCTCGGCGGTTCGTCCTGTGGGGGGAGGGTCAGTGGCTACCGGAATGGCCGAAGCCGCCAGCGCCACGTTGGGTCTCGTCGAACTGCTCGACCAGCTCGAAATGCGCCTGCACGACCGGCACCAGCACCAGCTGTGCGATGCGCTCGCCAATGGCGATGGTGAAAGGTGTCTGGCCGCGGTTCCAGCACGACACCATCAGTTCGCCCTGGTAGTCGGAGTCGATCAGGCCGACCAGGTTGCCGAGGACGATGCCGTGTTTGTGGCCGAGGCCCGAGCGCGGCAGGATCAGTGCCGCCAGGCCGGGGTCGCCGATATAGATCGACAGGCCGGTGGGGATCAGCACGGTCTGGCCCGGCTCGAGGACGATGTCTTCCTTGAGCATGGCACGCAGGTCGAGGCCGGCAGAGCCAGGCGTGGCGTATTGCGGCAGCGGGAATTCCTGGCCGAGGCGAGGATCGAGGATCTTGGCTTGCAGAGCGTGCATGGTCAGTTCTTGTTCAGTCGTTCGGCGATAAGGGTGATCAACTGGCGGGCGATCTTGCCCTTGCTGGTCTGGGCGAAGCTGAATTGCTGCAGCCCGCGGTCGATCACGGTGATGGCGTTCTCTTCACTATTGAAGCCGATGCTGGGGTTGGCCACATCATTGGCGACGATCAGATCGAGATTTTTGTCGCGCAGCTTGCGCGAGGCGTATTCCAGCAGGTTCTCGGTCTCGGCGGCGAAGCCCACGCTGAACGGGCGATCCTCGCGGCCGGCGATGGTGGCGAGAATATCCGGGTTGCGCACCATTTGCAGGAGCATCCCTTCACCGCTGCTAGGGTCTTTCTTCAATTTGTGCTGGGCGACCACTTCTGGTCGGTAGTCGGCGACTGCGGCAGCGGCGATCAGCACGTCGCAGGGCATGGCGGCTTCGCAGGCAGCGAGCATGTCGCGGGCACTGACCACGTCGATACGGCTGACCCGATCCGGCGTCGGCAGGTGCACCGGGCCACTGACCAGGGTGACGCGCGCGCCGGCTTCGGCTGCGGCTTCGGCAAGGGCGAAGCCCATCTTGCCGGAGCTGTGGTTGGTGATGTAGCGCACCGGGTCGATGTTTTCCTGGGTCGGGCCGGCGGTGATCAGAACGTGTAGGCCTTCGAGCGCCTGACGCTGGAAGCAGTCGGCGGCCAGGTTGGCCAGATCATTGGGTTCGAGCATACGGCCGAGGCCGACGTCACCGCAGGCCTGGCTGCCGGAGGCTGGACCGAACAGGCGCATGCCGCGCTGCTGCAACAGGTCGAGGTTGGCCTGGGTGGCGTCGTCGCGCCACATGGCCTGGTTCATCGCCGGTGCCAGGGCGATCGGCGCATCGGTGGCCAGCACCAGCGTGGTCAACAGGTCGTTGGCCACGCCCTGGGCCAGGCGGGCGATCAGGTCGGCGGTGGCCGGGGCGATGAGGATCAGGTCGGCCCAGCGAGCGAGCTCGATATGGCCCATCGCCGCTTCGGCAGCCGGATCGAGCAGGTCAAGATGGACGGGGTGGCCGGACAGCGCCTGCAGGGTCAGCGGGGTGATGAATTCTCGTCCGCCCTGGGTCATGACCACGCGGACTTCGGCGCCTTGATCCTTGAGGCGGCGAACCAGTTCGGCGCTCTTGTAGGCAGCAATACCGCCCCCCACGCCGACGATGATGCGTTTGCGATACAGCCGCTGCATAGGCCTGCCTTTTATATACCGGTGGATGTGCGCCACGTGACCAACGCCTCCCCAGGCCGGCCCCGTGTAAAAAGATGGGCTACGATAGCACAGCGCCTATAACGGAAGCAGTGGGCGCCTGGCTCAACATGGAGGTGCCGATGAGCATTCGCGACTGGCCCGCGGCAGAGCGCCCGCGGGAGAAACTGCTGGAGCAGGGCGCGGCTTCGCTGACCGATGCCGAGCTGCTGGCGATCTTCCTGCGCACAGGAGTTACCGGCAAGAGTGCGGTGGACCTGGCGCGCTACCTGCTGAGCGAGTTCGGCAGCCTGAGGGCCCTGCTCGAGGCCGATCTGACGGGCTTCAGCCAGCACCTCGGCCTGGGCCCTGCCAAGTACGCACAATTGCAGGCCGTTCTGGAAATGTCGCGGCGCCATCTGGCCGAGCGCCTGCGCCGCGATTCGGCGCTGGAGAGTCCGCAGGCCGTGCGCGACTACCTCAAGGCACAGCTGCGTCACGAACCGCATGAGGTGTTCGGCTGCCTGTTTCTCGATGCCAAGCACCGTGTGCTGGCCTTCGAGGTGTTGTTTCGCGGCAGCATCGACAGTGCCAGTGTCTACCCCAGGCAGGTGGTCAAGCGTTCGCTGGCCAACAATGCCGCCGCCGTCATCCTCACCCATAACCACCCATCGGGCGTGTCGGAACCCAGTCAGGCCGACCGCGTGCTGACCCAGCGTCTCAAGGATGCTCTGGCGCTGGTCGAGGTGCGCGTGCTCGATCATTTCATCGTTGGCGATGGTGAGCCGCTGTCGATGGCCGAGCTGGGCTGGATGTAGCCTCAGGCCGGCTCGACCCTTGCCTTGATGCTGTGCAGCATGCGCCGGCGAATCAACCCGCTGACGGGGCGGATCGCCAGCCAATAGGGGGTGAATGCCAGGCGGCTGGTCCTGTCCGGGCAGTGCACACGGGTTTCGGTGATCAGGCGGGTGCTGCCATCGCTCGCTGGCTCGCACTGAAAGAACATCAGTAAACGAGCCACGCCGGGTTGGTGGAAGGCACGAAACGCCTCGCCATTGGCGCAGGGAAGCAGGCCGAAGTCACTGCGCCAGAATCGGCCGATCAGTCCGTAGGCAGCCTGGTCGGCCTCGCGTGCCAACAGGCTGAAGGCGTGCATGCCGAACCTCGGCCGGTCCTGCAGTGCATTGCTCAGCCCCAGTCTGAGGGCCAGGCGTGCTGGCGCTTCGCGTAGCTGCAGGCAGCGGCGGATCAATGGATCGTCTTCTGCCTCCAGCGTGGCGACGGCGTCGAGAATCGCCGACGGCGCCGCGACGATCTCCAGTTGATGGCGCTCGCTGAACTGGTACTCGGGCAGCAACTGCGCGGCGAGGTTCACAAGGTCACCCGCGATACGCCCTGTTGGCCGGGCGGGTAGGCCCCGCTGCTCTGCACTTTGCCACTGGGCAGCGAGAAACCAGTCGTGTGGGCTCTGGCCTGGGTCTGACTGTGCAGCGGGGCGGTTAACAACAGGCGCATGGCGGCCTCCTCGTTCCTGGTGTCGGCGGCAAGCCTGCAACCCTAGCCGATTTGCCAGGCGCCGCGCACCTGATCGAGGCGACGAGCGGTCGAATCTTGATCAGGCCCCAAAGGCCCGGCTCCCGGCCGGTCCGTGTGCCGGGCTTTGAGTTTTATCCTGCGGTTTCCCTTGTTGCTCCCAGGGCTTTCTGGTATAAAGCAGCGCTCTTTTCTAGGGGCCCGGTTCTTGCGCTATCCAGTGCGCCCGGTAAGACCCTCGAGAAACGCGGCGCTGAGCGCCAATGACATTGAGTTTAAGCGGCCAACCCATGCCGGGTTGGGCATGTGGTTTTAGAGGGCTGAGGCATGTCGAGAGTCTGTCAAGTTACCGGTAAGGGTCCGGTAACCGGGAATAACATTTCCCACGCAAACAACAAAACCCGTCGTCGTTTCCTGCCGAACCTGCAGCATCACCGCTTCTGGGTCGAGTCTGAAAACCGCTTCGTGCGTCTGCGCCTGTCCACCAAAGGCATGCGCATCATCGACAAACGTGGTATTGACGTAGTTCTGGCCGAGCTTCGTGCTCGCGGCGAAAAGGTTTAAGGAGACTGTCATGCGTGAACTGATCCGTTTGGTGTCCAGCGCCGGTACCGGCCACTTCTACACCACCGACAAGAACAAGCGCACCACCCCCGACAAGATCGAAATCAAGAAATTCGATCCGGTCGTACGCAAGCACGTGATGTACAAGGAAGCCAAGATCAAGTAATTGATCGGCTGCCCGTCGAAGAAGCCCGCCCTTATGGCGGGCTTTTTTATTGTCTGCTTCTGTCGCGACTCGCGCGTGGGCAAGCCTACGCGACCATCGGTCGCGCAATTTTTTACGCAACTCGACCATCTGTCACTTACGTCACGTCAGGGCTCGGTTTAGACTGCGCCGTTGCCGTGGAACTGACTCATCCATCAGCTTTTGCTGGATGTGGGCATATGGGCTTCGGGCACCCTCCGTTCGTCATTTGCCCAGAGGCTCGCATGACCGCTTCAGCTCATTGTGTGGAAGTTCTGATCGCCGAGGCGGATCCCTGGACGTCCAATCTGCTGCAGCAACTTGTCCTCGATGTACGTGGTGATGCCCGCGTGCTGCAGGTCAGCGATGGCCAGGCCGCACTGGCACGCTGCAAGCGCCGCCTGCCCGACCTGGTGATCGCCGATGGCGAGCTGCCGGGGCTCGATGGCTTGGAGCTGCTGCGTCAGTTGCGCCGTCATCCGCGCACGCCGGCGTTGCCGTTCGTGCTCATCAGCGGTCGCCTTGATGCCAGCAGCGTGCGTGCGGCACGGCCACTGGCGCCCAGCGCCTATCTGGCCAAACCTTTCAATGCCGAGAGTCTGCGCCAGCGTCTGCGGACATTGCTGCCAGCGCCTGCGGGCGCCGTGGCGGTGCGTCAGCCGTTGCTGGTCAGCGAGCTGCGCGATTTTCTCGATACGGTGCGCGAAGAGGGCCAGGGTGCGCCGCTGCTCAGCGATGTGCGCAATGCCGTGAGTCAGGGGTTGCAGGCTGGCGAGCAGGACCTGGGCGAGCTGGAGGCGGTATTTGGCAGCGACCCACAGATCACCGCGTTGCTGATCGCTGCCGCCAGCACGGCCGCCCAGCATCAGGGCGTACCTTGCCAGACCTTGGCCCAGGCGCTGCATCGCCTGGGAGTGGCGCGCACGCTGAATCTGGTGCTGGGGCTGGCCCTGCAGCGCAATGCGCAGTTGCGCGATCCACGCCTGGCCGAACTGGCGACCCTTGCCTGGCAGCAGGCGCGACGCAGTGCCGATCTGGCGCGTTGGCTGGCGCTCGAACTGAGGCTCGATGCCGAGCTGTGTTACACCGCCGGTTTGCTGCACAACCTGGGCGAGCTGGCCTTGCTGCGCAGTCTGCAGGACTGGCTGGATGCAGGGGGTGAGTTGAGCAACGAGCAGATCGAGCAAGCCATGCAGCGTCGGTCGGCCAGCTTCGGCTCGGCCCTGCGTATCCGCTGGCGCCTGCCATTCGGTCTGCGCGAACTGATCGCGGCGTTCTATGGCCTGGGCAGCGGCGTGTTCTCGCGCGAGGCGTTGGTACTCAACCTCAGCGGCTCGCTGCTGGCGCTACCGGCCAGCGAGCAACCGGCGAGCCTGGCCGAGGCGCGTTGCGTACGAATGCTGCGGCTTGACCTGGGGTTGCTCGAGCGCCTGCCGGCGGAGCTCTATCAGGCTTCCTGAGTGCCGTGGCGGCGGGCATCGTCGGCCAGTTGGCGCAGAGGTTGCGGCCGACCGACGAAGTAGCCCTGGGCGTAGTCGATGCCCAGGCGACGCAGGCAGTCCAGGCTGGCCTGCGTCTCGACGAACTCGGCGACGGTGACCAGGCCAAGTTGCGCGGCGATCTGGCGCATCGAGCCGACCATGGCCTGATTGATCGGGTCGTGTTCGATGTCGCGAATGAAGCTGCCGTCGATCTTCAGGATATCCAGCGGCAGGTGGCGCAGGTAGGCGTAGGACGCGAAGCCGCTGCCGAAGTCGTCCAGCGCGACCTTCAGACCCTTGCCACGCAACTCCTCGATCCATTGTGCGGAAACGCCCAGCTCGCCCAGTGCGACCATTTCCGTCACTTCGATGCACAGCTTGCCTGGCGGTAGACCATGGCGCTGCAACTCGTCCTGCAGCAGGCGGTGGAAGCCGCAATCAAGCAGGGAACTGGCGCTGATGTTGACGTTGACCTGCGCCAGCTGTGCCAGGTGACGCGGATTGGCGGCCAGCCAGGCGCACAGGTGCTGGATTACCCAGCGGTCGATGGCGCCGAGAAAGTCATAGCGCGCTGCCGCGTCGAGAAACTGCGCCGGGCTGATCCACTCGCCACTGTGCGGGTCGTGGTAACGCAGCAGCACTTCGTAGTGCAGGCCGGCCGCGGTGCTCTGCAGGGCCTGTACCGGTTGGAAGAACAGCTCGAAATGACCGCGCTCTGTAGCCTCGCGCAAGCGGGTGATCCATTGCAGCTGGCGCTGATGTTCGAGCAGCGCACCGTCGGCCGGGTTGAACTGCTGCACGCGGTTGCGCCCCTGGTGCTTGGCCAGCTGGCTGGCGCTGCTGGCCCAGTTCAGTGCGGTTTCCCAGTCACGTACGCCGGAACTCAAGGCCAGCATGCCGATACTGACGTGCAGACGGAATGGCCGCCCCTGCCAGGTGAAGACGAACTGTTCGACGGCTCTTCGCAATTGTTCGGCCTGCTCCAGCGCGGCGGCGTCGTCGACTTCGCGTAGCAGTACGGCGAACTCGTCGCCGCCGACACGCGCCAACTCGGCATGGCGTGGCAGCTGGTGCTGCAACTGGCCGGCCAGCTGGCGCAGCAACTGGTCGCCAGCGGAGTGACCGAACAAATCGTTGACCTGCTTGAAGCGATCCAGCCCCAACAGCAACAGATGGCTGAAGCGCCGTTTGGCGGTGCCGCTGAGTGTTTCCGACAGCAGCCGCTCCAGCTCGCGGCGGTTGAGCAGACCTGTCAGGGCGTCATGGGCCGCCAGGCTTTGCAGGCGTTCTTCCAGGGCGCGGCGCTCGCTGAGGTCGACCACGATGCCTTCGATGAAGTCCTGATGCGGGCGCAGGTGCAATGACAGGTAGATCCAGCGCGGGCGCTGGGCCAGGTCGTACAGCTCACACTCGCAACTGACCGTGCCGGCCTGCTCGTCTAGCTGGCGCAGCAGGGCGCGCCACTGCGTTTCCCCCAACAGGCGCTGCAGGGACAGGTTGTCGAGATCAGACGGCAGAGGCTCGCTGCCGAGCAGGCGTGCCAGGCTCGGGTTGGCCTCCAGCAATCGGCCGTCGCGGTGGCAGCGGAAGATACCCTCGCCGCTATGGCGGAACAGCGCCTGATATTGCTCCAGGTTATCGATGGCCTGCGCCTGGCTGCTCAGCAGTACGCGGCGTACGCGCTCCAGCTGTTTATCGAGCAGGGCGCCGAACAGCAGCATGCTCAGCGCGGGCAGGTAGGCGTACAACGCATAGAAGCCGGCTGGCAGCGGAATCAGGCCGGCGCGGCTCAGCGGCACCAGCAGCATCAGCACCAGCGCGGCGCTCCAGCACAGCAGGTAGCCGGGTGCATAGGGGCGGCGCTGGGCGATGCCGAGCACCATCAGCAGCATCTGATAGAGCCCGGTGGCCAGGGTCAGCAGGTTCAGCGTCTGGTAGGCGGCAGGATGTTCGACCAGCAGGCCGCCCATGCAGACCAGCAGGGTGGCAGCGAACAGGGCGTCGCGCAGCCAGCGCAGGCGTCCCAGGTGCAGGCCGAGAGCGCTGGCGATGAACAGCGAGCTGAAAATCATCATGCCTGCGGTAGGCAGGTTGATCAGCAGCTTGGGCAGCAGCGGCCATTGCGGCCAGAGCAGCCCGGCCAGGTTGTACAGGCTGGCGTTGTACAGCGCCACGCACAGCGAGGTGAGGCTGAAGTAGGCCAGTTGCGCTTCACGCAGGGTGCTGTACTTGACCAGATAGAACAGCGCCAGGGCGATCAGGACACCGATCAACAGGCCGCTCTGCAGCCAGCTGTGGGCAATCAGTTGCTGGCCATGCTCTGCACCGACCAGTTGCAGCGGCAGGTTGATCGCCGAATGACTTTGTACGCGCAGCAGCAGGCTATGCGGGCCATCGTCCAGCCGTGGCAGGTTGAGCAGGAACTGCGGGTAGGGTTCGCCACGTTCGCTGAATGCACGATTTGCGCCGCTGTACAGCGGGCCGAGCGACTGCTCGCCGTCGAACAGCCAGACCTCCAGATCATCGAGGAAGGTCTGGCCGATGATTAGCTGCAGGCGCTCGGCCGGCGGCGTCTGCAACTGCACGGCGAGCCACCAGGCGCTGCGTGTGTAGCCGATGCGTGCAGTGCCCTGCACTTCACGACCTTCTTGCTCGATGCGCTGCAGTACTTCGCTGGCGCTGAGTTGGCCGGAGGGATCTTCCAGCAGCAGGCTGTGCTCAATGCTCACCGGTCTGGCCAGGTCGGCTGCGCTGAGCTTCAGTAGCGGCAGCGCGCTGCCCGCCCAGGCCGGTAGGGTGCCGGCCAGGCAGAGCAGCAAGATCAGTGAGCGAAGCGGTCGAAGCATCCTGGGCGCCTCATGGCTACTACGAGGGCGCCGAGGTCCGGTGAACGCTGTTGGGTCGGGGGAGCGGTCGGGCGCAGGTGAATTCTAGCCGACTACTGGCGTGATGATTGCGCGGCGAGTCTCATCCGTCGGGATCGCGCGACCAATGACCGCCGCGCGGCGCCTCGATCATGCGGTCTGCGTACGCTCCTCAACGGTCTTTTCTGCGCGGGTCCAGCGATTGGCCCGGGCGAAGGTGCCGAAGTCGTTGAAGCGTACGCCCATCTCGCGCATCACCCGATGGGCGAACGGCACGGTCAGCTGGCGGATGTAGAAGGGCTCCTTGACCACGAAATGATGGATCGCATGGCTGCTGCCGAAGTTGAAGCAGAACGCCTGCAGCGGCCACAGCCACCAGGGGTTGAGCACCTGAGTCTGCTGGATCACGTTGCCCGGCTCGACATCGCCGTAATAATGCATGTTGGAGCTGACGAAGTGCAGGCAGAAGGTGCGCAGTACGTTCGGACCGACCAGAACCACCACGGTGATGTTCACCACTGCCATCACGTTCAGCATCGTGGCCGACCAGGCGATCGGAGCGCCGAGGGCGGCGCTGGCCCAGTCCAGCAGATGGAAACCGAGGAACAGGTACCAGGTCGCCCAGTTGAGCAGCCCCAGCGGCGCGTAGACCTTCAGCGTGCGGGTCAGGATCAGCCGGCGGTGCTCGGGGTTCTTCGCCCGCAGCCAGCGAATGAACGAGCTCATCATGTTGTCGCCGACCATCAGCAGGCGCGCGATGCCCCAGGGCTCGCCGTTGGTGATGGCGCGCTCCTCCATGTCGGCTTCGCTGCCGGAAACCTTGTGATGGTTCAGGTGCAGATGGCGGCGTACCCACGGATTGATGGTGCTCGGCCGCGCCAGCCAGACCAGCGCCAGCATCAGGTTGTGCGGCAGCGGTCGCTTGCGGAAATACATCGAGTGGATCAGGTCATGTTCGAGCTCGTGGGTCAGCGAGGCGAAGAAGGCGTTGAGCAGCAGGCAGGCCCACCAGGCCAGATGACCGCCGACGTACAAGGCTGCCGAGCCGATCATGCCGAGCAGGGCGAAAGCCAGGATGCCGGCACCGAGGGCGTCCTGATGCAGCAGGATCGGGTAGCGCTGCCGCAGTGCATTGCCATGGGCCATCACCTGTTCACGGATATAAGCGGCGCGTTGCTGGTCATTAAGGCTTGCGGGAGAAGGGGACATGCCGACATCCTCTTGTTATTGGGCTGTGACTTCACTGTGCCGTGACGGTCGTCAGAGCGCCCGACCGTGCACGCCAACCTGCCTACCGGATACGCCAATCTGCATGACCGCCGAACCCACCACCCTGGCCAGCTGGACCCGCGCCCTGCGCAAGCAGCTCGATGCCCTCGGGCTCGACAGCGCTGCCCTGTGTCACGAGGCAGGGCTTGACCCGGTACTGCTCGACGACCCCAATGCACGCTGCCCGCTATCGCTGACCACGCGCCTGTGGCAACTGGCAGTGGCCGCCAGCGGTGACCCGGCGTTGGGCCTGAAGACCTCGCAGTACGTCAGCCCAACCACTTTCCATGCCCTGGGTTATGCACTGATCGCCAGCAGCAGCCTGCGCGAAATGTTCGAGCGCATCGTGCGTTACCACCGGGTGGTCAGCGATGCGCTGCAGCTGGAGCTGTGCGAAGTAGGTGATGCCTACGAGTTTCGTTTTCGCGTGCCGCCAGGCAGCCCGGCACCGGCGCCCGAAGCGCTGGATGCCTTCGCCGCGATCTACGTGCGCAGTTGCCGCAATCGCCTGAACCGTGAGTTCTCGCCGTTGCTGGTGCAGCTGCAACGCCCGCGACCGGCGGACCCGACACCCTGGCAGGCGGTGTTTCGCGCGCCGCTGCAGTTCGATGCGCAAGAGAGTGTGCTGCGTTTTCCCCGTGCGGCATTCGAGCAGCGCCTGGATGACGGTAACCCGGAGCTGGCCGAGCACAACGAGACGGTACTGCGGCGCAACCTGGAGCAATTGCAGGCGGCCAGTTGCAGCGAACGGGTGCGTAGCTGCCTGGAGGCGCAATTGCCCGATGGCGAGCCCTCCGCCGAGCGCATCGCCCAGACCCTGCACCTGAGCCTGCGCAGCTTGCAGCGGCATCTGGCCGAGGAGGGCACCAGTTACGAGGCGCTGCTCGGCGAGACGCGACACGCCCTGGCACTGCGGCATATGCGCGACCCGCGCTGCTCGATCAGTGAAATTGCCTACCTGCTCGGCTTCAGCGACAGCAGCAGCTTCGGCCGCGCCTTCAAACGCTGGACCGGGCAGACGCCGAGCCAGTACCGCGATGGATGCAACAACGCATGACCCAGTACGACCTGATCCTGGCCGGGGCTGGCCATGCCCATCTTGGTGTGTTGCGCCGCTGGGCCCTGGTGGAGCGCCCGCCGGGGCGCATCGCCCTGCTCAGCCTCGGCCCGGAGGCCTGGTACGCCGGCATGTTGCCGGGGTTGATCAGCGGCCGCTTCAGCGCCGCGGACTGCCGGGTGGAGTTGCAGCCATTGTGCCGCGCGGCGAAGGTCGATCTGATCGAGGGCGAGATCGCCTCATTGGATGCCGATGCACGAGTCCTGCAGCTCGAAGACGGGCGCTGCCTGCGCAGCGAGTGGATGTCGCTCAACGTCGGCGCCGGCATGGCCATCCCACCACAGCAGGGTGATGCCATGCGGGTGCTGGCCGCCAGGCCCATCGACAAGCTGCTCGAAGGCTGGCGGCAATGGCAGGCAGAGCCACGGCGCATGGCCATTCTCGGTGGTGGTGCCGGCGGTGTGGAACTGGCCCTGGCGTTGGCCGACCAGGTACCGGCGCTGGCGCTGTTCTGTGGCGGTACCTTGCTCGATGGTTTGTCGCCGGGGTTGCGCCTGCGTGCACTGGGCCATCTGCGTCAGCGCGGCGTGCAGGTGCGCGAACATTGTCCGATCGGGCGGATCGAGGATGACTGGCTGCTCAGCGGCGACGAGCCGGTATGGCGCGGGCGGCGCCTGTTGCTGGCCAGTGGTGCGCGACCCTGGCCATGGTTGACTGCCAGCCAGTTGGCCACCGATGCCGCAGGCTTCATTGCCATTCGTCCGACCCTGCAGAGCGAATCCCACGCCCAGATCTTCGCCGTCGGCGACAGCGCCAGCCTTGACGGCATGCGTCGCAGTGGGCGTTTCGCGGTGCGCCAGGCGCCGGTACTCAGTGCCAACCTTCAGGCCGCGCTACAGGGGCGCCCGCTACGTCAGTACCGTGCGCAATGGCAGAGCCTGGCGCTGCTCGCCACCGGCGATGGCGGGGCGCTGCTCGGCTGGCATGACTGGAGTGCTGGCGGGCAGTTGTACGGGCATTGCAAGGACTGGCTGGACCGACGTTTCGTAAAACGCCATCGCATGGTCGGGTAGCCGGCCATCGAGGCCGATGCGCAGTGGTCTCGCGGCCGTTCGCTAATGCCGCCCGGATAGGCGTCGATACAGTGGATGGGCCCCCGGCAATATTGCGCTGCAGAGCTGTTCGATCGGTCTGCCAGGGTCTGACCGTCTAAATTCATGGCAGTGTGCTACCAAAGTTTTATGGTGCTGGTGCTTCCAAGCTGCTCGAATCCCGGTCATGGTGCCCGGTCTGCATACGCTGATTTTTCGTCGGGCCTGTCGTACACGTAGCCTGCTGCCCAGGTTGCGTGGGATATTCAAGGAGAGAACCCGCCGTGACCCCGTCCGCCTACAGCGCCTCGTCGCGCACCAGAACAAGAACTCTGAGGTCGGTCATGCAAGCTGCCTTTGTCCGTTCCCCCGTTGCCTGTCTTCTCCACGCCCTGGGGCTGGCTGCATTGATGCTGGTCTACCAGCAGGTGCAGTTGCCGGCCTACGTCAGCGTGCCGTCTTTCCTGCTGCTGGCGCTGTGGCCGTGGCTCGGCCCCTGGCAGCGCCGTGACGATGTCGCCCCTGCCGCACGACAGGCCGCCGTTACCGATTTCGTCGAACTCAGCCGCGGCCTTTCACGGCATACCTGCCATAACGCGCTGTCCGCGGCCAAGGTGGCCCATGCGGTCAAGCACCTGGCAGAGCGCCTGCAGTCGCAACTGGCGGCCGTGCAGCAGGTGAGTCAGGCGGCCGAGGCCATCACTCACACCGAGCAGGACAGCGCCGCCCGTGCCGAGCACACCCTGGCTGCCGCGCAGCATGTGCGTGAAGCCAGCGCCAATGGCCAGGCCGAGCTCAACCAGGCTATCGAGCGCATGCAGCAGCTCAGCGCGCAGACCCTGGCCAGCCGCGAGCTGATCGATGGCCTGGGCAGCCGTACCGAACAGATCGAGCAGGTCACCCAGGTGATCCAGTCCATCGCCAGCCAGACCAACCTGCTGGCGCTCAATGCGGCCATCGAGGCCGCACGCGCCGGCGAGATGGGCCGTGGTTTCGCCGTGGTCGCCGATGAGGTGCGCAACCTCGCGGCGCGTACCGCCAGCGCCACCGAGGAAGTCAGCCAGATGATCGCTGACATACGCCAGCAGAGCACGGCGGTGGTTGACCATATCCAGCGCCAGAGCGTCGAGCTTGAGCAGGCTGCGCAACAGATCGAGACGGCCGGCAGCCGCCTGCATGGCATTGCCGATCAGGCCGAGGAAGTCGAGCAACAAGTAGCGCAGATCAGCGCCGGCACGGCGGACAACCACCAGCGCTTGGCCAGCTTGTCAGCGGCCGCGCTGCAGCTGCAGGACGATGTCCAGGGCAGCGAGGGGCAGACGCGGCAACTGGCCGCTGCCGCCGATCACCTGGTCGGCCAGGCCGAGACGGTCAGCGAACAGCTCGCCGAGGTGGGGCTGGACGACTATCACCAGCGTGCCTATGACCTCGCCCGTGAGGGGGCGGCGGCCATCGCCGAACAGTTCGAGCGCGACCTGCAGGCTGGCCGTATCAGCCTCGACGACCTGTTCGACCGCCACTACCAGCCCATCGCCGGTACCCAGCCGCAGAAATACCGTACGCGCTTCGACCAGTACGCCGATCAGGTACTGCCGGCGCTGCAGGAGCCTCTGCTCAAGCGCCATGAGGGGCTGATCTTCGCCATTTCCACCACGCCGGAAGGCTATGTGCCGACCCATAACGCCGCATTCAACCACCCGCCCAGCGGCGACCCGGCGCTGGATGCCACCCGCAGCCGTGGCAAGCGTCTGTTCAACGACCGCACCGGCATTCGCTGTGGCAGCCACACACAGGCGCTATTGCTGCAGACCTACATGCGCGATACCGGCGAGCTGATGCACGACCTGTCGGTGCCGATCATGGTGCGTGGGCGGCACTGGGGTGGTTTGCGTCTGGGCTATCGACCCGAGCCGTAGGATGGTCGTGCGATTAAGGGTGCGCACGGCGCACCCTGCGGGCCGATTGGGTTTGCATGGGCAGGATTGTTTAGCCAGTGCATAACCAAGCGTATGAAAAACCCGATTTAACGCACGTCAAACCCTGTGCGACGCTGCCAAGCCATGATCTCCCCGGCCTGCCAAGTCCATGTTCCGCTGTACCGCGCTCCCGCGCGGCGGCGCTTGTTGGAGCGGTTAAACCCGCTGCTGACGATCATCCTTGCCTTCTGGGCGCTGTGGCATTGCCGCCACGCCCGCCCGCCGGACGCCGTCCCCGCCCGCTGAATACCGATGGCTGCGCCATGCCCGCAGCCGCTGCTATCACCTTGTCTGCCTGTGCAACCTGTTCACGAATCGAACGGGCCGTGCGGACACCGAGCGCCAAACTGGCGCAAGCGAGCGCAACATGACGACTTTCGCCCCCGTGCAGGAAGCTCAGGACTTCCTGACGAACAATCCCGATATCGAGCTGATCGAGCTGTTCATCCTCGATGCCAATGGCGTGCCGCGCGGCAAGCTGCTGCACCGCGAAGAGCTGCTGGCGCTGTACCAGAGCGGCCGGCCGCTGCCGAGCACCATGCTCGGGCTGACCATCCAGGGCGAGGATGTCGAGGACTCCGGCCTGGTCTGGGAGGTGGGCGATATCGACTGCCGCGCCTACCCGTTGCCCGGCAGCCTGGTGCGCCTGCCCTGGCGGCAGATGCCCACCGC
>ENA-UOXB01000845-UOXB01000845.1-bioreactor-metagenome-genome-assembly--contig:-NODE-845-length-16422-cov-30.819026_pt1 | contig 16422 bp, 18 predicted proteins | sample MGYA00238158_ERZ761615 | MGnify/ENA primary metagenome ERZ761615 (study PRJEB28904, sample SAMN06267902) | bioreactor metagenome | isolation source: Joint BioEnergy Institute, California, USA... | reverse complement strand
CCCCGCACCGAGTCGCTCAAGATCGTCATCGACCGTCTGCTGCCCTACTGGGAGAGCGAGATCGTCCCCGACCTCAAGACCGGCAAGACCGTCATGGTCACGGCGCACGGCAACTCGCTGCGCGCGCTCGTGAAGCACCTCGACGGCATCAGCGACGACGACATCGCCGAGCTGAACATCCCCACCGGCATCCCGCTGGTGTACCGCCTCGACGAGAACCTCGAGCCCCTCGGGCCGGGCGAGTACCTCGACCCCGAGGCCGCCGCCGCCGGCGCCGCCGCGGTCGCCTCGCAGGGCAAGAAGTAAGCCGCACGACACCGGGAACACGAAGAGCGGATGCCTCGCGGCATCCGCTCTTCGTCGTCCGGGGCTCGCCCGGGCCGGGATCAGACCTCGGCGTCGACGCCTTCGGTGTCGGCCGACCACGTGCCCGTTGCCAGGTAGGAGACCTTCTTCGCAACCGAGAGGGCGTGGTCGCCGAAACGCTCGTGGTAGCGCGAGGCGAGCGTCGCGTCGACGGTGGCGGAGGCTTCGCCCTGCCAGTTGTCGCTCAGCACCTTCTCGAACACCGCGAGGTGGAGGGCGTCGAGGTCGTCGTCCAGCTCGTGCAGACGGCTCACCAGGGACAGGTCCTCGGTCCGCAGCAGGTCGGCGAGGGTGCGTGCCACCTCGGTGTCGATCTCGCCCATCTTGGTGAAGGTGTTCTTGAGGCCCTTGGGGACGGCGCGCTCGGGGAAGCGCATGCGCGTCAGCTGGGCGATGTGCTCGGCGATGTCGCCCATCCGCTCGAGCGAGGCGCTGACGCGGAGAGCGGCGACGACGATGCGCAGGTCGCGGGCGACCGGCTGCTGGCGGGCGAGGATCTCGATCGCCAGCTCATCGAGCTCGATGGCCTTGTCGTCGATGACTTTGTCGTTGTCGATGACGTCCTCGGCGAGGGCGACGTCGCTGGTCGCGAACGCGCGGGTCGCACGCTCGATCGCGACGGCGACGAGGTCGGAGATCTCGACGAGACGGGTCTGCACGTCCTCGAGGGACTGGTGGAAAACTTCGCGCATGGAGCACCTTCTCTTCGTGCGGGCGGGTGAGGGGCGCGACCTGTCGCGCGGAGACCTCGGCGATCCTCCCGCGCTCAGGTTAACGGTCGGTGCCGACACGGTGAACAGTCGACGGTGCGCGGCGCACGGGCCGATTTCCGTCCGATTGCGGGGGTGCGACCACCTTACGCTGGGGTCATGGATTCGACGCAGCTCGAGCTGCTGGCGCTCGTCGTGGGGCTCTTCGTGGGCGCCGGTGCGGTCGGACTCGTGGTCTACGCGATGCAGGAGCGGGCGCGCACGCGACTCGTCACGTCGCTGGACATGCCCGAGGGGACCGCATCCGTCCTGCAGGCCATGGACGACGCGGCGGTCGTCGTCGATCCGTCCATGCTCGTGCTGGCGGCATCCGCGACGGCGGAGGTGTTCGCCCTCACCGTCAACGAGACGCTCGACTCCGAGCGCCTGCGCTACCTCGTGCGAAACGCCCGCCAGACGGGGCTTCCGGCCGCCGAGAACATGACCCTCAACCGCGGCGTCGAGCCGCGGGTCGTCGCCGCGCGGGCCAGTGTGATCACCCCGCGCCTCACGCTGATCGTGATCCGCGACATCACCGAGCGTGAACGCGTCGAGCAGATGCGCCGCGACTTCGTCTCGAACACCTCGCACGAACTCAAGACGCCCGTCGGGGCGGTCACGCTCCTCGCCGAGGCGATCGAATCGGCCGCCGACGACCCCGATCAGGTGCGTCACTTCGTGCGACGGCTCAGCGGTGAGGCGACCCGTCTCGGGCAGCTCACCTCCCGCATCATGAACCTCTCGCGACTGCAGTCGGCGGACGAGATCGCCGAGATGCGCGACGTGCCGGTCGACGAGGTGGTCCGGTCGGCGATCGAATCCCAGGCGATCGCCGCGGAGTCGGCGGAGATCACGGTCGCCAGGGGAGGGGAGAGGGGGCTCTTCGTCCGAGGCGACCCGCAGATCCTCACCGAGGCCGTCAGCAACCTGCTGGCCAACGCCATCGCGTACTCACCCGGCGGGGCGCAGGTGGGAATCGGCGTGCGCGAGGCCGACGGTGCCGTCGAGATCGCCGTCGCCGACCACGGCATCGGCATCCCCGAGGACGATCAGCAGCGCGTCTTCGAACGGTTCTACCGCGCCGACCAGGCGCGGTCGCGGCGCACCGGCGGGACCGGGCTGGGCCTGGCGATCGTGAAGCATGCCGTGCAGCGTCACGGCGGTTCTGTCGAGCTCTGGTCTCGACCCGGGCGCGGGTCGACGTTCACGATCCGGCTGCCGCTCGTCGCTGCGGCCGACCTCGGCGACACCCACACGCGTAAGAAGAAGCCCAAGAAGACCGGCGCGAAGGCGCCCGCCAAAAGGAAGACACCATGACCCGCGTCCTGATCGTCGAAGACGAGCCCGACCTCGCCGACCCGCTCGCCTACCTCCTGCGCAGGGAGGGATTCGAGGTGGAGATCGCGGAAGACGGCGGAATCGCCCTCGACTCCTTCACCTCGCGCGGTGCGGACATCGTGCTGCTCGACCTCATGTTGCCCGGGATGCCGGGGACCGAGGTGTGCCGTGTCATCCGATCCACCTCCAAGGTCCCCATCATCATGCTGACCGCCAAGGACAGCGAAGTCGACATCGTGGTGGGCCTCGAGCTGGGCGCGGACGACTACATCACCAAGCCGTACTCGTCGCGTGAACTGCTCGCGCGGATGCGTGCCGTCCTCCGCCGGAGCGAGAACGACGACCTCGACGTCGATGACCGTGTCATCGAGGGAGGCCGCGTCACGCTCGACATCGACCGGCACACCGTCTCGGTCGAGGGGAAGGAGATCTCGATGCCGCTCAAGGAGTTCGAGCTGCTCGAGCTCCTCATGCGCAATGCCGGTCGCGTCCTGACCCGCGGTCAGCTGATCGACCGGGTGTGGGGGAGTGATTACTTCGGTGACACGAAGACGCTCGATGTCCACATCAAGCGCATCCGGTCCCGTATCGAGAAGAGCCCGAGCGACCCGAGCATGCTGCTCACGGTGCGCGGGCTCGGCTATCGCTTCGAGGCCTGACGCGGCCGGTACGACGAAGGCCCCCACCGCGGCGGTGGGGGCCTTCGTCGTATGGTTCGGGATCAGCCGGCGGGCGTCGCCGTCGCGGCGGGGGTCGGCACGAACTGCGTGTAGTAGGGCAGGGTGCCGTCCATGATCGGCACGGAGACGCGGACGCCCTCGCCCTCGCCGGACTGGAAGGAGACCTCGGCGTTGGCGCCGGGCTTGCCGACGTTGTCGAACGTCATGTTCGCCATGTCGATGCCGAGCGTGACGGACGACCCCGCGCTGACCTCGACGCTCTGCGGCTGTCCGTCGATCGAGACGTTCAGGGCCAAGGCGTCATCGGTGGAGTTCACGACCGAGGCGACGAGGTTGCCGAGTGTGCCGTCCTCGTTGGCGATGATCAGGGCGTTGCGCACCTTCAGCGGACCGGAGTCGGGGATGTTGACGCCGTCGGAAGCGGAGTACTGGATGGTCGTCGCCTGCGGGGCCAGCATGTTGCAGCCGGTCGTTCCCAGGACGACTGCGGCGCCCAGGGCCAGGGACGCGATGAGACGCGATTTCACGGATCCTCCAGATGACACGAACGGCGACCCTCTCATCCTATGGGGTCGCGGCGAGGGCGTCGGGCAGGAGGGCGGCGAACTCTAGCGTATGTCGCCTGTGGTATTCTGGAGGTTGCCGAAAGGACACAACTGCATGCTTTTTGAGGTTGGCGAAACCGTCGTCTATCCGCACCATGGCGCTGCGACCATCATCGAGGTCAAGGATCGCGTCATCAAGGGCGAGACGAAGAAATACCTGAAGCTCAACGTCACCCAGGGCGATCTCATCATCGAGGTCCCTGCGGACAACGTCGATCTCGTGGGCGTCCGCGACGTGATCGGCAAGGACGGGCTCGAGAAGGTCTTCGATGTCCTGCGCGCACCCTTCACCGAGGAGCCGACCAACTGGTCGCGTCGCTACAAGGCGAACCTCGAGAAGCTCGCGTCGGGCGACGTCATCAAGGTCAGCGAGGTCGTCCGCGACCTGTGGCGCCGCGATCAGGACCGCGGTCTGTCGGCTGGTGAGAAGCGGATGCTGGCCAAGGCCCGTCAGATCCTCATCTCCGAGATCGCTCTGGCGCTGAAGGCCGACGAGGAGAAGGCATCGACCGTCCTCGACGAGGTCCTCGCTTCCTGACACAACGAAGAACGGCCGGCTGATCAGCCGGCCGTTCTTCGTTGTCAGCCGCATTCCGCGGTTCGGGGACGCCGTACGGCATGATGTGGCCGTGACCACCCGCTCCGCGCCCGCCGCCGTCGATCTGTCGCGCCGCGACCTCACTCTCGATCTCGCCCGGGTGGTGTGCGTCCTCTTCGTGATCGTCGTCCACCTCGTGCAGGTGGGCATCGGCCCCGGTCCGGATGGTGGGCTCGTGGCATCCCGCCCCGCGGAGGAGCAGCCGTGGTTCAACGCGGCGACCTGGGTGGGCCAGATCATGCCGCTGTTCTTCGTGGTCGGCGGGTTCGCCTCGGCGACCGGGTGGCGCTCCTGGACGGCCAAAGGCGGAGACGCCGCCGGCTTCGTACGGACCCGCACGCTCCGGCTCGCTCAGCCCGCTCTACCGCTGTTCATCTTCTTCGCCGTCGTCCTCGGCGTCGCAACGGTAGCGGGGCTCCCCGAGGAACTCGTGGCCGATGCCGCCATCGGCGCGGGGTCGCCGCTCTGGTTCCTGGCGGCCTATCTGCTCTGCCAGGCGGCGGTGCCGCTCTTGGCGGCATGTCACGCGCGTCGTCCGGTGCTCACGCTCGTCGTCCTCGCCGCAGGGGTCGTCCTGGTCGACGCCGCCCGCTTCGCCACGGGGATCACGGAGATCGGCCTGCTCAACCTCCTGTTCGTATGGCCTCTCGTCCAGCAGTTCGGCTTCTGGTACGCGGACGGATGGTTCGACCGTCGGCATCCGCTCTCGCTCGTCGCCATCGCGGCGGCGTGCTATCTCCTGCTGTGGCCGCTCACCGCCGCCGGGCCGTACTCGATGAGCATGCTCGGCAACCTCAACCCGCCGACGGTGCCCCTCGTCATCCTCGGGATCGCGCAGGCATGCCTGCTGCGGCTGCTGAAACCGGTGCTCGCCCGTCTCATGTCGTTCCGGGCCATGCAGGGTGTCGTCTTCGTGCTCGGCTCGAGGCTGATGACGATCTACCTCTGGCATCTCCCCGTCATGCTCGCCCTCACCGGCGTGAGTCTGCTGATCCCGGGGGCCGCACCCGTACCGGCATCACCCGCATGGTGGTGGTCGCGTCCGGTCCTGTTCGTCGTCGTCCTCGGAGTCCTGTTGGCGCTCTCGGTCGTGCTCGCGAAGTGGGAGGCGTTGGGCGCGCTCGGCCGCACGCCGGCCACGGGGGTGGTGGCGTTCGCGTGGGTGTGCGCGTTCGTGCCGCCCTTCGCCGTCATGGAATGGTTCCTCGACCTGCCGATCGCACTGGTCGGTGCCCTCCTCCTGGGAATCGCGGTCCTCCTCCTGCGGCGCAGTCCGGCCGGCGGCGGCTCGGTACGCTCGGAGGCATGAGCCTCCTCCCCGTTCCGCGTGTAGCCGTCATCGTCGTCGCCGCGGGCTCGGGCACACGCCTCGGCAGCGGATCGCCGAAGGCGTTCGTCGGGATCGACTCGCACACGATCCTTCGTCACGCGCTGCGGGGAGTGCTCGCCGGCCCTGAGGCCCAGGTGATCGTGGTCGCGCCGGCGGAGCGCGTCGGCGACGCGCAGACCGAGGTTCTCGACGCCGCGGGGGAGCGCAGGGACCTCGTCGCGGTCGTGGCGGGCGGGGACACCCGGCAGGCGTCCGTCGCGGCGGGGCTCGGGGCGGTCTGGGCGGACGTCGAGACCGTCCTCGTCCACGACGCGGCGCGCGCCCTCACGCCTCCGGATGTCTTCGCCCGCGTGATCGACGCCGTCGAGGGCGGATCGGATGCCGTCATCCCGGTCCTCCCCGTCGTCGACACGCTCAAACGCGTCGAGGCCGATGCGGTGGTCGAGCCGGTCGACCGCTCGGTCCTGGCCGCCGCGCAGACTCCGCAGGGATTCCGGCGCGCGGTCCTCGACGAGGCCTACCGCGACGCGGCCGCAGACCACACCGATGACGCTGCGCTCCTCCAGGCGGCGGGCACGGTCGTGCGGACCGTCCCGGGCGACGAGCTCGCCTTCAAGATCACGACGCCGGCCGACCTCGAGCGCGCGCGAGCTCTCGTCGCGCCGATCCCGCCGGTCGTGCCCGTGCCGCTCGCGACGGTCCCGCGCGTCGGCATCGGCACGGACGTGCACGCCTTCGGTGGGGACGACACCCTCTGGCTGGCCGGCCTGGAATGGCCCGGCGAGCCCGGGCTGAAGGGGCACTCCGATGGGGATGCCGTCGCGCACGCCATCGTGGACGCCGTCCTCGCCGCGGCGGGCCTGGGGGACATCGGCACCCACTTCGGAACGGATCAGCCGCAGTACGCCGGCGCGCACGCCGCGGCATTCCTCGCGCGGACCCGCGCCCTCGCCGCGGAGGCCGGATGGGTGATCGGCAACGTCAGCGTCCAGGTCCAGGCCAATCGCCCGCGCTTCGCCGCGCGTCGCGTCGAAGCAGAGCAGGTCCTGTCGGACGCTCTCGGTGCGCCGGTGTCCGTCTCGGCGACGACGACCGACGGGCTCGGGTTCACCGGGACCGGCGACGGCGTGGCGGCCTTCGCGGTCGCGGTCGTCATGCCCGCCTGAGCGGTTCGTCAGAGTGGACGGGTCATGAAGGTCGACGCCGGGTCGGGACGGTAGGAGCCGAACGGCTCGCACTCGGTGAACCCCTCGCTGGCGTACAGCGTGCGAGCGGCCAGGAACCCGGCATCCGATCCCGTCTCGAGCCACACCCGGGTGAGACCCTCCGACCTCGCGGCCGCGAGGATGTGACGGAGGATCGCCCGTCCCACTCCCGTCCCCAGATGCGTGGCGGGAACCCGCATCGACTTCACCTCGCCGTCGGTATCGCTCAGCCGTGCGAGCGCGCCGATCCCCGCCAGGTCGCCTCGGCGCCACGCGGACCACACCGTCACGGCAGGGTCCTGAAGCGCGGAGACGTCGAGCGCGTGCACGCTCTCGGCGGGTGAGAGCTCGTGCATCCCCGCCAGGTGCCGGCGCACGAGGGCGACGGTCGCCTCGCCGGTCAGGTCGTCGATGCGGATGTCGAGGTCGCCGGACGCGGGCATGTCAGGCCTCCACGGCGAAAGGTCGGGGATCGCGGGGCCGGCGGGTCCCCCACGCAAGAGTGACGAGGCCGGCCGCCAGGATCGCGAGCCCGAGCAGCGCGAGGGGCGACAAGGTCTCGCCGAGCGCGGTCACCCCCAGGACGGTCGCGGTCAGCGGCTCGGCGAGCGTCAATGTCGCTGCGGTGGCCGCCGTGAGTCCTTGGAGCCCCCAGGTGAAGAGCGCGTAGGCGACGGCGATCGTCGCGAGGCCGAGCCACAGCGCCATCAGGACGCCGGGCGGCGAGATGATCCACGACAGATCCACGAAGGGGATGACGGCCGCGCACACGACCGCGGAGCCGACACCCATGGCGCCGACGACGGTGAAGGCGTCCCACCCCGCGGTGAGCAGGCGGCGTTGCGCATTGGCGATGACGGCGAAGCACGCTCCTGCCCCGACGGCCGCAGCGAGTCCCAGCCCGTCGACACCGCCCGTGCCGGCTCCGCCGCCGATCCCGAGAAGGACGACACCGCTGGCGGCGAGGGTGGTCGCACCCAGCCACAGCGGCGACGGAGCGCGACGGGAGAGGGCCCATTCGAGGATGCCGGCCAGCACGGGCGCGGATCCGAGCGCGATGACGGTGCTCACGGCCACACCATTCGTCTGCGTTCCGAGGAAGAAGAGCGGTTGATAGAGGCTGAGCGCCACGCCGGTGACGGCCATGAGGGCGAGCGATCGCCAGGTGAGCGTCGGCCGTGGCCGGTGGGATGAGCGGCGACGATGCGCCGCGGCAAGAGAGAACGCCAGGAGGGCCAGGGCGGTGCCCCCGACCACCGAACGCGCCACCCCGACCGACAGCGCTGAGGCCTCCGCCGGTCCGAGCGCCCGAGCCGTGCCGGTCGTCCCGAACAGGAGGGCGGCGGCCAAGACGGCGAACACGTGCAGCACCCGTCCTTTCTATCGCCTCGGAGCGGGCTCGGATGCCACCCGCCGGTAGCATGGACCGGTGACGGTTCGGCTCTACGACTCCCAGGCTCAGGCGCTGCGCGACTTCGCGCCCGCCGACCCCGAGAACGTCACGATGTACGTCTGCGGGCCGACCGTGCAGTCCGGTCCGCACATCGGGCACGTCCGTGCCGCACTGAGTTTCGATATTCTCCGCCGCTGGCTGGCGCACCGGTTCGGCCGGGTCACGTTCGTTCGCAACGTGACCGACATCGACGACAAGGTCCTGGCGAACGCAACGGACGCGGAGCCGTGGTGGGCGCTGGCCTACCGCACGGAGCTCGAGTTCTCGCGCGCGTATGCGGCGGTCGGCATCCTGCCCCCGACGTACGAACCGCGCGCGACGGCATCCATCCCGCAGATGCAGGAGCTCATCGAGCGCCTCATCGAGGCGGGGCACGCGTACGCCGCCGCCGGCGACGTCTACTTCGACGTGCGATCCTGGGAGCCCTACGGCGCGCTGACCCATCAGTCGGTAGACGCCATGGAATCCGCGACCGATGCCGATCCGCGTGGCAAGCGCGACCCCCGTGACTTCGCGCTCTGGAAGGGCGCGAAGGAGGGTGAGCCCGCCGACGCCGCATGGGATTCGCCCTGGGGCGCCGGGCGGCCGGGCTGGCACATCGAGTGCTCCGCCATGAGCCGTCGCTACCTCGGTCCCGAGTTCGACATCCACGGCGGTGGCCTCGACCTGCGCTTCCCGCACCACGAGAACGAGCTCGCCCAGTCGACGGCTGCCGGTGATGGCTTCGCCCGCTACTGGGTTCACAACGGACTCGTCACCGTCGGCGATCAGAAGATGTCGAAGTCACTCGGCAACTTCCTCCTCGCCGACGACGTCCTGCGGGACACCGATCCCCTCGTGGTCCGTTACGCGCTCATCTCCGCGCACTACCGGTCGAATCTCGACATCACCGAGTCCACCTTCGCCGAGGCGGATGCCGCGCTCGGCCGCATCCGTTCCTTCCTGCAGCGGGCGTTCCGCGCCGGCGACGGATCGGCCGGCTGGTTCGCCGGTGCGGATCTGCCCCGCGAGTTCACGGCCGCGTTGGACGACGACCTCGCCGTGCCGCAGGCGCTCGCGGTGCTCCACGAGACGGTGCGTCGGGGCAATGCAGCGTTGGACGCCGGTGATTCCGCTCTCGCCGATGATGCCCTTCGCCAGGTGATGGCGATGGTCGGCGTTCTCGACGTCGATCCCACGGACGCGAAGTGGTCCGCAGGGACGGCGGCATCCATGGCGACCGCGCTGCACCGCCTCGTCACCACCATGATCCACCAGCGCGCGGAGGCCCGCGCGACGAAAGACTGGGCGGCAGCCGACCGCATCCGCGACGCGATCGCGGCGGCCGGCGTCGTCCTCGAAGACGGTCCCTCGGGGACCCATTGGAGTCTGAACAATGGCTAAGCCTGGAAACCCCTCCGCGGGACGCGGCAAGAAAGGCCCCACCAAGGGGACCGGCGGCAAGAACAAGCGCTCGCTCGAGGGTCGCGGCCCGACCCCCAAGGCCGAGGACCGCGCCTGGCACCCCGCAGGCAAGCGGAAAGCCGCGAAAGAGCGCTTCGCCGCGGCCGGCGGCAAGCCGCAGATCCGACAGACGACCGGCGGGCGCGCGCCCAAGGCGAAGTCCGGGGACGACACGGAGACCGTGACCGGCCGCAACAGCGTGCTCGAGGCGCTGCGCGCCAAGATCCCCGCGACGGCGTTCTACATCGCGCAGCGCGTCGAGATGGACGATCGCGTGAAGGAGATGCTCTCGATCGCCACGAACCGCGACATCCCCGTCCTCGAGGTCACCCGGCAGGAGCTCGACCGCATGGCCGGCTTCGACGGCGTGCACCAGGGCGTCGCGCTCAAGGTGCCGCCGTACGAGTACGCGCACCCGCAGGATCTGCTCGAGCAGGTCATCGACCGCGGGCAGCTGCCGCTGTTCGTGGCCCTCGACGGAGTGACCGACCCCCGCAACCTCGGCGCGATCATCCGCTCGACGGCCGCCTTCGGCGGGCAGGCGATCATCCTCCCGCAGCGCCGGTCGGCGGGCGTCAACTCCGCCGCGTGGAAGACGAGCGCCGGTGCGGCAGCTCGCATCCCCGTCTCGATCGCCCCGAACCTGACGACGACCCTCAAGGAGTTCAAGAAGCAGGGCGTCTTCATCCTCGGCCTCGACGGTGGCGGAGACGTCTCCCTCCCGGCGCTCGAGCTCGCCGACCGCCCCGTGGTCATCGTCGTGGGCTCCGAGGGCAAGGGCCTGTCGCGCCTGGTCACCGAGACGTGCGACCAGATCGTGTCGATCCCGATCAATGCGGCGACCGAGTCGCTGAACGCCGGCATCGCGGCATCCGTCGCGCTGTACCAGGTGTCGACGCTGCGTGCGTCGATGGAGTGAGAGGAATCACCATGACCCGCATCGCCGTCATCGGAGGCACCGGGTACGCCGGCAGCAACATCGTCGCCGAGGGCGTCCGCCGAGGCCACACCGTCGTCTCGGTGGCCCGCAAGGTCCCCGCAGAGCGTGTGGAGGGCGCGACATACCTCGAGGGGTCGATCCTCGAGGCTCCCGCGCTGGCCGCGGAGATCGAGGGTGCCGAGGTCGTCGTGTTCGCCACCTCGCCTCGCGACGACATGGTCGGCAAGATGAGGGATGCCGTCGCCGACGTCATCGCGGCGCTGCCGCTGTCCGTGCGGGTCGGTGTCATCGGCGGCGCCGGTGGCAGCCTCGTCGCCCCGGGCGGTCCCCGCGTCATCGACAGCGGCTTCCCCGAGGAGATCAAGCCCGAGGCGATGGAAGCCATCGGCATCCTCGAGGACCTCCAGGCCGACACCAGCGGTCGCGATTGGTTCTACATCCACCCGGCCGGCGGCTTCGGCGCCTGGGCGCCGGGCGAGCGCACCGGCGCCTACCGCACCGGCGGAGACGTCCTCGTCACGGATGACGAGGGCGAGTCCTTCATCTCCGGTGCCGACTTCGCGATCGCCGTCCTCGACGAGATCGAGTCGCCCGCCCACGTGCGCGAGCGGTTCACCGTCGGCTACTGACGGGCCCGATCAGACGAGGTCGCGCCAGTCGACCTCGTCCTCGTCGTCGTCGCTGACGGGGACGTCGGAGGTGATCACCGGAAGCGCCGTCGTCTCGGTCGGCGGACCCATCACCGTCGCCTCGTCACGGCGGTGGCGCAGCACCCCGTCGATGTAGGAGGACAGGACCTCGGCGATCGGGATCGACCGTCCGCGGGCCTGGGACATGTACCACCGGTGCTCGAGCACCTGGTGGAACACCTCGGCCGGCTCGAGCTTGCTGCGCAGTTCCCACGGGATGGCCTTGACCACCGGTTCGAAGACGCGGGTCAGCCACTCGTGCGCGACCATCTCCTCGTCGCTGCCCAATCGTGAGACGCGGGCGGCGAACTCGTCCATGTCGTTGAGCAGACGCCGAGCCTGGTTCTCCTCGACGTCGAGCCCCGTCAGGCGCAGCAGGCGCCGCTGGTGGTGCCCGGCATCCACCACCTTCGGCTGGATCAGCACCTTGGTGCCGTCGGAGGTCTCGTCGATCGACATCTCGCCGATGTCGAACCCCAGGCTGTTCAGGCGCTGCACGCGCTCGGTGATGCGCCAGGTCTCGTTGGCCGAGAATGTCTCCGTCTCGGTGAGCGCGCTCCACAGCGACCGGTACGACGACATGATGCCGTCGGCGATCGCCACGGCATCCACACCGCCCTCGAGTCGTCCGCCGGCTTCGAGGTCCATGATCTCGCCGGCGATGTTGGTGCGCGCGACGTCCAGGTCGTGCTCGCGCTGGCCGCGCGTCAGACCCCCTTCGTGGAGCTCACCCGTCTCGGCGTCGACGAGGTACGCGGCGAACGCCCCGGCATCCCTCCGGAACAGCGTGTTCGACAGCGACACGTCGCCCCAGAAGAAGCCGACGTTGTGCAGGCGGACGAGGAGCGCTGCGAGAGCGTCGACGAGGCGCGTAGCGGTGTCGGGTCGCAGCACCTGCGTGAACAGCGCGCGATAGGGGAGGGAGAAGCGCAGGTGGGCGGTGACCAGAGCGGCGGGGAGCGGCTCGCCCTTCGGCGTGCGGCGCCCGTCGATGACGGCGACGCGACTCACGCAGGGCACGTCGAGGCGAGCGAGCGAGCCGAGCATCTCGTACTCGCGACGGGCCATCTCGGCCGTGGTCTCCTTCACCGCGACGACACGGCCCGACAGGCTCGCGAAGCGCACGAGGTGGCGGGAGAGTCCCTTGGGGAGGGAGACGATCGCGTCGCTCGGCCACTCGCCGAGAGGCGTGGACCAGGGCAGGGCCAGGAGCCCTGCGTCGACGCTGCTGGCGGTGATGCTCAGGGAATGGACCACGCGGTGACCTCCGACTCACGCACCGCGGCGCGGGAGGTCCGGAGACCTTCCCGCGCCGCGGTCCTGCTGATGATGACGATCAGGCCGAGACGACCGGCTTGTCGTTGAGGCGGTCGCCCGACTCCATGTCGAACGCGTGCACGTGGCCCGGCTTGGCGGCCAGGGTGACCGTCTCGCCCGCGTTCGGGTGGTTGCGACCGTCGACGCGCGCGACGATGTCGGTGCGCTTGCCGTTGATGTCCACGTGGCCGTAGAGGTAGCCGTCCGCGCCGAGCTCCTCGACGAGGTCGACCTGGACCGCGAGGCCCTTGCCGTCGGCCGGTCCGACCTCGATGTCCTCGGGACGGACGCCGACGGTGACCTGGCTGCCGTTTGCGCGGCCGACCGTGTCGCGGTCGAGGGGGACGATCTCGGAGCCGAAGCGGATGCCGCCCTCGGCCAGGTCGGCCGGGAACAGGTTCATGGCGGGCGACCCGATGAAGCCGGCGACGAACACGTTGTTCGGCTTCTCGTACAGGTCGCGAGGGGTGCCGACCTGCTGCAGGAGGCCGTCCTTCAGGACGGCGATGCGGTCGCCCATGGTGAGGGCCTCGGTCTGGTCGTGGGTGACGTAGACCGTCGTGACGCCGAGGCGGCGCTGCAACGACGCGATCTGCGTACGGGTCTGCACGCGGAGCTTGGCGTCGAGGTTCGACAGCGGCTCGTCCATGAGGAACACCTGGGGCTGACGCACGATCGCGCGACCCATGGCGACACGCTGACGCTGACCACCCGAGAGGGCCTTCGGCTTGCGGGTCAGGTACTCCTCGAGGTCGAGGAGCTTGGCGGCCTCGAGAACACGCGATGCGCGCTCCTCCTTGCCGACACCGGCGATCTTGAGCGCGAAGCCCATGTTCTCGGCGACGGTCATGTGCGGGTACAGCGCGTAGTTCTGGAACACCATCGCGATGTCGCGGTCCTTCGGCGGCACGTCGGTGACGTCGCGGTCGCCGATGCGGATGGAGCCGGAGTTGACCTCTTCGAGGCCGGCGAGCATGCGGAGCGAGGTGGACTTACCGCAACCGGAAGGGCCGACCAGGACGAGGAACTCGCCATCGGCGACCTCGAGGTTGAGCTTGTCGACCGCCGGGCGGGTGCCACCGGGGTACAGACGGGTTGCGTTGTCGAATGTGACGGACGCCATCGTTTCTTCTCCTTCACCGGCAGGTACGTGCCGGACGATCCGTTGTGAAGCGAGCGGGGGACACCCCGCACACCCGCCATCGGGTGCGTGTTCAGTATGCCACGGCTGCGAGGAGCAGGGGGATGCCGCCTCGTCAGCCTTTTTCCAGCGCGTCTGACTAACATCGGACAGTGCGCCACACCCGGGCGCCGGGCCCCTGGCCGCACCACAGATCTCCCCGAGGTTTCATGTCCACCGATTCCGGCGACACCCCGTCATCCGCGACCGATCGTCGCGAGGCCGTGCGCGAGAAAGCGCAGCGCGTCCACGTTCGACAGTCACGAGCCCGTCTGGCGCGCCGCCTATCGCTGGGTGTCCTCGCGACCGGCGCTGTCGCTGCGGTCGCAGCGGTCGTGGTCTGGTCGGTGACGTCCACGATGGGTGGGCGGGACCTGACCCCGGACACCGCGAGCTCGGACGGATTCGCCGTCAGTGACGTCGCAGGTGTGTCGGGTGACCAGGGCGCGATCGACGACAGTGCGGTCGAGGCCACTCCGGAATCCGACAAGGCAGCGCCGGCACCGACAGCATCCGCTGCTCCCGTCGACATCCGCGTCTACGTCGACTACCTCTCTCCGGGCGCACGCGAGTGGCAGCTCGCCAACGTGGATCAGTTGAAGACGTGGGTCGATGAGGGTGCGGCGACGCTCAGCTACCACCCCGTGTCGATGCTGACCGCCAAGTCCAACGGCACCAAGTACTCGCTGCGCGCCGCCGCCGCCGCCGCGTGCGTCGCGACGCACGACGAGAGTGTCTTCTTCGCGTACAACACCGAGTTGCTGAGCCGTCAGCCGGCGATGGACACCGACGGCTTCTCCGACACGGAGCTCGCTGATCTCGCGCAGGCCGTCGGCGCGACGGACCCCGACACGGTGCGATCCTGCATCGAGGACGGCGACTACATCGAGTGGACGAAGGACGCGACGGAGCGCGCGATCGCCGGCATCCCCGATGCCGACGGTCTCCAGCTCGCCGGGACCCCGATGATCCTCGTCAACGGCCAGCCGTACATGGGTGCGCTGCAGGATGCCGCGGAGTTCTCGCAGTTCGTGCTCACGAGCGCGAGCGACAAGTTCTACACGGACCAGACCGCCTCCCCGACGCCCACGCCGCCCGCAGAGTGAGGCTCGCGGCCCGGTTAGACTGGGCCATCTGCCGGCTTGGCGCAATTGGTAGCGCACCGTACTTGTAATACGGGGGTTGCAGGTTCAAGTCCTGTAGCCGGCACCACGACGGGTCGAGCCCCCGTTCCTGTCCAGGATGCGGGGGCTCTTCTCCATTCGAGGGTCAGTCGTCCTGTTCCTCGGACTCCTGCTCGGCGGCCGTGATGTCGTCGTCACCGATGTCGCCCTCGGCCTGGCTCGGCTTGTCGGGGATGGAATCGCTCATGATGTCTCCTTTCGACCTGCCCATGCAACGCCGTGTCGCACGCGACCCGGAGAGGGTTGACACGACGGCGTCATCTCGGCTCGAGCGTGTTCTGAGCCACGAACACACCCTGATCTTCACCACTCGAGAGCGCCTTGATCGCCGGACGCCGCGGAACCTCACGGGGATCACCACTCCCGACAAGCCCTCACCAGTTGCGCCCGGCAATACCGGGGTCGCACGTTCTCGTCCGGTAACCGGCACCAATCGCTGTGCATCGATTCGGGTGGTGATCCATGTACTGTCCGCTCTGTGATCTTGACCTACCGAACCGCGTTGGCGATCAGCGCCGAGATGGAGAATCAGTCCTCCGGTGACCGTGTTGAAATGGATCCGCGAGGCATCCTCGGCGAACTCGAACGCATCTGGGACATCATCGATGACGCTCGGCGGGTGAATGAGCCGGCCCAGGAGACCGCCGACGATCAGCCGTATGTCTCACCGTTGCCCGAGGACGCGCCGTTCGACGTGCCGCTGATGGAGGATGATCTGCCGTTCATCCTCGATCGACTGGAAGAAGGGAACGCGGTCACGCTCGAGATCCTGGCGGAGGAAGACCTGCACCCGGACGTGCGATGCGAGCAGGAGGAGAGCCTCGAGCTCGGGCTCTCAGCGGTGGCTGAGGTGCGAAGCCTCGTCGCGCGTAAGGGCGGTTCGACTTCCTCGGTTCGCTGACAGCGCTCGGGAGCTCAGCTCCTACGACGCCGGCGAAGTTCGCGGACGACGAACCGCGCCATGACCAGGATGAAGATCGCGAAGAAGACTACGGTGCCCGCGTGCATCGAGAACCTCATCCAGCGTGGCATCGGAATGTCTTTGGCGCCGGCTCTGGTGACTTCGGACCATCGCCCCATGGCCTCGCCGAACTCCTGGACGGCGACGAAAGTGAAGAAGATCGCCGCTAGGCCGATGCCGAGAATCCAGAGCGAACCCCACACCAGCGCGGAGGTCTTCACCGCGACGCGCTCGCCGTCCTCAGACTCCATGGCCCGACGATAGTTCACGGCGGATCTCGTGGTTTCCGGCCCACATCTGCTCGAGACGGGCTCCACGCGGTCAGCCCTGGCCCGCCTCGACAGCATCCCGCGCGGTGACGCGCACCTCGGAGATGCGGCGACG
>ENA-UOXB01000844-UOXB01000844.1-bioreactor-metagenome-genome-assembly--contig:-NODE-844-length-16461-cov-8.653602_pt1 | contig 16461 bp, 15 predicted proteins | sample MGYA00238158_ERZ761615 | MGnify/ENA primary metagenome ERZ761615 (study PRJEB28904, sample SAMN06267902) | bioreactor metagenome | isolation source: Joint BioEnergy Institute, California, USA | place... | reverse complement strand
ACGAAGAGGAAGTGGTACATCGCGGTCAGGGCGAACTGCAGCCGCGACAGTTCTACGACTGTCGAATCAATCATGGCCTGGCTACCTCGTGGGATAGTGCCGTTTGGGTTGCGGGAAGGGTGGTCTACGTGGGGTGATGATGTGACCGACTACTTCGAACAGCCTTGATCCAGATCAATGTACCGAGGGATCGCAACAGGAATCGTATGCCAAGCCGCGCCCGGGTGCGACCAGCCGCCGCAGGCGGATGGCTTCCTGCGCCTACAATCCCCCCAGACCGCCGAACCGAGCCGACGTGAGCCAGGACATTGAAACCGACGTGATGCACGCCCAGCGCCAGGAAGCGCTGCAGCGCAAGGACCGCCAGCGTTGGCTGGATGGCCTGGGGGCAGCCGCGCGTGGCCGGCGCCGGATCGCTGCTGTGTCGATCTGTGCGTCGGGCGTGCTGCTGGTCGCGCAGGCCGCTGCCATCGCCTGGCTGGTCCAGCATGTGCTGTTCGAGCGCGGCCGGCTGGCTGACGGTGTCGGGGTCCTGGCGGGGTTGGGCGCGGTGCTGGTGGTCCGTGCACTGCTGGCCAGCGTGACCCAGGCCGCTGCCGGGGAGGTGGCCGATGCGGCGCGCCTGGCGCTGCGGGAGCGGGCCTACGCCGGCCTGCTTGGCAATGGGCCGCTGTGGCTGCGGCAGCAGCGCACCGGCGAACTCGGCGAGGTGATGCTCACCCACGCCGATGCGATCGAAGCTTATTACAGTGGCTTCCAGCCCGTGCGCATCGAAGTGGTAGTGGTGCCGCTGATCATCGCCGTCGCCGTGGCCTCGGTCGATTGGGTGGTCGCGCTGATCTTCATCGCCACCGCACCGCTGGTTCCGTTCTTCATGATGCTGGTGGGTTGGGGTGCAGAGGCTGCCGGCCGCGCACAGCTGGGTGAACTGGCGCGGATGAGCGGCCACTTCGCTGATCGCATCAAGGGCCTGGGCCTGCTGCGCCTGTACGGACGCGGCGCGGCCGAACTGGAGGGTGTGGCCGCCGCTGCCGAAGGCGTGCGCGAGCGCACCATGACGGTCCTGCGGATCGCGTTCCTGTCGTCCACCGTACTGGAGTTCTTCGCCTCGGTGAGCGTGGCGATGGTGGCGCTTTATCTCGGCCTGAGTTACCTCGGCATGATGTCCCTGCACGCCGAAGTGCCCAGCCTGGGAGCCGGGCTGTTCTGCCTGCTGCTCGCGCCGGAATTCTATGCACCGCTGCGCCGCCTGGCGGCGCACTACCATGACCGTGCGAATGCGCTGGCTGCCGCAGGGGAGGTGCAGCGCCTGCTCGGCACGCTGCCCGGTCCCGTTGTGCCGGTGCCTGCGCGACCGGCCCGTGGTGCGGCGGGTCCGGTTCTGCAGGCGGGGCCGCTACCGCTGCAGGGCACGCCCTTGCTGCGGGCCCGTGGCCTGGCGCTGCGACCGCTGGGGGCGGGACACGACGTGCTGCAGGATATCGATCTGGAGCTGGAACCGGCCCAGAGGCTGGCGCTGGTCGGGCCCAGCGGCAGTGGCAAGAGCACGCTGCTGGAAGCGCTTGCTGGCTGGTTGGCGCCACGTGCCGGCAGCGTGGTGTTACGGCCCGGCGTGGAGATTGGTTACGCCGGGCAGCGCCCCTATCTGTTCCATGGCAGCATCGCGGACAACCTGCGCCTGGCCGATCCCAACGCCAGCATGGCAACGCTGCGCCAGGTCGCCGACGCGGCGCAGGTGCTGGCGTTCGCCGATCGCCTGCCGCAGGGCCTGGATACCGTGATCGGCGAGCGGGGATTCGGACTGTCCGGTGGCGAGGCGCGGCGGATCGGCCTGGCGCGTCTGCTGCTGCGCAACCCGGACATCCTGTTGCTGGACGAACCCACCGCTTTCCTTGATCCGGTCACCGAAGCGGCCCTGCTGCATGCTTTGGCGGTGCATGCGCGCGGTCGCGCCGTCATCATCGCGACCCACAGCCCGGCAGCGATGGCCTGGGCCGACAGCACGCTGCGGCTGCCGGAAGGGCGGCTGCATGCGGCGTCGCCGCAGGTGCACGCATGAACGCAGCCCAGCCCGATACCTTGCGCGCGGTATTCCGCCGGCACGCGCCCCGGCTGTTGCTGACCGTGCTCTTGCTGTGGTCCACGATGCTGGCAGGCACCGCGTTGCTGGGCCTGTCAGGGGGCTTTCTTACGGCCGCCGCACTCGCCGGTGCGGCGGGGCTCGGCAGCGGCTTCAATTTCTTCACTCCCTCGGCCGGCATCCGTGGCCTGACCATGGCGCGGATTGCTTCGCGTTATTTCGAAAAACTGGTGGGGCACGATGTCACCCTGCGGATCGCGCGCGATGCGCGGGTCTGGTTCTTCCGCCGCGCGCTGCCGCTGGCGCCCGCGCGGCTGGGCAGCACGCGCACGGGCGAGCTGCTGGCCCGGCTGCTTGGCGACATTGCCGAGGTAGACGGGCTATGGGTGCGTGCGCTGGGGCCACTGTGCGCCCTGGCTGCACTGAGTCTGGTCGCGGTGGCGTCGGCCTGGCTGATCCTTCCGGCAGCGGCAGGCGTGCTGGCGGTGATGGCGCTGCTGGTCGGCGTCGGCGTTCCCTGGCTGGGCGTGCGCGGACGCGGCGTGGAAGAGCGTGACCGCGCCGGTCACCGCGCGCAGCTGCGCACGCTGTCCTTCGAAGGCCTGGAAGGGGCTGCCGACCTTGCGTCGCTGGATGCGCTGGATCATTGGCAGGGCCGGGTGGACGTTGCTGCCCGCCAGCTGCGCGCACGCGACCGGCGGCGTCGACTGCGCCTGCTGGCGGCCACTACGCTGCACGGCGTGGTGACCGGTGGCGGCCTGCTGGCGATGCTGGCGCTTGCCCTTTCGGCCTGCGAACAGGGGCAGGTGGACGCCCCGATGGCGGCCGGCCTGGTGTTCCTTACCGTGGCGATGGTCGAGGTCTGGGCCGGGCTGGGGTTGGCACTGCAGTCCGTGCAGTCAGGTTCGGTGGCGATGAACCGCCTGCAGGCCATCGTCGACCAGCCGCCAATGGTGAATGAGCCCGCGCTGCCCTTGCCCGTGCCGCACGCGCCGTCGGCGTTGCAGTGGGACGGCGTCTGTTTCGCGTGGGCCGCAGGCGGAGTACGGCTGCTGGACGAGGTGAGCCTGCTGCTCGAGCCGGGCCAGCGCATCGCACTGCGCGGGGACAGCGGCAGCGGCAAGACCACCTTCAGCAGCCTGCTCCTGCGCCTGCATGATCCGGACGCCGGTTGCATCCGCTACGGCGGCGTGGACCTGCGTGCGCTGGCCCAGGATGACTGGCACCGGCAGCTCGCCTGGTTGCCGCAGAATGCCCCGGTGTTCGCGGGCAGCGTGGCGGACAACCTGCGACTGGGCGCCCCCGACGCCGATGACGCAGCCCTGTGGGCGATGCTGCATCGCGTCCGGCTGGGAACGTGGGCACAGCAGGTCGGCGGATTGCAGGGATGGGTGGGTGAGAATGGTGCGACCTTGTCGGCCGGGCAGGCGCGACGCCTGGCGCTGGCAAGGGCGTTGCTGCGGCCGGCGCCGATCCTGGTGCTGGACGAGCCCACCGAGGGACTGGACGTGGACACGGCGCACGCGCTGCTGGCCGATCTTCCTGCGCTGCTGGATGGACGCAGCCTGGTGATGATCACCCATGATCCGGTGCCGCCGGGCGTCGTTGATCGCGAATACCGCCTGCGTGGGGGGCAACTGGAAATCGCAGCGGACGCCGCTGCGTGACACGGGGCGACGAGCATGCGTTGCGACGCCGCTGAGTGACGCCACCGTTCGAGCTTTCGCGCCAGCGCGCGCTACGAGGCGCCTCCTGCGGCGCGCAGCAGCACGGCCACGCTGGCCACATTGGCGACCACGCAGACCCAGAACACCTGCTGGAAGCTGACCTTGCGGTTCTTGTGGCGCAGCAGCGCCTGTGCGCACAGGGCGCCCGGCCAGCCACCGGCGAGGGCCATCAACTGCAGGCGACGCTCGGGCGTGCGCGATGCCGACCGGATGGCGGCGCGCTTGTCGCGCCAGTACATCGCGAACGTGACCAGGCTGGCCAGCAGTGTCCAGAGCGCCAGCCAGCGGGGCAGCCAGCCGACCACCGCGCAGCCCAGCAGCATGCCCACCACGCCGAGTGCGAGCAGGGCGCGCCCGGGCGGCCGCGCAGGCGGTTCGGGCTTGCGGCGGTGGCGGGGTGTCGCGCGGCTCAAAGGGAGTCGAGGAACGTCCGCACTGCCGGCCCGAAGCGCTCGAAATCGACCAGGAAGGCGTCATGGCCCTGGGGCGAATCCAGTCCAATGAACTGCGCCTCGGCACCGCCCGCGCGCAGGCCGTCGGCGATCTGCTGCTGCTGCTGTACAGGGAACAGGATGTCGGTGTTGGCACCGATCGCCAGGGCCTTGTCGACCTGGATGCGTGCCAACCCGGCCATGACATCGCCGTCGCCCTGGTCGGCGAGGTCAAACCAGTCCATGGAGCGGCTGAGGTAGAGGTAGCAGTTCGGGTCGAAGAAGCGTACGAAGCGGCGTGCGTGGCCTTCCAGGTAACTTTCCACCTGGAACTCGAGGCCGAAGGGGTCTTCGTCTGCCTGGTCCGAATCCAGCCGCACGCGGCCGAACCGGCCATCCCATTCCAGTGCGGAACGGTAGGTGATCACCCCAAGTTTGCGCGCCATCCGCATGCCTGATTCGGGATAGTGGACATCGTCGTACCGGCCGCCGTTCCACATCGGATCCAGTCGGATCGCCTCGCGCTGCAGCGAGCGGATGGCGATGGAGAACGGAAGGGCCTGCGCGCTGCCGGAAATGTTGACATGGCTGCGCGCGATGCCCGGATGCAGCGCCAGCAGCGCCAGTGCGGTCATGCCGCCCATCGAATTGCCCACAACGCAGGCCAGGCGGGTGATGCCCAGCGCACGCACCACCTCCACCGCGGCGCGCGCGCCATCTTCCACGGAGAGTTCGGGAAAGGTCAGGCGATAGGGCTCGCCGGTCGACGCGTCGAGGCTGGCCGGCCCGGTGGAGCCTTTGCAGCTGCCCAGGGAGTTCACGCACACCACGAACCAGCGGTCGGTATCGATCGGCTTGCCGGGTCCCAGCATGCCCTGCCACCAGCCGGGCGCAGCGTTGCCGACGTTGGGGGCTGCATGCGCGTCCGGCGACAGTCCGGTGACGATCAGGATCGCGTTGTCAGCCTGTGCGTCCAGCGTGCCCCATGTCTCATAGGCAACCCGACCGTTCCGCAGGCTCCCACCGCGCTTGAACGCGAAGGGAGAGGGGAGTGCGTGGAAACGGGTGCCGGGCGGAATGAATTCAGTCATGACCGCATTCTAGCGACCCGGCCGTGACGCGTCGCCGCGCTTTCAGCGCAGCCTGGCCAGTGCCTGCCCGAGCTGTACGGCGTGTTCGGCATCCAGATGGGGGGCGAAATCGGCCACGCCCGGTGGCAGCAGGACGATGACCGTGGAGCCGTAGTTGAAGCGGGCCATTTCGGCGAAACGCTCAAGGGTGATCTGCTGGCCGCGGTAATCCTTGCGGGTGATGCGGTCACCGTAATGCGGAATCTCTTCGCCACTCCAGACGGTTTCAACGCCCGACACCAGCAGTGCTCCCACCATCACGCTGACCATCGGGCCAAAGCTGGTGTCGAAGTGGCACACCAGGCGTTCGTTGCGCGCGAACAGGCCAGGCACCCGGTTCACGGCGGCCGGACCGACGCTGAAGAGGCGTCCGGGCACGTGCACGGTTTCGCGCAGGGTGCCGGTCCAGGGCATGTGCACCCGATGGTAATCCTTGGGCGACAGATAGACCGTAGCAAACAGGCCATCATGGAATGGCGCGGCATCTTCGGCGCTGCCGAGCAGCTCGGCGGCGGTGAACGACTGGCCCTTGGCCTGGAAGATGCGGCCATCCTGGATCAGGCCCAGCTGGCTGATGCGGCCATCGGCCGGCATCACCAGGGTGCGCGGATCGGCATCGGCCACGCGCGCGCCGGGCTTCAGTGCCCGGGTGAAGAACTGGTTGAAGGTGGCATAGCTGCGTGGATCCGGATCCGCCGCCTCGGCCAGGTTGACCCCGAACTTTTCCGTCACGGTATCGATCAGCCACTGCGCCACGCGCGGATTGTCCGAGTAGGCCAGCGAGCGCGCCATCGATGACAGCAGGCGGTGCGGCAGGGCGTAGCTCAGGGTGGTCATCAGGCTCATGGGGCGGATTTCTCGGTCAGCGTCTGCAGGTCGCGCGCGATGGCCGGCGCGTTGAACGGGGGGCGGATGATGCCGGCAAGGCGGCCTTCAGGGTCCAGCACCGCCAGCGTGGCCGAGTGTTCGACCGAATAATCCTCTGGATCCTGGTCGAACCGTGGGCCCGGTACCTTCTGGAAAACGAAGCCCAGCGCCGTTGCGAATTTCTCCAGCGAAGGGATGTCGCCGGTGGCCGCCAGGGTGTCCTTGTGGAACGCGTGGGCGTACTCGCCCAGCCGCGCGGCACTGTCGCGATCGGGATCGACCGAGACGAACAGCACCCGCGGGCGCAGGCCTTCGGGAACCGCCTCCCACTGCTTCTGGGCGCCCGCAAGCTCGAGCAGGGTCGTCGGGCAGACATCCGGGCAGAACGTGAAGCCCAGGAACACCACCGTCCAGTGACCCTTGAGCTCGCCTGGGATAAGCCGGGTGCCGTCAGACTGTGCCAGGTTGAAGTCCGGCAGGACGCGCGGCGCGGGGTAGAACGTAATCGCCTCCGTGGCGGGCAGGCCTGCGGGTGGACCTGGCGCGAACACCTTCTGGGCGGCCAGCAGGCCCAGTCCGGCGGCCAGGGCGATCAGCAGGATGATGCCGACGTTGCGGTTGAACATGGGGGCCTGCGGTGCCGAGGGTTGGCCCCCATCATAAACGCAGCGGCGCGGCGGTTTCCCCTGCAACGGATGCCGCGGGTGCGCGCAGCGCCTATAATCGGGGGCCAATCTTCCCGTCGTACCGCCATGACCGCCGAAACGGCCGCCGAACTTCACACGATCATCGACCTGATCCGCTACGGCACCAGCCGTTTCAACGCCGCAGGCCTGACCTTCGGGCACAGTTACGACAATGCGCTGGACGAGGCGACCCAGCTGGTGCTGCACAGCCTGCACCTGCCGCACGACCTGGGCCCGGCCTACGGTCAGGCGCGTCTGCTGCAGGCGGAAAAGGAAGAGGTGCTGAGGCTGTTCGAACGTCGCATCGACGAGCGCGTGCCGGCCGCCTACCTGACCGGCGAGGCGTGGTTTGCCGGGCTGAGCTTCAAGAGTGACCGGCGCGCGCTGGTACCACGTTCGCCCATCGCCGAGCTGATCGAAACCGGCTTCGAGCCCTGGCTCGCCGGCCGCCACGTCGATCGCGCGCTGGACCTGTGCACCGGATCGGGCTGCATCGCCATCGCCATGGGCCACTACTACCCGAACTGGGAAGTGGATGGCGTGGACCTGAGTGACGAGGCCCTGTCGCTGGCAGAGGAAAACAAGGAGCGGTTGCAGGCCCACAACGTGACGCTGCTGAAATCGGACCTGTTCACCGGTCTGTCCGGCCGCCATTACGACCTGATCGTGACGAATCCGCCGTACGTCACCAATGACGAAACCGACGCATTGCCGCAGGAGTATTCGTACGAGCCTGAAATGGGCCTGCGCGCGGGCGATGACGGCCTGGACCTGGTACTTAAGATCCTGCGGGACGCGCCGCTGCACCTGAGCGAGGACGGCCTGCTGATCTGCGAGGTAGGTGAATCCGAACAGCACCTGGTCAAGCTGCTGCCCGAGGTCGATTTCGCCTGGGTCGAATTCAAGGTCGGGCAGATGGGCATCTTTGCGGTCGAGTGCCGCGAGCTCATCGCACACAGCGCGCGCATCACCGAACTGGCAGCCCAGCGGCCGTGAGTTCCAACGCGTTCGGCAAGCTGTTCACGGTCACCACCTTCGGCGAATCGCATGGTCCGGCCATCGGCTGCGTGCTGGACGGCTGCCCGCCGGGGCTGGCGCTGGACGCGGCCGAGTTCGCCCATGACCTGCAGCGCCGTGCCACCGGCAAGAGCCGGCACACCTCGGCACGGCGCGAAGCCGACGAGGTCGAGATCCTGTCGGGTGTCTACCAGGGATTGACCACCGGCACGCCGATCGCGCTGCTGATCCGCAACACCGACCAGCGCAGCAAGGACTACGCGAGCATCGGCCAGCAGTTCCGGCCGGGCCATGCCGACTACAGCTACTGGCACAAATACGGCATCCGCGATCCGCGCGGTGGCGGCCGTTCTTCCGCGCGTGAAACCACGATGCGCGTGGCCGCCGGTGTGGTGGCGAAGAAGTGGCTGGCCGAGCGCTTCGGTGTCACCGTGCGCGGTTGCCTGTCGCAGCTTGGCAGCATCACGCCGAACGGCTTTGACTGGTCCGTTGTGGAAGACAACCCGTTCTTCTGGCCCGACGCTGCGCAGGTGCCGGAACTGGAGGCCTATATGGACGCGCTGCGCAAGTCCGGCGATTCGGTCGGCGCGCGCGTGGACGTGGTGGCCGACAACGTGCCGCCGGGATGGGGCGAGCCGATCTACGGCAAGCTGGATGGCGAGCTGGCAGCGGCACTGATGAGCATCAACGCGGTGAAGGGCGTCGAGATCGGCGACGGGTTCGCCAGTGCCGCGCAGAAGGGCACGGAGCATCGTGACCTGCTGACCCCGGAGGGCTTTGCCAGCAACCATGCCGGCGGCATCCTCGGCGGTATCTCCACCGGCCAGCCGGTGACGGCCTCCATCGTCCTCAAGCCGACCTCCAGCCTGCGCCTGCCGGGGGCCTCGCTGGACAGCGACGGAAACGTCATCGAGGTGGTCACGACCGGCCGGCACGATCCCTGCGTTGGCATCCGCGCCGCGCCGATCGCCGAAGCGATGATGGCCCTGGTGCTGATGGACCAGGCGCTGCGCCACCGCGCGCAGTGCGGGGATGTCGGCATCGTCACCCCGCGCATTCCCGGCCGGATCGATGGCTGATCCGCGTTCCGACGGGCGTCCCCGGGTCTGGGTGAGCCAGCCGCTCATCGAGGCGGTCATCGCCCCGTTGCGCGAACACGTGGACCTGGTCGCGACCGATGCGGTGACGGCGTGGACCCCCGGCCAGCTGGCCGAGCGGCTGGCCGCAGTCGATGGGGCGATCATCACCCTCAACGAGCGTATCGGTGCAGCGCAGCTTCCTTCGTCTGGCCGGCTGCAGGCGATCGCCAATGTCGGCGTCGGCTTCAACAACCTGGACATCGACGCGCTGACCGCCGCCGGCATCCTGGCCAGCAACACGCCGGACGTGTTGACCGAAACCACGGCGGACATGGGCTTCGCGCTGCTGATGGCCACGGCGCGCCGCATCACCGAGTCCGAACGCTGGCTGCGCGATGGGCACTGGGACCAGTGGTCGTTCCAGACCATGCTCGGCGCCGATATCCACGGCAGTACGCTGGGCATCCTCGGCATGGGGCGCATCGGCCAGGGCATCGCCCGTCGCGGCGCGCATGGCTTCGGCATGCGCGTGCTGTATCACAATCGTTCGCCATTGCCCGCAGCGACCGAGGCGGAGGTTGGCGCACGGTACGTCGATCTGCCCACGCTGCTGGCGCAGAGCGACCACCTTGTGCTGGTGCTGCCGTACACCGCCTCATCGCACCACCTCATCGATGCGGCGGCGCTGGGTCGCATGAAGCCGGGCGCTACGCTGGTCAACATCGCCCGCGGCGGCATCGTCGACGAGCTCGCGCTGGCTGATGCGCTGGCCAATGGCCGGCTGGCGGCCGCTGGACTCGACGTCTACGAAGGCGAACCGCAGGTCAGGCCCGAACTGCTGGCGCTGCGCAATGTCGTGCTGACGCCCCATACCGGAAGTGCCACGCTGGGCACGCGTACCGCGATGGTGCAGCTGGCCGTGGACAATCTGCTGGCCGCGCTGGGCGTGGTCGGCACGCCGGCGCAGATGCCCAGCGCGATCAATGCCGCCGCCGTGCTGGCCGCGCGCGCGATGCAGGGCGACAACAGCAAAAAACGATAGGGAGCCTCCGCGCCTGCACGAGGAGGTTCCCCGAACCCGGCCGCATTGCGTGAATCCCCCTATTTTTCGAGAGTCATCCCATGAGCAATGAACCCCGTTCCTTCCACGTCGCTGTCGTAGGTGCCACCGGTGCGGTCGGCGAGACCATGCTGTCCATCCTGGCCGAGCGTGGTTTCCCGGTCGCGCGGTTGAGCCTGCTGGCGTCCTCGCGCTCGGCTGGTGGCGAAATCGAGTTCAACGGCCAGAAGCACACCGTCCAGGACCTTGAGGGCTTCGATCCTGCAGGCGTGGACATCGCGCTGTTCTCCGCGGGCGGCAGCGTGTCCAAGCAGTACGCGCCACGGTTCGCCGCTGCCGGCGCAGTGGTCATCGACAATTCCTCGGCGTTCCGCTACGACGACGACGTACCGCTGGTCGTGTCCGAGGTGAACCCTGACCAGATTGCCAACCGCCCGCGCGGCATCATCGCCAACCCCAACTGCTCCACCATGCAGATGCTGGTGGCACTGGCGCCGCTGCATCGCCGCTATGGCATCGAGCGCATCAACGTAGCGACCTACCAGTCCGTGTCCGGCGGTGGCCGTTCGGCGCTGGAGGAACTGGGCAAGCAGACTGGCCAGCTGCTCAGCTTCCAGGAGATCGATCCGCAGCGCTTCCCCGTCCAGATCGCCTTCAACCTGATCCCGCACATCGACGATTTCCTCGATAACGGCTTCACCAAGGAGGAGATGAAGCTGGTCTGGGAGACGCAGAAGATCCTGGGTGATTCCAGCATCCTGGTGAACCCGACCGCGGTGCGCGTGCCGGTGTTCTACGGTCACTCTGAAGCTGTATCGATCGAGACGCGTGAGAAGGTCACCGTCGCCGACGCCCGTGCACTGCTGGAACAGTCGCCGGGCGTGGAAGTGGTGGATCGTCATGAGGCGGGTGGTTACCCGACCCCGGTGACACATGCCTCCGGCAACGACGCGGTGTATGTCGGCCGTATCCGCGAAGATCTCTCGCATCCGCGCGGACTGAACCTGTGGATCGTGTCGGACAACATCCGCAAGGGTGCTGCGCTCAATGCCGTGCAGCTCGCGGAACTCGTCGCCGCGGAACCGAAATGAGGCAGTGACGGCCGCTGGCCGTCGGATCCAGGGTGACGGCCAGCGGCCGTCACTGCCGGCATGTTGACGGCCAGTGGCCGTCACGACCGGGCCCGCGTTCTGGCGTGTACCACGCGCCAGCCGGTATATTGGCCGCCATGAACAATGGGGCCTGCGGCGTCATGCGACCGCTCAAGTATCTCTCCCTCCTGTTGCTGGCCCTTGCCAGCAGCTCGGCCATGGCCCTGGGGCTGGGAGACATCCGTGTCCTGTCCCGGCCCGGCCAACCGCTGGTGGCCGAGATACCGGTGATCTCCTCCGATCCGGCCGAGCTGCAGAACCTGCGCGTCGGCCTGGCCTCGCCGGTCACCTTCGAGCGTGTCGGGCTGCAGCGACCGGCCGGCCTGGTCAGCGAGCTGCAGTTCGAACTGACCCGCAACGCGCAGGGCAGGGCCGTGGTGCGCGTCACCTCGGCATCGCCGGTGGACACGCCCGCGCTGGCGTTCCTGATCGAAGCAGACTGGGGACAGGGGCGGCTGGTACGCGAGTATTCGGCCTTGATGGAGGGGCCTGCCAGCGCGGTCGCCATGAGCGAGCCGGAGATCGTCGCGCCGGCCGGTGCCCTGCCCAACGCCATCGTGCGCGAAGTCGAGGCCGCCCCGGCCATGGAGGCGCCAGCGGTGACACCGGGCCCCGTCCCGGCCAGCGCGTCTGCAGCAGCCACGCCCGGCGCGTCACGGGCCAGCGCGGTGGCCGCAGGCGGGCAGCTGACCGTGCGCTCTGGACAGACCCTGTCTCAGATCGCGCAGGAGCTTGCGGGAAACCAGCAGATCAGTCGCGAGCGCGCGATGATCGCCCTGCTGCGCGCGAACCCGGAGGCCTTCATCCGCGGCAACATCAACCTGCTCAAGCAGGGCGCCGTATTGCGGATGCCCGATGCCACGACGTCGGCCGCCATAGACGACGGCCAGGCCGCCGCCATGGTGCGCGAGCATGCCGCGCAGTGGCGCCGGTCACGCACGCTTCCGCAACCGGCCGCCACCGACGCCGCCATGGCGTCGCCGACGCCAGCGAGCGTCGCGGCAACCGCACCGTCCGGCGCACGCCTTGAAATCGCTCCAGCCGTGGCGGCCGCCGCCACGGCCGGCTCAACCACCGGTACCGGTGATGGCAACGAGGGTGACATGCTCGGCAATGAACAGCTGCGTCAGGCAAGGGAAGACGTCGCCACCCGCGACGCAGAGATCGATGAACTCAAGCAGCGCGTGGCCGACCTCGAGAAACTCAAGGCACAGCAACAGGCGCTGGTGGCCTTGAAGGACACCGAGATCGCCGCCGCGCAGGCGCGCCTGGCGGATGCGCCACAACAGGCGTCCAGCGGCACGTGGGCCTGGCTGGGCGTGCCGGTGCTGCTGCTGGTGGCGGCAGGCATCTGGCTGTCGCGCCGGCGCAGGCCCTCGCCATTGCCACCGTTGCAGCACGATGACCATGACGATACGTCGCTGGCAGCCGCCCTGCCGACGGGCGCAGGCCTGGATGTGCTGGCCGAACGCGATGGCTGGCCGCACCACGCAGCCGCATCGTCGGACGCGGCGCACACGGCCGACGCTGCGGCCCCGGACGACGACCGGCCCGTGATGGAAGCCGCGCCGGCATCCAGCGCAACGCGGGATGAGCCGGTGGAACGCGTCCCGCATTTCGACCTCGAATCGTCACACGCCGCGCCTGGCGATCATGATCCGGTGCCTGCCTACGCCCGCGAGGCCGAACGGCAGGACGCCTTCCGCGGCGTCTTCGAGCTGCCTGCCAGTGACGTCGATCATCTTCCGCCACCGCCGGAGCAGGCCATTGCCGAGGGCGGCGACGCTTCGCTGGCGACGCCGCCTGAGCGACCAGGACCGACTGCCAGCACCTCCGGCCACGATCGCCTGGAACTGGCGATCGCCTACCTCGACCTGGGCGAAGCGCAGACCGCGCGCTCCCTGCTGGAAGACGTGGCCCGCAGCGATGACCCGCACCTGCAGGCCCAGGCGCGCGAGCTGCTGACGCGGCTGGACTGACATCCTTTTTCCGGACGGAGACCGAACATGCACCGCGACAATCGGATCGACTACGTCGAGTTCGCTTCGCACGACCCCGCGCTGAGCCGGGCGTTTTTCCAGGCCGTTTTCGGCTGGAGCTTCCAGGACTACGGCCCGGATTACACCGCCTTCGACGACGGCCGGCTGCAGGGGGGCTTCTTCCGTGGCCAGCCGGTGGCGGGCGAGGCGGGCGGCGCACCCCTGCTGGTGCTGTACGGCGAGCTGTTGCCGCCGGTCATGGGCGCTGTCGTTGAGGCGGGCGGCGAGATCCTCAAGGATGTTTTCTCCTTCCCCGGTGGCAGCCGTTTCCATTTCCGCGAACCCGGTGGCAACGTGCTCGCCGTGTGGTCCGAGCGCGATCCGGCCGGCTGAGCCGGCGTTCCCGTTTTCCGAGGTAGCAGCATGCGGTACGCCCTGGGCGTCGAATACGACGGCAGCGATTACAAAGGGTGGCAGAACCTGGGCGAGGCTGCGCCCAGCGTGCAGGCCAGTCTGGAAAGAGCCCTGTCCTCGGTTGCCGATGCTCCGGTGCAGGTCGTCTGCGCCGGACGTACCGATGCAGGGGTGCATGGCCAATGCCAGGTCGTCCACTTCGACACCGATGCAGTGCGCGACCCACGTGGCTGGATGCTCGGCACCACGACGCGCCTGCCGGGTTCGATCGCCGTGCGCTGGTGCACGCCGGTGGCCGACGACTTCCATGCGCGCTTCTCGGCACGCGCGCGACGCTACCGCTACCGTTTGTTGAACCGGACCATAAGGCCGGCGCTGCAGCGCCAGATGCTGAGCTGGGAGCGCCGCCCTCTGGATGCGGCGCTGATGCACCAGGCTGGCCAGGCGCTGCTGGGTGAAAATGATTTCAGCGCGTTCCGCAGCATCCAGTGCGAGGCGCGGCATGCACGTCGCGAGATGCAGTCGCTGCAGGTGGTACGCCACGAGGACATCATCGAAGTTTCCGTGCAGGCCAATGCATTCCTTCATCACATGGTTCGCAATATCGTGGGATCGCTGATCATGGTCGGCAGCGGAGAGCGTCCAGTGGAATGGATCGGCGAGCTGCTGGCCGGTCGCGACCGCACCGTCGCCGGGCCCACCGCGCCGCCCCAAGGGCTGGTGTTCCTCGGTCCGTTGTACCCCGACAACTGGCACCTGCCTGCCGAGGTAACCCTATGAGCCGCTCTTACTACCGCACCCGCATCAAGTTCTGTGGCATGACCCGTGCGGGCGATGTCCGCCTGGCCGGCGAACTCGGCGTGGACGCGGTGGGCTTCATCTTCGCCCGCGAAAGCAAGCGTCGCGTTGCACCGGCCGAGGCGCGCGCCATGCGCCAGGCCATCGCTCCCATGGTCGACGTGGTGGCCCTGTTCCGGGACAACACCCGGGAAGAAGTCCGTGAAGTCCTGCGCACGGTTCGTCCCACGCTGCTGCAGTTCCATGGTGAGGAAGACGAAGGCTTCTGCCGTGGCTTCAACATGCCCTATCTCAAGGCCATCTCGATGGGAGGACGCGAGGAGGTCAACGCGCGTACGCTGCAGCTGCGCTATCCCAGCGCGGCCGGCTTCCTGTTCGACAGCCATGCGCCCGGCGGCGGTGGCGGGACCGGGGTGTCCTTCGACTGGACGCGTATCCCCAGCGGCCTGCATCGGCCGTTCCTGCTCGCGGGTGGACTCACCCCGGACAACATCTACGACGCCGCGCTGGCCACGCTGCCGTGGGGCGTGGATGTCTCCAGTGGCATCGAAGCAGAGCCGGGCATCAAGGACGGCTACCTGATGCGCAGGTTTGTCGAGGAAGTGCGTCGCGCCGACTGCGCTGCGCTCGACTGACGATCAGCAGCGCGCGACCGCACGTTCTTGCTGCGCCCCGCCGGCGCGGTCATTGGTCAGTTCCGATCGCAGCCACGCCGCCAGCGCGGTGACCCGCGCATCGTCCGGCCCCTGGCGACGCGCCAGTACCCAGTTTCCCGCAGTGGCGACGAACCCCCAGGGTGCGACGAGGCGCCCGCCGGCGATGTCTTCGGCCACCAGTGGCTCGGGCGCGATCGCCACGCCGAGCCCCGCAACGGCCGCTTCCAGCAGGTAATACAGGTGTTCGAACGATTGCCCAAGCGTGAGCGCGGAGGCGGGGAGGCCCTGCGCGGCGGCCCAGGCCGGCCATGCCTGGGGCCGCGACGCGGTGTGCAGCACTGACTGCGACAGCAGCGCCGCAGCGGGCTGGTCGCGCAACGCGGCCGCGTCGGCAAACACGGGCGAGAGAACCGGTCCGACGCGTTCCACGGCAAGCTCGATCACGTCCCAGTCCGCGGGCCAGGGCGGTTCGGCCAGCAACAACACCGCGTCCAGCGCCGCCTGGGCTTCGCTGAACTCGCCGTCCAGCGCCGACCAGTGCACGGTCAGCGTCGGCAGGGCGGCCTGCAGGCGCGGCAAGCGGGGAATCATCCAGCGGGCAAGCACGCTGCTGCTGCAGCCGAGGACCAGTGCGTCGTGCAGGGCCGGCCGGCGCAGGTCCCGCACCGCATCGTGCAGGCGACCGAACGCGTCCCGGCATGCCAAGTGGAGGACTTCACCTGCCGCGGTGGGGCGCAGTCCGCGGCCATCGCGCTGGAACAGCGGCATGCCCAGCTCGGCCTCCAGCAGTTTGATCTGGCGGCTGACGGCACCATGGGTCACATGCAGCGCCTGCGCCGCGCGGCCAACGCCGCCCAGCCGCGCGGTCGCTTCAAATGCACGAAGCGCGTTGAGAGAGGGGAGCCCGCGTTGAGTCATGTGAGAAATACTGACATGACGTGTTGAATAAGTCGATTTTCCAGCGGCCACCCGTGCGTTAATGTGAAGCTCTACCCGCACCACGGTTGCCCTCATGTCCTCCGATCCGATCACCGATTTCCACGCCTATCCGGATGCCAGCGGCCATTTCGGCCGCTATGGCGGCAGCTTCGTCGCAGAAACGCTGGTCGGGCCGCTGCAGGAGCTGGCCGCTGCCTATGATCAGGCCCGTCGGGATCCTGCGTTCATCGCCGAATACGACCACGATCTGGCCCATTACGTCGGACGCCCCAGTCCGATCTATCACGCCCGTCGGCTGAGCGATCAGGTAGGCGGAGCACAGATCCTCCTCAAGCGCGAAGACCTGAACCACACCGGTGCGCACAAGATCAACAACACCATCGGCCAGGCATTGCTTGCCGCGCGCATGGGCAAGAAACGCATCATCGCCGAGACCGGCGCCGGCCA
>ENA-UOXB01000841-UOXB01000841.1-bioreactor-metagenome-genome-assembly--contig:-NODE-841-length-16503-cov-8.924368_pt1 | contig 16503 bp, 20 predicted proteins | sample MGYA00238158_ERZ761615 | MGnify/ENA primary metagenome ERZ761615 (study PRJEB28904, sample SAMN06267902) | bioreactor metagenome | isolation source: Joint BioEnergy Institute, California, USA | place... | reverse complement strand
CGCGACAGCCAGGACCGTGAGGCGCAGACGCGTTTCGGCGCGCTGGTCGAGCAGGCACTGGCTGGCGAGCTGCAAGGCTGGGCGGACGCCCCGCAGGGTTGGCTGGCGCAACTGATTCTGCTCGATCAGTTGCCACGCATGATCTTCCGCGATACGCCGCGAGCCTTCGCTGGTGACAGTTTGGCCCAGCCGTTGTTGCAGGATGGTCTGGAGCGCAGCTGGGATCGCAGGCTGGCGCCAATTCAGCGGGTGTTTGCCTATCTGGTGTTCGAGCATGCCGAAGACCTGCCATTGCAGAACCGCGCCGTCGAGTTGTTCGCCAGCCTGATGAACGAAGCTGCTGCCGACGAACAGGCGGTGTTCGCCGACTTTCTCGATTTTGCCGAGCGCCACCAGCGGGTTATCGCCCGCTTCGGTCGCTTCCCCCATCGCAATGCAATTTTGGGGCGCGCCTCCACTGACGAAGAACTGGCCTTCCTGCGGGAACCCGGCTCGCGTTTCTGAACTCCAACCGGGCAAGTCGCCGCCGGCTATGCCAAGCTTGCTGGCACCTTCCCATCAGGAGCTTCATCCATGTCGATGCGTATCGTCGCGTTGCTCGCCTGCTGCCTGCTCGCCGCTTGCAGCAAGATCAATCAGGAAAACTATTCCAAGCTCAAAGCGGGCATGAGCAAGCAGGAAGTGGAAAGCCTGCTCGGCGCGCCGGGCGAGTGCGCCGGTGCGCTGGGGATGACCAGCTGCACCTGGGGTGACGACAAGGCCTACATCAGCGTCCAGTACGCCGGGGACAAGGTCATGCTGTTCTCCGGCAAGGGACTCAAGTAAACAGGAGCTTCCATGCGTTCGATCCTAATCGCCAGCGCCATTCTCGCCCTCGCCGGTTGCGCCAACTCGGGTACCGGCAGTATCCAGAAACCGCCACCGCAGACCATGCAGGTTGACCTGCAGCGCTACCAAGGCACCTGGTACGAATTGGCGCGCCTGCCGATGTTCTTCCAGCGCAACTGCGTGCAGTCCGAAGCGCATTACGGTCTGCGTGACGATGGCCGCATCGACGTCACCAACCGCTGCCGCGACAAGGACGGTGAGTGGATCGAGGCCAATGGCGTTGCCGAGCCGCAGGTCGAGGGCAAGACCGACAAGCTGTGGGTACGCTTCGATAACTGGGCCAGCAAGTTGCTGCCGATTAAGGGCGATTACTGGGTGATCTACCACGACGAGGATTACCGCGTGGCGCTGGTTGGCCACCCGGAGCACAAGTACCTGTGGCTGCTGTCGCGCACCCCGGAAATTGACCAGGAAACCCGGGACAAGCTGCTCAGCATCGCACGTGAGCAAGGTTACGTGACCTCGGATCTGATCTGGCGCCAGGCCGACTGACCCACAGCTGACCATAGCCGGATGCGTCCCGGGGGGATATCCCCGGATCGCATCCGGGCTACGCCGTCACTCCCAATCCAGGCGGGCGAGCTTCCATTCGCTACCGTCGAGCCACCACTCCAGTTTCACCGAATAGTGCCGTGCACTATCGGGAATCAACCCTTCGGCACCGCTCAGGCCCACTTGAGCCTCGGTGTAGCCCTTGCTGCTGATCGCCGAGTCGATCCAGCTGTTCTTACCCAGGGCGAGCACCTTGATGTTCTTGTGGCGCAGGAACAGTAGGGTCATGGTGCGCTTGGCCCATTCGCGGTCAAGCTCCTGGCGGGCCAGGAAATCATCATGCAACTGGTCCATCACCGCGCTGGTGCTCTTGGCTTCGATATTGTCCTGCAACTGCTGTACGGCAGCTTCCAGTGCAGCCTGCGGGTCGTCACGACCACCGCAGCCGAAGAGCAGGAGGGTGAGGGAAACAAACAGCGACCAGGATAGATGACGCATCGACATGCTGAACTTCCTTTTCATGGTTATGATGCCGGGCAGAGCGGACACGGCAGTTGTAGCCCATCGAACAGGAGCCAACCATGCAGACTTTGTATCCGGAGATCAAACCCTACGCACGCCATGAGCTGGCGGTCGAGGCGCCGCACGTGCTGTACGTCGACGAGAGCGGTTCGGCGGATGGGTTGCCGGTATTGTTCATCCATGGTGGTCCAGGAGCCGGCTGTGATTCTGCCAGTCGCCGCTATTTCGATCCTGCACTGTATCGCATCGTTACCTTCGACCAGCGCGGCTGTGGCCGTTCCACGCCCCACGCAAGCCTGGAGAACAACACCACCCAGGCGCTGATCGGCGATATCGAGCGTATTCGCGAGCACCTGGGGATCGACAAGTTCGTACTGTTCGGCGGCTCCTGGGGTTCCACCCTGGCGTTGGCCTACGCGCAAGCGCATCCACAGCGCGTGCACGGGCTGATTCTGCGCGGCATCTTCCTGTGCCGGCCTCAGGAGTTCAGCTGGTTCTATCAGGAAGGCGCCAGCCGCCTGTTCCCCGATTACTGGGAGGACTACGTCGCGCCGATTCCGCCGGAGGAGCGCGGCGACCTGATGCAGGCCTTCTACAAGCGCCTGACCGGTACCGATCAGATCGCCCAGATGCATGCAGCCAAGGCCTGGTCGACCTGGGAGGGGCGCACCGCCACGTTGCGCCCGAACACCCAGGTGGTGGAGCGCTTCAGCGATGCACATCGTGCGCTGTCAATCGCCCGGATCGAGTGTCACTACTTCGTCAACGATGCCTTTCTCGAACCGAACCAACTGCTTCGCGACATGGCGAAGATCGCTCACCTGCCGGGCATCATCGTGCATGGTCGCTACGACGCAATCTGTCCGCTGGACAACGCTTGGGCGCTGCATCAGGCCTGGCCCAACAGTGAATTGCAGATCATCCGTGACGCCGGCCACTCGGCGGCGGAGCCTGGTATCACCGATGCACTGATCCGTGCCGCTGAGCAGATGGCCCGCCGCCTGCTCGACCTGCCGCCGGAGGATGCGTGAAGTTGCTGATCCAGCGCGTCAGTGAGGCGCGAGTGGAGGTGGAGGGGGAAGTAGTCGGCCGCATCGATCAGGGCCTGCTGGCGCTGGTCGGCATCGAGCCGCAGGACGATCAGGCCAGTCTGTCGCGCGCACTGCACAAGCTGCTGAACTACCGCGTGTTCAGCGATGAAGCGGGCAAGATGAATCGCTCGCTGACGGATGTGCAGGGCGGACTGTTGCTGGTCTCGCAGTTCACATTGGCGGCTGACACCAAGAGCGGTATGCGCCCGAGCTTCTCCAGCGCTGCACCGCCGGCGCAAGGTGCAGCTCTGTTCGACGGTTTGGTCGAAATGGCCAAGGCCCAGCACCCGCAGGTCGCTACCGGACGCTTCGGCGCCAATATGCAGGTGCATCTGGTCAACGATGGGCCGGTGACCTTTCTGCTCGAGGTGTGAGCCTGGCGTTGAGGGACCTTCACAGCTTTCGCGGCTAAAGCCCCTCCCACAAGAGTGTGGATGCGCTGGCAAAAGCAGGCATGTCACCTCCCTGTGGGAGGGGCTTCAGCCGCGACTACAATCAGCGCTGTGCATCGGGTGGACAATGCGAAACTTGTCCACCACCCGTAGGGTGCGTCGCGCGCTTCAGCGGTTCAAAGAACGCGATCAGAACAACCTGGCCAGCAATGCCGGCACCGCCGTCTCCACCCGCAAGATGCGCTCGCCGAGTTGCACCGGCTGTAGGCCTGCGGCTTCACGCAGCAGCTCGACTTCGTAGGGAATCCAGCCACCTTCCGGGCCGATGGCCAGGGTCACTGGTTCCTGTACTGCACGCGGGCAGGCTGGGTGATCACCGGGATGGCCGGTCAGGCCAAGCGTGCCGGCTGCCAACGCCGGCAGGCGGTCCTCGACGAAGGGCTTGAAGCGTTTCTCGATGCTCACCTCAGGCAGCACCGTGTCACGCGCCTGTTCCAGACCTAGGATCAGCTGTTCGCGAATGGCCTCTGCCTTGAGAAATGGCGTCTGCCAGAAGCTCTTCTCCACGCGATAGCTATTGACCAGCACCAGGCGCGGCACGCCCATGGCGCTAACAGTTTGCAGCACGCGCTTGAGCATCTTCGGGCGGGGCAGGGCGAGGATCAGCGTCAGCGGCAGCTTGGCCGGTGGAGGTTGGTCGAGGTTGACCTGCAGCTCTGCCTGTCCGGCATCCAGCGCGATCAGTCGACCTTCGCCCATCATCCCGCCAAGGCGGCCGACGCGCAGAAGATCACCCGCTTCGGCGCGATGCACTTCATGTAGGTGCTTCAGGCGCCTGCCAGTGAGGCGGACCCGATCGACGCCGACGAAGTCGGCGTCTTCCAGCAGCAGCAGATTCACGACAGCGGTGCGGGGGGCTGATCTTCGGGCTTGGCGTCTTCCTCGGCCTGTTCCTCGTCGCGTTTGCGCTTGACCAGTGCGCCTGCCAGCAGGCCGCTTTCGAATAGCAGCCACATCGGTACGGCCAGCAGTGTCTGCGAGAACACGTCCGGCGGCGTCAGCACCATGCCGACCACGAAGCAGCCAACGATCACATAGGGGCGGCTCTTGCGCAGCGTGGCGACGTCGATCAAGCCGACCCAGATCACCAGGAAGGTGGCGATGGGGATCTCGAAGGCCACGCCGAAAGCGAAGAACAGGGTCAGGACGAAGTCCAGGTACTGGCCGATGTCGGTCATCATCGCCACCCCTTGCGGGGTCACGCTGGCGAAGAAGCCGAACATGATCGGGAACACCACGAAGTAGGCGAAGGCCATGCCGGCGTAGAACAGGAAGATGCTGGAGATCAGCAGCGGCACCGCGATGCGTCGCTCGTGGGTGTACAACCCCGGTGCAATGAAGCCCCAGGCCTGGTGCAGGATCACCGGCATGCCGAGGAACAGCGCGCACATCAGGGTCAGCTTGAAGGGCGTGAGGAAGGGCGAAGCGACGCCAGTGGCGATCATCGTCGCGCCTTCTGGCAGGTAGGCACGTAGCGGCGCTGCGACCAGTGCGTAGATGTCCTGCGCGAAGTAGAACAACCCGGCGAAGATCAGCAGGATGATCACGACGCAGCGCAACAGGCGCGTGCGTAGCTCGGTCAGGTGCGAGACCAGGGGCATTTCCTGGTCGGCGTCCGGCAGTTTGCTCATGGCTGGGGATTCTTGTCCTGGGCGGCGGGCTGCGTGGTTTCGGCGCTCTTGCTCGCCTCGCTACCCGGTTTGAGGCTGGCGGTGTCGAGGATGTCCTGCTTCATCGCCTTCATTTCCCGCTCCAACTCGAGAATCCGCTCGTTGTGCAACTGGCGGCGGATCTCGTCGGCGCCGATTTCGCGCTCCACCTCGGCCTTGATCGAGTTGAAGCTGCGCTTGATCCGGCCGACCCACAGGCCGGCCGTGCGTACGGCACCGGGCAGGCGCTCGGGGCCGAGCACCACCAGGGCCACCAGACCGACCAGCAGCAGTTCGCTGAAACCGATGTCGAACATGGCTTAGTCTTTCTTCGCCGGCTCTTCAACCTTGCGTGCCTGGGCGTCGATGGTCTGCCCCTTGGGCTCTTCAACGGCCGGTTTTTCGGCTTCGCCGTTGTCCATCGATTTGCGGAAGCCCTTGATCGCGTCACCCAGGTCCGAGCCCAGATTCTTCAGGCGCTTGGTGCCGAACAGCATGACCACGATGAGCAGGATGATCAGGAGTTGCCAGATGCTGATGCCGCCGAAACCCATGATGAGTTCTCCGTTGTGAAAGTTATTCGGATTGCGGTCGCGCGGCTTTTTCCGCGTGGCCGGAGAGACCGAAACGGCGATCCAGTTCATCCAGCACGGCCTGAGGATGCTGGCCGAGGGCGGCGAGCATGACCAGGCTGTGGAACCACAGATCGGCGGTTTCGTAGATCAGGTCCTTGCAGTCACCGCTGGTGGCGGCGTCCTTGGCGGCGAGGATGGTTTCCACCGATTCCTCACCGACCTTTTCCAGAATCTTGTTCAGGCCCTTGTGATACAGGCTGGCGACGTAGGAGCTGTCGGGTGCCGCACCCTTGCGCGCTTCCAGTACTTCGGCCAGGCGGCTCAGGGTGTCACTCATGGCTATGTCCTGCATAGATGGCGTGCGGATCTTTCAGCACGGCGTCGACGGTTTTCCAGCTGCCATTCTCGTATACGCGGTAGAAGCAGCTCTCACGTCCGGTATGGCAGGCGATGCCGCCCAGTTGCTCGACCATCAGCACGATTACGTCGGCGTCGCAGTCCAGGCGCAGCTCGTGCAGCCTCTGGACATGGCCGGATTCCTCGCCCTTGCGCCACAGTTTGCCGCGTGATCGCGACCAGTAGATGGCGCGCTGTTCGCTGACGGTGAGGGCGAGGGATTCACGGTTCATCCAGGCCATCATCAGGATGCGGCCGGTCTGGTGGTCCTGGGCGATGGCAGGCACCAGGCCGTCTTCGTTCCAGTGGATTTCGTCGAGCCAATCGTTCATCGGTGTTCCAAGTCTGCCGGGGCTGCCGGACTGTCAATTCGCCAAGTGTGCCAGTGCCGTGGCTAGCTGGCTATCGGCGCAGCACCAGATAGAGTCCGCCACCGACCATCAGCCAGGCGGGCCAGGCGGCCAGCAGCGGTGCCAGGCCTTGAAGGGTGCCGGCGCCGATCAGTGCAGCGCCGAGCAGGCGCAGCGGCCATTGGTCGCGGTTGGGGCGCTGTTCTTCTCGTTGCTGCGATCTCTGCAGGCGTTCCAGGGTATCGCGGGCGATCTGCGACAGGTGCGGCACTTGCTCGGCCTGTTGCTGCAGGTTGCGTAGCAGGTGCAGCGGGCTGATGCGCTCGCGCATCCACCGTTCGAGGTAGGGCTGGGCAGTGCTCCACAGGTCCAGATCCGGATACAGCTGGCGGCCCAGGCCTTCGATATTGAGCAGGGTCTTCTGCAGCAGTACCAGCTGCGGCTGCACTTCCATGTTGAAGCGTCGCGCGGTCTGGAACAGGCGCAGCAGCAACTGGCCGAAAGAGATGTCCTTCAGCGGCTTTTCGAAAATAGGCTCGCACACGGTGCGGATGGCCGCCTCGAATTCGTTGACCTTGGTTTCTGCCGGTACCCAACCCGAGTCGATGTGCAGCTGCGCGACCTTGCGGTAGTCACGCTTGAAGAAAGCCAGCAGGTTGCGCGCCAGGTAGTCCTGGTCCTCGTCGGTGAGGCTGCCGACGATGCCGCAGTCGATGGCGATGTACTGCGGGCTCCAGGGTGTGCGTGTGCTGACGAAGATGTTGCCGGGGTGCATGTCGGCGTGGAAGAAGCTGTCGCGGAACACCTGAGTGAAGAAGATTTCCACGCCACGCTCGGCCAGTAGCTTCATGTCGGTGCGCTGGTCGGCCAGGGTGGCCAGGTCGGTCACCGGAATGCCATAGATGCGCTCCATCACCAACACCTGAGGGCGGCACAGGTCCCAGTACACCTGCGGTACGTAGAGCAGTGGCGATCCTTCGAAGTTGCGCCGCAACTGGCTGGCGTTGGCCGCCTCGCGCAGTAGGTCGAGTTCGTCGTAGATGGTCTTCTCGTAGTCGCCGACCACTTCTACGGGATGCAGGCGGCGAGCGTCGGCTGAGGCCTTCTCAGCGATGCGGGCGATCAGGAACAGCCAGGCCAGGTCCTGGCGGATCACCGGCTTGAGGCCTGGGCGTACGACCTTGACCACCACTTCCTCGCCGGTCTTGAGCTGCGCGGCGTGTACCTGTGCTACCGAGGCCGAGGCCAGCGGCTGGCTATCGAAGCGGGCGAACACCTCGCTCACCGGCGCGCCCAGCTGGCGCTCGATCAGGGCGATGGCCTGATCCTCCGGGAACGGCGGTACGCGATCCTGCAGGTGCGCCAGCTCGTCGGCGATGTCCGGAGGCAGCAGGTCGCGACGGGTGGACAGCAACTGGCCGAACTTGATGAAGATCGGCCCCAGGTCCTCCAGCGCCAGGCGCAGGCGTGCGCCACGCGACAGCGCCAGCGGCTTGCGTGGCAGCCAGCGCCAGGGCAGCAGGCAGGACAAGGTGCGCAGCCAGAATGGCAGCGGCAGCTCGAAGAGCATTTCGTCCAGTTGATAGCGAATCACTACGCGCTGGATACGCAGCAGACGGCGAACGGCAAGCAGCTTCATGCGTCGGGCTTATTGGCAGAAGTGAGGCGCTCGATGCGTGCTTCCAGGCGGTCGAGGGCGAGTTTGAGTTGGTCCAGCTCGGCGAAGCGCACATCGGCTTCGCGCTGTCCCACCAGGGTTCGTGATTCTTCGGCCAGGTAGTCGGCCAGGTCCTGCTTGAGACTGGAGGCGCCGTTGCTGGCCAGGTTCACCCGGCTGCGCAAATGGCCGGCGAGCAGGGTAGTGGCTACCGGGCCGAGCCAGCGCGAAATTTCGTATTCCCAGTCCAGCTCGAGATCCTGCAGGACGCCAGCCAGTTGTAGCAGTACGGCGCTGTCGCCATCGAGCGATACTTCCGGGCGATGCAGCACGGCGGTCTTCTCGCGGCTCAGGGCCAGGCGCGCCAGGCTGGCAGCCGGTGCGGTGAGGGTGCAGTCGGCCGGGGCGTGCCACTGTGCTGCCAGTTGCAGGCCGCTGCCACTGGGCAGGATGAACAGTTCCAGGGCCGGGCTTTGGCAATGCACAGCGATGACCTTGCCGGTCAGCGCCTGCAGGCGTGGCAAGGCCGTGCCATCGAGGCGCAGGATGCGATTGAGGCCCGTCTCGACGCCAGCCAGCAAACCCGTGATCAGCATTAAGGCTTTATGCCTCTGTGCAGGGCGACGATGCCGCCGGTCATGTTGTGGTAGGTCACGCGCTCGAAACAGGCGTCGACCATCATCGCCTTGAGAGTTTCCTGATCCGGGTGCATGCGGATCGACTCGGCGAGGTAGCGGTAGCTGTCCGAGTCATTGGTGATCAGCTTGCCGGCCAGCGGCATGAAGCTGAACGAGTAGGTGTCGTAGGCCTTGGCCAGCAGCGGGTTGCCTGGTTTGGAGAACTCCAGCACCAGCAGTCGCCCGCCCGGCTTGAGCACGCGCAACATGGAGCGCAGGGCATCTTCCTTGTGCGTTACGTTGCGCAGGCCGAAGGCGATGGTGACCACGTCGAAGTGGTTGTCCGGGAAGGGCAGCTTCTCGGCGTCGGCCTGGACGAACTGCACGTTGCCGGCCACGCCCTTGTCCAGCAGGCGATCACGACCGACCTTGAGCATGGAGTCGTTGATGTCGGCCAGCACCACTTCGCCGGTCGGACCGACCAGGCTGGAGAATTTGCGCGTCAGGTCACCGGTACCGCCGGCGATATCCAGCACGCGATTGCCCGGGCGAACACCTGACAGCTCGATGGTGAAGCGCTTCCACAGGCGGTGCAGGCCGCCGGACAGCACGTCGTTCATCAGGTCGTACTTGGCCGCCACGGAGTGGAAGACTTCGGCTACCTTCTCCGCCTTCTGGCTTTCCGGCACGTCCTGGAAACCGAAGTGGGTGGTGGGTTCCTGCTCCTGGGCCTTGCGTGGATCGCTCATGTCGCTCTCACCGGATAGAAAACCGCCCCATTCTAAAGCTGCATGCAGTCTTTGTCTTGCTCGGGTGCCCGGCCGTGCAGCGGGCTGGTAGAGTGATGTGACCTCATGCCGCAGCCTTGCGGCGCGCTGCCAGTTCAAGGAGTTGCCATGTCCCGCATTCGTGTCGAACGATCCCATTCCCTCGGTCGCGAGGGCGCCCGTGAAAAGGCCGAGCGGCTGGCCGAACGTCTGGCCAGCGAGTACGACGTGCGCTATCGCTGGAACGGCGACACCCTGGAGTTCAAGCGCAGCGGCGCCGACGGCAGCATCGCAGTCGGTGAAGATACCGTGCGTGTGGAGCTCAAGCTCGGGCTGCTGCTGTCGCCCATGGGCGGCATGATCCAGCGCGAGATCGAGCAGGTGTTGGACAAATCTTTGGCGTAGAAGCAGCTTCAAGCGGCAAGCCACTAGCTTCAAGTAAGGGCAGAAGCGATACGGAGTGGTTGATAGGCTTCGGGCGGGCTTGCAACTTGCGGCTTGAAGCTTGCCGCTGCTCCTAGTATGTGATTTCTAATTTTTCTCCCTAGGGTGTACCCAAGCCTGCATTCCGTGGGCGTTTCCGCTAACTGTCAAAGCGCGTGAGGTGCACCATGTCGAAAGTTGCCGTGAAGAAAAAAGTCGAAGCCGTGGTCGAAGACAAAGCCGGTCTGTTCGACGACGTGAAGGGCTATGCCCGCAAGATCTACCTCGCTGGCCTGGGTGCGTATGCCAAGGCGGGTGCCGAGGGGGCCGAGTACTTCAAGGAGCTGGTCAAGGCCGGTGAAGGTGTCGAGAACAAAGGCAAGAAGCTGGTCGACGAGCAGGTCGAGGCCGCCAATAGTCAGATCGAATCGGTCAAACAGTCGGTCAACTCCAATGTCACCAGCGTTAAAGGCAAGGTCGAAGTTCAACTCGACAAGATCGAGAAGGCTTTCGATACTCGTGTGGCTTCCGCTCTGAACCGCATCGGCATTCCGTCCAAGCAGGATGTTGAAGCACTCTCTGCTAAGCTGGATGAGCTGAGCGCGTTGCTCGAGCATGTCGCGCGTACCAAATAAGGAGATCAGGATGGCTGTTAAGAAGAAAACCGAGAAACAGACCAGCTCCTGGATCGGCGAGGTCGAGAAATACTCGCGTCAGATCTGGTTGGCAGGCTTGGGCGCTTACTCCAAGGTCAGCAAGGACGGCACCAAGCTGTTCGATACTCTGGTCAAGGACGGCGAGAAGGCCGAGAAGCAGGCCAAGAGCGAAGTCGACAAGCAGGTTGGCGCGGTGAAAGCCGGCGTCGGCAGCAAGGTGGGTTCTGCCAAGTCCAAGGTCGACGAAGTCCGGGGCAAGGCGATCGGCAAGTGGGGCGAGCTGGAAGAAGCCTTCGACAAGCGCCTGAACAATGCCATCTCGCGCCTGGGCGTGCCCAGCCGCAATGAGGTCAAGGCATTGAACGACAAGGTCGACAGCCTGACCAAGCAGCTGGAGAAAATCACCGGTGTATCGGCCAAGTCGGTCGCCAAGCCCGCTGCCAAAGCTGCGCCCAAGCCTGCTGCCAAGGCCGCCGTCAAGCCAGCCGCGAAAGCAGCTGCCAAACCTGCTGTGAAACCGGCCGCCAAAGCTGCAGCCAAGCCGGCGGCGAAACCAGCCGCTGCTAAGACTGCCGCGAAACCTGCAGCTGCAAAGCCAGCCGCTAAACCTGCTGCCAAACCCGCAGCGAAACCGGCAGCCAAGGCCGCAGCGAAACCCGCTGCCAAGCCGGCCGCTGCCGCGAAGCCTGCGACCGCCGCCAAGCCGGCAGTGGCCAAACCAGCCGCGAAACCCGCTGCAGCGAAGAAACCGGCGGCGAAAAAGCCAGCTGCGCCCAAGGCCGCTGCACCGAAGCCGGCAGCACCGGCTCCGGCCCCGACGGCCGCTGCGACCCCGGCAGCTGCACCGGCTCCGGCAGCTACTCCGGCAACTCCCGCCGCCTCGTCCTGAGTTTCGCGGGAACAAAAACGCCCGGCCTGGTGCCGGGCGTTTTCATTTCAGGCCATAAGTGGCCGAGCAGCTGCGGATGTGCGTCAGGCTTCCAGATAACGCTGCGCCAGGTGTTCGACGGTGCCGCGTGATGGCTGGTTCAGGTGCGGCGCGACCAGCATCATGATCTGGTACACCACCAGGCGGACTTCTCCGTCCTGATCGAGGATGCGCTGATAGTCGAGGGAGAACAGCAGGGTCAGGGTGATCTGCTCGACCAGTTGGCCGAGTGCCTGGGTGCCGCTGTTGAGTTGACCGTCCGCCATCAGGCGGGCGAGCAGAGCGGCCAGGGTGCGCTTCAGCGCGTTCAGCCAGTGGCGAATGCCCCGCGCCAGTTTCGGCAGGCGTCCTGCCAGGTTGGACATGTCCTGAAAGAGAAAGCGGTACTGCGACAGGCGTTCGACGATCAGGTGCAGGAACAGCCAGTAGTCCTCGACATCCAGTTCGGCCTCGGCAGGTGGGTCGAGTAGCGGTGCCATCTCGGCCTGGAAGCGCTCGAACAGCTCCAGCACCAGCGGTTCCTTGCCGTGGAAGTGGTAGTAGAGATTGCCCGGGCTGATCTCCAGTTCGTTGGCGATTTCCAGCGTGGAGACGTTGGGCTCGCCCTGCTCGTTGAACAGCTGCAGGGCGGCTTGCAGAATGCGTTCGCGGGTTTTCATCCTTGGCTTCTTGTTCGATTGGGCGCGAAGAGCTGACGATAACCGGCCGCTGCGCTGCCGGCCATCGCTTTCAGCGGATATGCACGTAGGTGCCCGGTGCCGTCTCCATGGCCGGATGGTTCTGGTTACCCAGCGCCATCACGGTTTCCCGCTGCTCGCCGGAACGCGCCTGAATCCACTCCAGCCACTGGGGCCACCAGCTGCCCTGTTGATGCTGGGCGTCGTGGTACCAGGCGCGCGGGTCGGAGGTGAGCTTGGTATTCTCGTAGTAGTTGGCCTTGGGATTGCCCGGCGGGTTGAGAATGCTCTGGATATGCCCGCTGTTGGAGAGGATGAAGCGGCGGTTGCCGCCGAGTAGCAGGGTCGAGCGATAAACCGCGTCCCAGGGCGTGATGTGATCGTTGATACCGGCCACGCTGAAGCTGTCGACGTTGACCTTGGCCAGGTCGACCGGCGTGCCGCACACCTCCAGCCCGCCGGCGCGGCTGAGCGGGTTGTGCTTGAAGAAGTCGATCAGGTCGCCATGCAGGGCCGCGGGCAGGCGGGTGTTGTCGTTGTTCCAGTAGAGGATGTCGAACGCCGGTGGCTGCTTGCCGAGCAGGTAATTGTTGATCCAGTAGTTCCAGATCAGATCGTTGGGGCGCATCCAGGCGAACACCCGGGCCATGTCGCGGCCGTCCAGCACGCCATGTTGATAGGAGCGGCGCTTGGCCGACTCCAGGGTTTCCTCGTCGGCGAAGAGCATGGCCGGACTGTCGATCTGGCTGTCGAGCAGGCTGACCATATAGGTGGCGCTGGCAACCTTGCGTAGCTGCCTGCGCGCCTGCAGGTGGCCCTGCAGGGCCGCGATGGTCAGGCCGCCCGCGCAGGCGCCGAGCAGGTTGACGTCCTTGCTGCCGGTGATGGTGCGACAGGCGTCTACGGCTTCCTCGACGGCTTGCACGTAACTCGACAGCCCCCACTCGCGATGCCGTGGATCGGGGTTGCGCCAGCTGATCATGAAGGTCTGCAGGCCGTTCTTCAGCGCGTACTGGACGAAGCTCTTGTCGTTGGACAGGTCGAATATGTAGTACTTGTTGATCTGCGGTGGCACGATCAGCAGTGGGCGCAGATACTGCTTCTCGCTCATCGGCTTGTACTGGATCAGCTCCAGCACCTCGTTGCGAAACACCACGGCGCCGGGTGTGCAGGCCAGATTACGGCCGACCTCGAAGGCGTGCTTGCTGACCTGGCTGGGCAGGCCGTCGTTATGCAGCAGGTCGTCGAGCAGGTGGCGCAAACCCTTGAAGGCACTGCTGCCACCGGTGTTGAGCAGCTCCTTTACCGCCTGCGGATTGAGCGGGCTGTTGGACGGCGACAGGGCGTCGCTCATCAGCGAGGCGAGAAAGCGTGCGCGGGCGCGATCATCGGCCGACAGGTCACTGTCGTCGATCCACGCCGCCAGTTGTTTCTGCCACGCCAGATAGGCCTGCAGGCTACGTCGATAGAAAGGGTTGAGGTGCCAGGTCGGATCGGCGAAACGTGCATCCTGCGGGTTGACCTTGTGCAGGGTATCGCCGAGCAGCACGCGACCCAGCTGGCCGCCGAAGGCCAGCAGATGCCGGCCGCTACGTACTGGATTCTTCAGGCTCTGGGCGGCCAGCAGGCGCATGGTCGATAACAGATCGCGCCCGCGTACGCCCACTACTGCGCTTTGGGCATTCATGAAGGTGGCAGGTGCCGGCAGTGAGGCCGGGTTCGACTTGTCTCGCATGGGGCAACACTCCGTCGTCAAACCGTCTAGAGACTTTCATGGCGCGGACTGCCTGACACGCACCTTGTGCTTATGCACGTCGTGCAGCAAGCCCTGTACCAGGCGCGCGGAACGTGCATTCCAGAGCGCCGCACCGAAAAGCGAAGGGGCCGTCACCGGCCCCTTTCTCGAGCATGCAGAACATTGCGCACCATGCCGGTGCCGTCAATGCTGGCGAACCGGGGTGGGCTGCGGGTGCATCACCGCACGGTGCCGCTCCTCTTCGAGAAATTTCATGATGATCGGCGCCACCGCTTCGGCACGGGTCACCAGAAACAGGTGGCCGTCGTCGATGATGTGCAACTCAGCGTTGGGAATGCGCCAGGCGAGCAGGCGCATGTTGATCAGCGGGATCAGCGGGTCGTCGTCGCCCGCCATCACCAGGGTCGGTTGGCGAATCTTGTGCAGCCAATGGATGCTGGTCCAGCCGAGGCCGGCGAACAGTTGCCAGTAGTAGCCCATCTTGCCGCCCGAGCGCACCTTGCTCGCATGCGCCATGGCCAGCTTGGGATCGCGCCGGAAGGCGCCGCCATAGATATCGGGGGCGATGCGCACACCGTAAGACGGCTGTACGTAGCGCCGCGGGCTGGCCATGCGCCAGAGCACCTTGGGCTTGCCCGGTACCATCACCGCGCCAGCCGAGGTGGCGGCGAGGATCAGCTTCTTGCAGCGCTCGGGATAGTCATGGGCGAACTGCTGGGCCAGGGCGCCGCCCCAGGACACGCCGATGGCGTTGACCTGGCCGTAGTCGAGGTAATCGAGCATGCGTGCGGCCAGCTTGGCCAGACCGGGAAACCGGTAGGGCGTGGCCGGTGTCGATGAGCCACCGACGCCGGGGACGTCGAAGGCGATGATCTCCAGCTCCGGATCCAGGGCGGCGACGAAGGGCATCACCAATTCCAGGTTGGCACCGATGCCGTTGAAGATCAGCAGTGGCACCAGCTGGCTGTTGCCCGGCCGCACCGCAGTGCGGATGGTCTGCCCATCGAGATCGATGGTGCGGAATACGAATGGTTGCGGCATGGGCGCAGCCCCTGTGGAGTTGAGCGCTGGAGATGGCCGTCCGGGCTGCCTCCAGAGTTACCAGGATGAAAACCTGGTTAGCCACGGCCTGGCTGGCGCGTGGCGTGCGGCACTTCCCGGTGCCGCTGCGGTTGAGGTGGATGATCAGCGTTCGTGTACATAGGTGCCCGGGGCGGCTTCGCCGGCCGGGAATTTCTTGTTGCCCAGCGCCCGTGGAGCATTCTTGGTTTCGCCCGAGCGCTCGGCCAGCCAGCTTTGCCAATGCAGCCACCAGGAGTCGGCATGCTTGGTCGAGCTTTCCTGCCAGGCTTTCGGGTCCAGCGGCATCTCGCTATTGGTCATGTAGCGCGCCTTGGGGTTGCCCGGCGGGTTGAGAATGCTCTGGATATGGCCGCTGTTGGAGAGCACGAACTCGCATTTGCCGCCGAACAGATGAGCCGATTTGTAGCAGGAATCCCATGGCGTGATGTGGTCGGTGGTGCCGGCGACGACGAAGAAGTCGCAGGTGACCTGTTTGAGGTCGATCGGCGTACCGCACACTTCCAGCGCGCCGGGACGGGTCAACGGGTTGGTCTGGAACATTTCGATGAACTCGCCGTGCAGCGCAGCCGGCAGGCGTGTGGTGTCGTTGTTCCAGTAGAGAATGTCGAACACCGGCGGCTCGTTGCCGAGCAGGTAGTTGTTGACCCAGTAGTTCCAGATCAGGTCGTTGGGGCGCATCCAGGCGAAAACCTTGGCCATGTCGCTGCCTTCCAGCACTCCGGCCTGGTAGGAGCGGCGCTTGGCCGCTTCCAGGGTCTTCTCGTCGGCGAACAGCGCTACCTGGGTGTCGAGCTGGGTGTCGAGCACGCTGACCAGCAAGGTCAGGGCATTGACTTTAGGTTGGCCGAGCGCGGCGTAGTGGCCGAGCAGCGAAGCAGTGGTCAGGCCACCGGAGCAGGCGCCGAGCATGTTCACGTCTTTGCTGCCGGTGATGGCGCAGATGACGTCGATGGCTTCCTTGAGCGCCTCGATGTAGGTGGACAGGCCCCACTCGCGCTGCGCCTTGGTCGGGTTGCGCCAGCTGACCACGAAGGTCTGCACCTGGCTGCGCAGGAGGAAGCGCGCCAGGCTCTTGTCCGGCGACAGGTCGAAGACATAGAACTTGTTGATCTGCGGCGGCACCACTAGCAACGGGCGCTCATGCACGCTCTCGGTGATCGGCTTGTACTGGATCAGCTCCAGCACATCGTTGCGAAACACCACGGCGCCGTCGGTGGTGGCCAGGTTCTTGCCGACCTCGAAGGCTTCCATGTTCACCTGGCTGGGCATGCCGCCGTTGTTGACCATGTCCTTGGCCAGGTGCGAAAGGCCGTCGAGCAGGCTCTTGCCGCCGGTCTCGAAGAAGCGTTTGACCGCGGCCGGGTTGGCCATGCTGTTGGTGGGGGCCATGGCTTCGGTCATCAGGTTGATCACGAAGTGGCCGCGGCTGATGTCCTGTTCCGACAGGTTGCTGTCGCCGATCCAGTCGTGCAGTTCCTTGCGCCACGCCAGGTAGGTTTGCAGGTAGCGCTTGTAGAGCGGGTT
>ENA-UOXB01000840-UOXB01000840.1-bioreactor-metagenome-genome-assembly--contig:-NODE-840-length-16506-cov-7.828035_pt1 | contig 16506 bp, 11 predicted proteins | sample MGYA00238158_ERZ761615 | MGnify/ENA primary metagenome ERZ761615 (study PRJEB28904, sample SAMN06267902) | bioreactor metagenome | isolation source: Joint BioEnergy Institute, California, USA | place... | reverse complement strand
GTGCCATCTTCCGTCGCCCTGCACGTTGGGCGCCGCTGCTGTTGCCCCCGGCCGGCTGGTTGATCCTGGCCCTGGCGGTGTTCGGGCCGCACCGCATGGATGCATCCGATGCCGCCTTGCGGGCAGCGCTGGCGGGCCTCTACTGCGCCCTCGCCGCAGCGACGCTGGTCCGCGAGCGTGATCCTCGACTGCCGTCCGTACGAACCCTGTCGCGGGTGCTCATGCTGTGCGCTGCGCTCGCCGCAGTGACCCTGGCCTGCGCCGCCTGGCTGCCCGAGCCGCTGGGTGCGGCCGCACCACAGACGTGGGCGATCGCGCTGTTCAGCGGCGCCCTGCTGCTGTCGGTGCTGCTCATCAGCGGGCTGGTGCTGGCGGTAGTGAAGGAACAGGCCACGCGCAGCCTGTACGACGCGGCTGCCCGCGATCCGCTGACCGGCCTGCACAACCGCCGGCTGTTCGATGAGCAGCAGAGCCGCTGGGACGAAGAGGATCGCGCCAGCGGCCACGCGCGGGCGGCGCTGTTTTTCGACATCGACCGGTTCAAGGACATCAACGACCGCTTTGGCCACGACGTCGGTGACCAGGTGATCAGGCTGGCCGCGCGGGCCGCCGAGCAGGCGCTACGCAAGCACGACCTGATCTTCCGTTACGGCGGCGAGGAGTTCGTCTGCATTCTTCCCGGATCGACGCTGCGTGCCGGTCTGGCAGCGGCCGAGCGGCTGCGTGCCAATTTCGAACGGATGGCCGCGACCGTCGGCGGGCATCCGGTGCGGGCCACGCTCAGCGTAGGGGTGTCGGCCAGCTCAGGCCGCCAGCCCGCAGCAACCCGCCTCGTCGCAGAGGCTGATCGCCTGATGTACCAGGCCAAGCAATCGGGTCGCAACCGGGTGATCGGGGCGCTGCCGGGCGCCTGAGCTCAGCCGTACCAGCGACCGACATGTGCGGGCAGCCAGGGCCGCGGGTCCACGCCCAGTGCGGCGTGCGCGTCGAGCACATCGCGCAGTGCGACCAGCACGGCGGGATCGCGGTGTCGCAGGCTCTCTTCCTCCGGCAACTGCGCGGCGGCCCAATCATGCAGCCGGTCGGTCCGCTGCAGCAGCACGGCCGCCAGCCATGGGCCAAGGGGGTATACGGCGTGTCCGCGTTCGGCCAGCCCGGCAACGGCTGCCACCAGCGCTTCATTGGCGCCGCGCACCCACTCGGTCTTCCCGCCGGCCCTCTCCTGCACGGTCAGCGGGGCCGGAGAACGGTGCAGCACCAGTGGCCTGCGCAGTTCCAGTTCGAGATCACGCGCGTCGCGCTGCGTTTCGCTTTCTATCAGGACCCCGTGCTCCAGATCGAAAAACTCGAACCAGCGCCGGTGCAGCGCGGTGATGCGGCCAAGCGGGTCACGCGAGAAGCCGATCTTGCCCATGTCTTCCCATGCGCAGGGAAACACATACGTGAACCACTGGCCGTCGATGCGCAGCGTCATGGCATCGGCTGGCAGTTCGGGCAGAAGAACGTGCGTCGCGCGGTCGTGCCCAGGTAGAGCTTGCTGATCGGTCCGCCACACTGCGGGCAGATGCGGCGGGGGTGCACCTGCCAATGCTTCTTCAATTCGTATGCCTTCTTCCAGGCGAGGAAGTCGAAGCTGTAGTCACGTGCCTCCTTGATCACCTGCCCGAGTTTCCGTGGCGGCAGCGCCCCCACCGGCGCAGCGGGATGAACACGTGTGCGGAACAGGACTTCGTTCTTGATGATGTTGCCTACGCCGGCAAACAGTGTCTGGTCGAGCAGCGCGTCGCAGACCAGCGTGTCGGGCTGGAGCTTCAGCCGCCGCCGGGCAAGCTTCGGATCCCATGCCGGGTTCATGACGTCCGTACGCCAGTCATAGGCATCGTCCAACGCGCCTTCGATGTACTTGAGCGAACACGTGTAAAGATTGAGTTCGCCGTTGTCGAAGACCAACGATGCGCGGGCAGGCGTGGGCTTGCGTTCGTCGATGCGCCAGGTGCCGAACATCAGCAGGTGCGCGCGCAGGGTGAAGCCACGGAACTCCAGCAGGAAGTGCTTGCCATGGCTCCGCACCGCCACCACGCGGCGCCCCTGCATGCGTGTCAGGTCCAGGCCGCTGTTGCCGGATACCTGGCGCACCGTCCGGTTGCGGAAATGGGCGGCAGCTTCGCGCAGGATGACGATCGAAGGGCCTTCAGGCATGGTTTTTCTCCAGCAGTGCCTGCAGGCGCAGGGCATCGTTGACCGCAAAGCCGTGCGCCGTGTTGTCGAAGATGACCCACGTGCGTCCCGTCGGCGGGCCGTGGGCAGCCACGGCGCGGGCCAGCTCCTGCAGCGCCTCGTCCGGATACTCGCTGTAGTAGATGCGCGGGCTGCCGTGCCAGCGCCAGTAGGGCCACGCAGGCGTACCGCTCGGCACCGCGTCCACGCCGGCACGCGGGGGATCGGTGGCGACGCCGCTTATGCCATGCCGTACCAGCACAGCCTGGGCCGGTGCGGTGAACCAGCTTGCGTGACGGGCCTCGCAGGCAACCGGTGTCTGCGTGCGTCGGCGCAGCATGGCAAAGAAGGTGGAGGCGCTGCGCGCATCGAATGCGAGCGACGGCGGCAGCTGCAGCAGCAGGCCGCCCAGCCGCTCGCCAAGATGACCGGCATCGCCCAGGAACCGGTCCAGCGCCGGCCCGACGCCCTGCAGCCTCGACTCGTGCGAGATCTGCCTGGGCATTTTCACTGAAAACCGGAAATGCGCAGGAACCGCGTCGGCCCAGCGTGCATAGGTAGCCGGCTGGTGTGGCCGGTAGAACGAGGAGTTGATCTCGGTGACGGTGAAACGCGTTGCATAGCGCTGCAGTGCGCTTTCACCCGCGCCGAACGCGTCGCGGTAACGGCCCGGGATGGACCATCCCGCACAGCCGACCTGCACGCGGGATGTGGACAGGGAGTGTCTGCTGGACATGTGCCGCAGCATCGTCCGGCGACCGTGAGAAACGGGCGAAGCCGGCATGCGGGCGGCGTGCATGCGCCGTCTTGACCCCGCCACCACTGCAGCACGTGCACGCTGGCTGCATGCCTGTGAGCCTGCCTGCCGATGTGTCGATCCTGCCGCGTGCGTTCTATCGCCGGCATCCTGCCGTGGTCGCACCGGAACTGCTGAACAAAATTCTCTGGCGGGATGATGGCCGCGCCGCGCGCATCGTGGAAGTGGAGGCGTACGCCGGCAGCGAGGACCCGGCCGCACATTCCTACCGCGGCATGACCGCACGCAATGCCACGATGTTCGGCGAGCCGGGGCACCTGTACGTGTACTTCACCTACGGCATGCACTGGGGCAGCAACGCGGTATGCGGCGAGGTCGGCGAAGGCGTGGGCGTGCTGCTGCGCGCCGCCGAACCGCTGTCCGGGCTTGAAGCGATGTACCAGGCACGCGCGGCGGCCCGCCGTGACACCGACCTGGCCAGCGGTCCCGGCAAACTGTCGCAGGCCTTCGGCATCACCCGCGCGCTCGACGGTGCCGACCTGGTGCGCGGCAGCCAGGGCATCGTGATCGTAGATGACGGAACGCCTCCCCCCGCCCGCCCGGTGGTCGGCCCGCGTATTGGCATCAGCCGTGCGAAAGATTTCCCGTGGCGCTGGCACGTACCGGCGCATCCGCATGTATCTGTGCGCGAGCGGCGCTGACGCACGCGTTCACCCCTCCCAGCTGAGCCCCCGTGGCGCGTTGCGGAAACCGGCGGCGCGCAGGGCGTCGGTGATGCGGCCGCGGCCCACCGCCACCTCGTCGATCAGGTCCAGGGTGAATGACTGGCGCTTGCCACGTCGCAGCGCCACGGCCAGCGCCTGGGCCGCCCGGGTGAGCGCCTCGCTGTCATCGGCGCTGTCGCCGTCGAACCAGGTCAGCAGGCTGCGCCCGCCCTGCGCGAGGTACATCCGCAGCACGCCCCCCACGATCACCACCAGTGCACCGGCCCGCCGCACCAGGCGTTGGCGGGCCACGTGCGCCGGCCACCCCAGCACGCTGCCATACGGATTGGCCGGGTCGACCACGGACAGGGCGATCGCACCGGATGCAGCTGGCGCCAATCCGGTCCCCGCGATGTCGCGCAGGCGGTCGACGCTGGACCGCTCGGCGAACTGCGCGCCGCCCAGCCCCTCGACGAAACGGCCGCGCAGGACGCTGCCCGCATCCTCCATCCCGCGGTACACCTGCTGCAGGGCCGGGAATCCGCCGGCGATGCCTTCGGCCACCGCTGCGCCGCGGGTCACCACGACGTGGCGCTCGAGCAGGGCCTCGGCGAGGGCGACCGCGCGCACGGTAGCAGGGGTCTGTTCGCGCGGCAGCTGCGACCAGCGTCCGGCCAGTGCGGGCGCGTCGTAGGTCGCAGGCCCCTGAAGCGCTGAAGCGGACGCAGGGACATCGCCTGCCATGGAAACGTGGAAGCCCCGGCGCCGGCGTGACAGGGTGGTCGCGCGGGCGCGGCTCTGCACCCGGGCCCCTGGCAGAGACCGCAGCGGTGCCCAGATGTCCGTCGTCAGCCAGCCGCGCCACGCCAGGTCCCACAGCGCATGATGAAGCGTTTCCGGCGAAAGGATGACCTGCGCGGCCAGCATGGCGTCATCCTGCATCCGGGCCTGCACCGCGGTCGCCAGCTGCCGGGCGAAGAAGCCGCCCCCATCGGCGAGCACGGACAGGATGAGCTGCTGGAGAGGGTCCGGGCTGGCATCGGCGACCGCCGGCAGCGTGGAGCCGGAAAGATCATGCGGATGCAGCGACACCAGGCCGTCGTCCTCACCTGCCCTGCCATGGCCGCACCACAGTACGCTGCCCGTGGCGAGCAGCTGGTCCAGCATCGCGGGGGAATAACCACGCACGCGTGCCGGCAGCACCTGGTTCTCCCACACAGAGACGGCCAGCGGTACGCCAGCCAGCTGTTCCAGCACGTGCAGCACGCCGTCGACACCCTCGAACGTGCCGCCGGCCGATCCCTCCGCAGCCGGTGCCGCCGGTACCCCGGCGCCGTCCAGCACGCCGTGGCGGTCCAGCAGCAGACGCACATAGGCCGCAGCGGCGACTGGCCGGGTGGCATCGCGCGCCGCCTGCAGCGAGCGTACGCGCAGGCGGCGGAACACTGCTTCAGCGACCCATTGGCGGCGGGCCAGGGGTGCCGCGGCAGCGTCATCCGGTGCACCGGGCTCGAACCGTCCCTGCAGCACTTTGCCCTGTTCGGCCAGGCGCATCAGCGCCGCGTCAGCGACCGCCACGCCGAGCCCGAACCGCTGCGCGAGCGCCGCTGTGGTGAACGGCCCACGCGTGCGCGCGAAGCGGCTGGCCAGATCACCCAGCGGGTCCACGGCCGGCGCCAGAAAGACCTGTGGAATCCGCGCAGGCAAGGCCACGCCCAAGGCGTCGCGCAGCCGCCCGGCGTCCTCGATCGCCGCCCAGTACGCCTGCTGCCCCAGCCGGACGGGCAACACGCGCCCGGCTGCCTGCAGTGCGGTCAGGTGAGCCTCCGCGCCGCCGTCCAGCAGACGCTCGTCCAGTTCGGCGACCGACAGCGGTCCCAGCTCGCGCAGGAGATCGGCCACGCCTTCACTGCCCTTCGCCCGGCGCTCCGGTAGACGGCGTTGCAGCTCCTGCCCTACCCGTTGGACGACCGTGGCATCCAGCAGCTCACCCGCATCGACCTGGCCGAGGAGGTCGCCGAGCAGGCCACTGTCCAGCGAGAGGATCGATGCGCGGCGTTCGGCGAGTGGTACATCCGTTCCGTACATGAATTCGGCCACGTAACCGAACAACAGGTTCGCCGCGAACGGGGAGGGAACCGCTGTGGTGACTTCGGCGATCTGCACCGATCCGTCCACCAGGCGCTGCATCAGTGCGCCCAGCGCCTGCAGGTCATAGACGTCCTGCAGGCATTCGCGCGCCGTCTCGATCAGTATCGGGAACTCGGGGTACGCACGCGCCACGTCCAGCAGTTGCCCGGCACGCAGGCGCTGCTGCCACAAGGGCGAACGCCGGCCTGGCGCCTGTCGTGGCAGCAGCAGCGCGCGCGATGCGCACTCACGGAAACGGGCGGCGAACAGCGCCGAACCGCCCACGGCATCGGCCACGATGCGCTGCAGCCGCTCCGGGTCGAACAGGAACACGTCGGCACCGGGAACGCGTCCACTGCTGTCCGGCAGGCGCACCATGATGCCGTCTTCGCTGGCTACGACCGCGGGATCGACCTGCCAGCGCTCCTGGATGCGCGCGGCGATCGCCAGCGCCCACGGGTCGTGCACCCGCCGGCCATAGGGGGAATGCAGCATCACCCGCCAGTCACCGAGTTCGTCGCGGCAGCGCTCCACGACCAGCTGCCGGTCGGTGGGCAGGACACCCGTCGCCTCGCGCTGTTCGCCCAGCAACCCAAGGAGATTGTTGATCGCACGCTGGTCGAGTCCGCAGGCCTGCAGGCGGCTCACCTGGGCTGGTTCCAGCGTGCCTTCGGGACTCACTGCGCGGTCCATCGCTCCCAGGAACGCACCGATCGCCGCGCCGAGTTCGGCCGGCCGCCCGGCATTTTCACCGCGCCAGAACGGCAGCCGCGCCGAGCGCCCCGGGGCCGGCGTGACAATCACCTGGTCACGCGTGATCTGCTCCACGCGCCAGGACGTAGCCCCCAGCGTGATCACATCATTGACGCGCGATTCGTGGACCATTTCCTCGTCCAGCTCGCCGACCCGGCGCGACCCGGCCCTCTCCTCGCCTTCGGGCAGCACCACGCTGAACATGCCCCGGTCCGGAATGGTGCCGCCGCTGGTGACCGCCAACTGGCGCGAACCCGGCCGTGCCGTGAGCTGGCCGCTTTCGCGGTTCCAGACAAGCCGCGGCCTGAAACCAGCGAAATCATCCGAGGGATAGCGCCCGGCGAGCATGTCCAGCACCGCGTCGTAAGCGCTGCGCGGAAGCTCCCGATACGGTGCGGCACGGCAGACGCGCGCATACCATTGCTCTACATCCAGCGGCTCCATCGCCACTGCGGCCACCGTCTGCTGGGCCAGCACATCGAGCGGATTGCGCGGCGGGTCGACGGCTTCGATTCGTCCGGCCAGCATGCTGTCCACGATCACCGCGGCATCGATCAGGTCGCGCCGCGTGCGCGGATAGACGAAGCCGGTGGAAACGCCACCCACCTGGTGGCCCGCGCGCCCCACCCGCTGCAGTGCGCTGGCCACCGAAGGCGGCGCAGCAACCTGGATCACCAGGTCGACCAGACCCATGTCGATGCCCAGTTCCAGACTGGACGTGGCCACCACGCAGCGCAGCTCGCCGGACTTCAGCGCCACCTCGATCTCGCGGCGCTGTTCCTTGCTGACCGATCCGTGGTGCGAGCGCGCGATCAGTGGCGCGCTGCCATCGGAACGACCGGAGGTTCCGCCGGTGAAGGATCCATAAGCGACCGCGTCGCGGTCGCGCGGGACCACCTCCCCTGCGCCGTCCGCCAGGCGCTCGGCGTACAGTGCATTGAGACGGGCGGTGAGTTTCTCCGCGACGCCGCGCGAGTTGGTGAACACGATGGTGGACTGCCAGCGCAGCACATCCTCGAGGATGCTCGCCTCCACGTGCGGCCAGATCGAGCCGACCCGCGACGATGCGTCGGCGCCCCCCGTGGCCGGCCCATGCGTGGGCAGGTCGGCCATGTCCTCCACCGGCACCACGATCCGCATCTGCAGCTGGCGGGTGGAGGCGGGCTGTACCACGGTGACCGCACGGTCGCCTGCGAGGAACCGCGCCACCGTGTCGACCGGCCGCACCGTGGCCGACAGGCCGATGCGCTGCGCCGGCGTGTCCAGCAGCGCGTCCAGCCGCTCCAGGCTCAGGGCCAGATGGCTGCCGCGCTTGCCGCCGGCCACGGCGTGGATCTCATCGATGATCACCGTGTGCACGTTGCGCAGCGTCTCGCGCACGTTGGAGGTCAGCATCAGGAACAGCGACTCGGGCGTGGTGATCAGGATGTCCGGCGGCCGCCGCGCAAGCCGGGCACGCTCAGCGGTGGTGGTGTCGCCGCTGCGGATGGCCACTGACAGGATGACATCCGGGTCGCCGCGCCGTGCACGTTCGGCCTGCACGCCCTGCAGGGGGACCTGCAGGTTGCGCTGCACGTCCGACCCCAGCGCCTTGATCGGCGAGATGTAGAGCACGCGGGTGGCGGCTTTGGCGGGCCTGGCCGACGCGCCCTCGGCACGGTGCCGTCCATCGCCCTCGACGAACAGCTGGTCGATGGCATGCAGGAATGCGGCCAGCGTCTTGCCCGAACCGGTGGGTGCGATCACCAGCGTATGCCGGCCCTCGCTGATCGAGTCCCACGCCTGCTGCTGCGCCGGCGTTGCTTCGGCGAAGGCGCTGGCGAACCAGTCCCGCGTGGCGGCGGTGAAGGTGGCAGGCAGGGCGGTATGTTCATGCGGCATGCCGACCATGGTAGCGTCGGCTTGCGCCCGCAGTGGATGCACCGCGTTGACGGTGTGTCCTGGAATGACGCGACGTCAGCGCCGCAGACGACGCCACCCGATCACCACGGCCGTCACGCACAGGGCGAGGCCTCCCAGGCTCAGCACGATCAACACGCCGGTCCGGCCCGCTCCTGCCTGCAGCATCGGCGGCAGGTCCCAGCTGTGGAGGAAGTTGAACAGCCATCGCCCGATCCGCTCGCGTCGACCCATCACCAGCAGCGGATCGCCGGTAGCCAGGTCGAGGTAGACACGGGTCTGTTCCGGGTCGGCGAACTGCACGCGGGCTACGGGGAAGCGGCGCACCAGCGCACCGTTCATTGCCTCCGGCGCGCGCGCGTAGAAATACGCATCCGGTGCCTGGAGGACACTGAACGAACGTACCGGCGCGTCCACCAGCGTTCCCGCAGCGTCGCGCAGCAGTGCACCTGGCAGCGCTGCAGACACCCCCGGTGCTGCTCCGTGCGGAACCACGACGCGTACCGTCCCGCTTCCATCCAGGGCAACCGCGAACACGGTACCGGCTACCCGCCGCCACTGCAGTTCCACCGGACGCATTCCATCGCGTGCCAAGGCCCGCAGCAGCCGTGACGGGTCATCCACTGCAGGGTCTGCGGCGGCCGACGCACCACGGTAGCGCTGCTCATCCACGGCGGCGTGTGAGCTGCTGAACACCTTGCCTGGATTCATCGACATCAGGCCACTGAAAATCCACAGGAACACGAAGGCGCTCGTCGCCAGCCCCAGCAGGTGGTGCCAGCGCATCCAGGGCTCGACGTAGGGTGTTTTCGCGCCCGAGCGATAGCGTCCGCGGAAGCGCCAGCGCCAGACGCCGACCAGGACGCCGCTCATTGCCGCCATCGTGCACAGCGCGGACAGAACGATGACCGTCCACGTCCATACCGGGTCGACGGACTTCATGCGCAGCGGGTAGAGCCAGTGCAGCCAGGCGCCGACATGGTTCCAGCGCTGCTGGTACTGCGGTGCATCCAGCACCACCTCACCGGTACGCGAAGACACATATACGACCCCCGCCTGCGCGCCCCCCACGTCCACGCGGTACAGCGGACGGTGGCCGTCCAGGCCGCGCGAGTGGGTCCAGCGGTCTTCGTCGATCGGTACCGCTGCGCCTGTGGTGGGTGCGTTGCTGAACTGTGCGGCGGCGAGCGCGGCCCCTGCAACGTTCATCGTCGCCAGCGCCTTGCCGGTGTGCGCCGACCACGCACCGGGGTGTGCCCCACCGCGCACCACGTAGGCAGGCTCGCCCCGCACCGTGGTCAGCGCAAGCCGCTCCGGGGCTTGCCGGAGCTCGGCTGGCAGCGACGATACCGGCCGCAGCGCCGGGTCACCCTGCAATGCCGGCAAGCCGGCCAGCCGTTCGCCCGGCGTCAGTTTCGGATAGCCGATGAACAGCATGACCATTCCGCTGGCGAACCACAGTGCCATCAGCACGCAGCCGCCGATGCCCAGCCAGCGATGCACCAGGTAGGTCCAGCGTTTTGCCTTCGAGCGCAGTGACATGTCCGCGCCTCAGAAGCGGTGGTCGAGCGAGAACTCGACGCGCCGGTCCGCACCCAGCAGCCACTGCGTATCGGTGTAGTACGCGGTGGTGTAGTACGTCCTGTTGAACACGTTGAACACGCGGGCGGCCAGGCGCGTGTCTGCGGTTGCCTGCCAGCTCAGCGCAAGGTCGCTCGTGGCATGGCCGGGAAGCTCCAGGCTGTTGGCCGTGTTGGCATAACGCGGGCCGACGTAACGCATGCCCCCGGCCAGCGTCCAGTCGGGGCGGAAGCGCCAGCTCAACCATGCATTGGCCAGCCGTTCGGCCACGTTTGGCGGCACGTTGCCGGCACGCGATACAAGGGTTGGCGGCGTACCCGATGCTTCCAGGAAATCCTCGAACCGGGCCCTGAGCACCGTAGCGTTGGCCGTCAACGTCCATTGCGGCGCAATGGCCCAGTCCAGCGACGCTTCGATGCCACGCGAGGTCTGCGCCCCCACCTGCACGCGCTGCGACGGATCGAGCGGATCGCGGCTGAGCAGCCCGGTCTTGCGGATGCGGTAAGTCGCCAGTGTCCATTCACCGCGCGCGAAGGCCTGCTTCAGTCCGACCTCCAGCTGGCGCCCCTCGGCCAGGTCGAATGCCGCGTTGGCGGGACTGATCATCAGCAGTCCGCCCACCGGATCCGCCGCCTGTGCGTATTGCGCGTACAGCGAGAAGGTCGGCTGCAGTGCGAACACGCTTCCCACCCGCCAGCCGGTACTGTCGTAGCGACGCGAGAGCGCGCGCGCGCCGGTCAGCAGATCGCGGCGCTCGACGTGCGCTCGGTCGTGGCGCAGGCCGGCCAGCAGCGACCAACGGTCGGTCAGCCCGAGCCGGTCTTCCAGGAACAGCGCCGACTGGGTGGCGCTGTTGCGGTAGCGCGGCAGGTTGGGCGCATCGCTGACAAAGTCGCCGGGCACCGGGTGCAGCGGATCCACCGGCCCGGAGCTGCCGGAATAGGTGTTGTTGGTATGCCTGAACCGCGAACGGCTGGCGTCCACGCCGATCGCAAACGCGTTGGACAGGCCTCCCGGCCGTGACTGCAGCCGCAGTGTCGAGGTCACGCCACTCTGATCCTGGTCATGACGGATCTGGGTGTTGTCGGACCGGTCGATCAGCCCGCTGGCGGGGTCATGGACGTAGGCCTCGGCGTTGCGCCAGTCCCGCTGGCTGCCCACCTGGTACAGCCGCGTACGCCATTCCATGTCTTCGTTCGGCGCCCACAGGGCGTCCAGCTGGGTCCAGCGGTCACGGAAGCGGATCATGCTGTCGCTGACGTTGTAGTTGCGGTGGCGCAGGGCATCCCACTGCACGCCGTTCACCAGCGGCGTACCGAAGTAGCGCATCGGCCGCTGGTAACCTTCGGCATGGCTGAGGGTGACGTGCAGGTCGGCGCGCGGCTGCCACAACAGCGCACCGGAAAACGTCGCATCGCCATTGCGGCCACGGTCGACCCACCCCCTGCTGTAGTTGCCGCCGGCATCCACCCGGTAGGCGAGCGCGGGCGACAGTGCGCCGCCGCTGCCGAAGCCGAGGCGTGTGGTGTCCTCGCTGCCCAGGGTAAGGCTGACTTCGTTCTCCACGGCGCCGCGGCCGGGCTTCTTCGGCACGATGTTGACCACCCCGCCGATCGCGCCGTCGCCATGCAGTACCGAAGCGGGCCCCCGCAGCACTTCGATGCGCTCGATCGACCAGGTATCGAACGGGAACGTGATGCCGACACCGCCGTACTGGCGGAGACCGTCGTACAGCCGCATCACCGACGCGCTGTCGGTGAAGCCACGGCTGGACAGCGCGCTGAGTCCGTTGCCGGGATGCGGCATCGTACTGATGGCGCCCGCGCGACTGATCGCATCGGTCACGTTGGCGTCGCCCCGCGCCTGCAGGACGTCGCGTGTCATCACCGAGACACTGGCCGGTGTCTGCAGCGCGCTCAGTCCCAGGGCCGAGCCCGTCGTTGGCGTTGCAGCCAGTTCACCGCGTCGGCTGTCGAGGACGCGCACGGTGTCCAGTGTCGTCGGCGTGGTGTCGTGCGCCATCGCCGGTGGAGTGAGCAGGGAAAGGCCGAGGACTGGCAGCAGGGCCCGCCGCAGCGTACCGGAGTGCGGAGTGAGGTTCATTTGTTCCACGGCATGCAGGGCCGTCCCGTGATCCGGGACAGCAGGCAATCAGGGAATCCGCCGCGTGTTCGACGTCAGCGGAACAGGGAAGCGCGCCCGCATGCCCGCCGCGCCGGCGCCAGGACCGGTGGCAACCTGCGATCAACCACCACGCCGGGTGTCGGCGCGGATCGCAAAAACGGAACATGGTCCGGCCGCATCGACCCGAGGGACGACGCATGCACGGCGGCAGGTGGCAGGCGGCGGGTGTGGCTCAGGCGAGCCGGAGGGGCGGTCCACGCGCGCCCAGCGTTCCCGTGACGCGACAGGGCAGCGCAAGGACGCGCGCCGCAGGGGCGCGACCGGTTGTGGCCAGCGGCAGCAACAGCAGCAGGACGGCGACCAGCAGGCTGATCAGGCGAGCGGCGATCAGGCAATAATCGCAGTCGACGCCCATCTCGTGCTCTGCGTGGGGATCATTGCCAGGTACTGACGGTAGCGCTGCGGCGGCCGCGTGCTCCACCGGCATCGCGTGCCCGGCGTGCATGTCATGGCGGGCATGCGCGTCGAGCGTCTGGTGATGGCCAGGCGGCTGCACGGCCTGCAGGGCAATCCAACGGCTTACCAGCGGCGCGACCAGCACCAGGACGATGGCAAGCCAGGCGAGGCGCTGCAGACAGCGATGGAGAGGGGAACGTCGCACGCCCGCATTCTAGAGGCTGCAGGCGTGAAGCGGGCGCGGGGCCCTGCGACCATCTGACGCAGCGCGCCACTGGTGCCTGCGTGCCGCTATCACATCCGGATCGGCTCGGCCTGCGACAGCTGTTCCAGCTGGGCGTCGATGGCCTGCAGGGCCTGCCCGGGATCGGCTGCAGGGTGCGCTTCGAGTGCCGCCGCCAGCGTCGCCAGTGCCGGGCGCTGCACCAGGCCGGCGGCCCCGTGCAGCCGATGCGCATAGAACGTCGTACGGGCCATGTCCTCGGCCTCGACTGCGGCACGCAGCTTGCGCAGATCCTCTGCCAACAGCACACGCAGGTCCGGTCCCAGCCGATCGGCCGCTTCCCGCTCGATCGCGCCTGCCTGCGCCATGGCATCAGCCGCCTGCGAGGTCACGCGGGATGTATCGCGGCCGCTCCACATCACCAGCATGGACTGCAACTCGGCCAGGCGGATCGGCTTCTTCAGCACCGCATCCATGCCGGCCTGCTGGCAGCGCCGAAGATGCGCCGCATCCGTGGCCGCGGAGATTGCGATGATGGGCAGGTGGGCACGTCCCGGCGACTGGGCGCTGCGGATCATCGCGCAGGCCTGGTAGCCGTCGATATCGGGCATGAAGCAATCCAGCAAGACGATGTCGGGCGTCGCCACCGCCAGTGCCTGCAGCGCGGCGTGCGCACCCTCGGCCAGCGTCACCTGTACGCCCAGCCGCCCCAACTGCTGCTCCAGCACCATCCGGTTCGGTGCATGGTCGTCGACCACCATCACGTGCAGCCCATCCAGGGCGCCGCCGGGTTCCGTCGCGTTCGCGGCCTGCGGTGCGGCAGCACGCTGTACGGGAATGCACAGCGACACCGTCGTGCCCTCCCCTTCGGTGCTGTGCAGCTCGATCCGTCCCCCCATCAGCCGCACCAGGTCACGGCAGATGGACAGACCCAGACCGCTGCCGCCGTACTGACGCGGGATGCTGCCATCGGCCTGGGCGTAAGGCTCGAACAGGTGTGGCTGCATCGCGGCCGGCACCCCGCAGCCGGTATCGGCCACCGCGGCGTGCAACCATGTTTCGTCCGCCTGCCCGCGCAGTTCCAGTGACAGCCGCACGCTGCCGTGTTCGGTGAACTTGCGTGCATTGCCCAGCAGGTTCATCAGCACCTGGCGCATCCGCGTGGGGTCGAGCATCACCCAGCTGTCCTGCGCAGGCACCTCGACGTCGAAGGCGACGCCCCGACGCTCCAGTTCGCCGCCGAACACCGCGCCGATGCCAAAGCCCAGCGCACGCAGCTCGACCGGCATCTTCTCCAGCTGCATGCGGCCTTCGTCCAGCCGGGAAAGATCCAGCACGTTGTCGAGCAGGCCGGTCAGCGATTCGGCTGCTTCCTCGGCGGCTTTGACCAGCGTGCGCGGCCTGCCCGCAGGCACATGGTCGGCCAGCACCTCGATGGCGCCCAGCACCGCATTGATCGGGGTGCGTATCTCATGGCTCATGGTCGCCAGGAAACGCGCCTTGACCCGCTCGCTTTCGATGGCCGCCGCACGCGCATTCCAGGCCCAGCGCGCCACCACCGCCAGCGCCACTACCAGCACGCAGATCGAAAGAACCCACGGCCAGTTGTAGCGCAGCACGGTTGTCAGCGTGGGCGCACCATAGTCCGCCTCGCGCATCCATCGCTGGCGCACCTGGGATTCCTGCTGCGTGCTGATCGAGGCCATGGCTTTGGCGAGGATCGCTTCCAGCTGCGGCCAGTCACTGCGGACGGCGAACCGCGCCTGCATGACCAGGTCCACCGGCGGACGTGAAATATTCAGTTCGTCGAGGTGGCGGCGTGCCACGTATGGCTGGAATGTGGCGCTGGTGCCCATCGCGGCGTCGGCCGTCCCGTCCAGCACCGCGCGCATCGATGCTTCAGGGGACGTGGTCGGCACCACCACCAGCTCTGGATAGCGCTCCTGCAGCACGCGGGCATAGTCGCCGGCCGCGCGCGCCGCGACCCGGCGTCCGGCGAGTCCGCGCATGTCCCACACTGCGGGTGAATCAGGGCGGGTGAACACGATGCTGTAGGCGGTCAGGTAGGGGGGGCCGAGCAGCACGCTGGTCCGCGTCCCGGGTTCCATCCGTTCTTCCATTGCATTCAGCAGCATGTCCGCCTGGCGTGAGCGGACCGCCTCCTGTGCCGCACCCCAGCTGGCGGCCTGCACGAACTCGAAGCGCAGGCCCGTGCGTGCGCTGATCAGCTGAAGATAGTCCTGCGACAGGCCACGCAGCTGCCCCTCGCGCATGTACTCCAACGGTGGCAACGTCGCGTCGGAGGTGACCCGGATCACCGGATGCGCGGCGACCCAGGCCGCTTCGGCATCATCCAGCAGGGACGATGGTGGCGCCGCCTGCAGCCTGGAGGACAGCCCGAGTACCGCCAGCAGGCCAAGCGCCAGCACGACACGGACACGCTGGCGCTGCCGATCATTCGGATGAAGGGTCCCCATCGGGCAAGGATACGCCGCAATGCCCTCTGGACAAGCGGCCTGTGCGGGCGCAGAGGGACCGGCGGCGCCGACGGGCAGGTAGAGCGAACAGGCGCCTGCGCCAACGGCTGCGGCCACATGGCCACCCCTTCACCCATCGCGGCCCGGTGACGGGGTTACTAGCCGATTACGTCATGCGTGCAGCGCGTCGTGTCTCGCTCGGGGACGGACAACACGACGCTCCACGCTGCATCGCCAGACGGCGGCGTTCACCCGGCTCCAATGGCATAGTCTCAAACGCTTGCTTGAAACGCACCTAACTTCGCCGAACTGGACATGAACTTCAGCTTCCGCCAGACTGCCGCCCTTTCCCGTTGCTCGGCTCCCATGGCGAAACTGCTGGTCCTGCATGGCCCCAACCTCAACCTGCTCGGTACGCGCGAGCCGGGCGTCTACGGCCACACCACCCTGCCCCAGATCGACCATGCGCTCCACGCGCAGGGTCTGGCAGCAGGCCACAGTGTGGAAAGCCTGCAGTCCAATGCCGAGCACGTCCTGGTGGACCGGGTCCAGGCGGCGCGCCTGGACGGCACGGACTTCATCCTGATCAACCCGGCGGCGTTCACCCATACCTCGGTCGCGCTGCGCGATGCGCTGGCGGCGGTGGACGTCCCCTTCATCGAAATCCACCTGTCCAATCCGCATTCCCGCGAACCCTTCCGCCAGCACAGCTACTTCAGTGACAAGGCCGTTGGCGTCATCTGCGGTTTCGGTGCGGACAGCTACCGTTACGCGATGGATGCCGCCCTGCAGCGGCTGTCCAACGCCTGATCGTCGAACCGGCGCCTGCGCCCTTCCCACTCCCGATAATCAAAAACAAAGAGGCCCCCATGGATCTGCGCAAAATCAAGAAGCTGATCGACCTGCTGGAAGAGTCCAACCTGGCAGAGATCGAAATCAAGGAAGGCGAGGAATCCGTGCGCCTGTCGCGCGCCCCCGTTGGTACCTTCGCGCAGATGGCCCCGCAGCCGCAGGTATTCGCCGCGCCCGCCGCGGCGCCCGCGATGCCGATGCAGTCGCCGACCGAGGCCTCTACCGGTGGCACCGCCAAGCCGGGCAACGCCCTGCCGGACGGCCACGTGCTGCGCTCGCCGATGGTCGGCACGTTCTATGCCTCGTCCTCGCCGGACAAGCCGGCCTTCGTCA
>ENA-UOXB01000839-UOXB01000839.1-bioreactor-metagenome-genome-assembly--contig:-NODE-839-length-16519-cov-7.624696_pt1 | contig 16519 bp, 17 predicted proteins | sample MGYA00238158_ERZ761615 | MGnify/ENA primary metagenome ERZ761615 (study PRJEB28904, sample SAMN06267902) | bioreactor metagenome | isolation source: Joint BioEnergy Institute, California, USA | place... | reverse complement strand
TCCGATCTCGCATACCTGAACTGGCACGTCCGGTTCTGATGCGGTAACCGCCGTGCACCGCCTGCCTGGCAGGCGGTGCACGGCACCGGGGCGCCGCTCAGGCGCACATGGCTATACTCAGGGCATGAAGACTCTCCGCCCCCCTTTTCTGTATGTTCCGCTGGCGGCCTTCGGGCTGCTGTTCCTCACTGGCTGTGGCAACAAGGGCCCGCTGGTCCTGCCGCAGGAGCCGGTCCCGGTGGAGGAGGTTGTCGAGCCTGCCGCCGAGCCGGTACAGGACAGCGACGATGGTGATCTGAACCTGGACAACGGCGACCAGGACGTCCCGCCGGCCAATGCGCCCACGCCCCCGGTGACCTCCAGCCCGGTCGGTTCCGGCAATGGCTGAGGTGGGCAATACGGTGCTTCGTTTCAGCAAAATGCACGGCGCCGGCAACGATTTTGTCGTGGTGGATCTGCGCGACGGCAGTGCGCCGCCGAGTCCGGCGTTGGCTGCTCGCCTGGCCGATCGCCACACCGGCGTCGGCTGCGACCAGATTCTGACCATTGAAGCGCCCCACAGCGAAGGGTCGCTGGCGTCCTACCGGATCTGGAATGCCGACGGTTCCTCTGCCCAGCAGTGTGGCAACGGTGCGCGCTGCGTGGCGGCCTGGCTGGTGCGTTCCGGCGTCGCCACCAGCGCAGCCTTCAACATCGACAGCCCGGCGGGCACCCATGCCGTGCAGGATCTTGGCGATGGGCAGTTCTCGGTGGTGATGGGCGTGCCGGACTTCGAACCGGCCCAGGTGCCGCTGATGGGCTTTGCCCGCGAGCGCGAGGAGTACCAGCTGCCGCTGCAGGGTGAGACCGTCCGCTTCGGCGCGGTGTCGCTGGGCAATCCGCACGCGGTCATCGAGGTGGGTCTGGTCGACGCGGCGCCGGTGGACCGTATGGGGCCGCTGTTGCAGCAGCATGCCTCGTTCCCTGATTCGGTGAACGTCGGCTTCGCGCAGGTCATCGACGCTGGCCACGCACGGTTGCGGGTTTACGAGCGCGGCGTGGGCGAAACCCTGGCCTGCGGCAGTGGCGCATGCGCGGCAGCGGTGGTGCTGATGCAGCGCGGGCGCCTGGCGCATGATGCGCGTATCAGTCTGCGCGGCGGTGAGCTGCGCATCCAGTGGGAAGGGGCAGGTCAGCCGATCGTGATGTCCGGCCCGACCGCCCATGTCTTTGAAGGAGAGTGGAGCGCATGACCGAGACCGTCGAGAAGCTCGCTGGCCATGAGGTGGCCGCCTGGCTGCGTCGCCATCCGGGGTTCCTCAAGCAGTTCCCGGACCTGGCGCTGACCCTGGTGGTGCCGCGCGATGACGGCCCGACCGCCTCGCTGGCCAGCTACCAGCTGGAGGTGCTGCGCGACAAGAACCGTGAGCTTTCCCGACGGCTGTCCGACCTGGGCCATACCGCCCAGGTCAACGAACGGCTTGCAGTGCGAACCCATCAGCTCACGCTTGCCCTGCTCAGGCAGACCACGGCCGCCGATACCCTCCGGGCGATGGCCGCCTCGCTGGAAGAAGACTTCGCCGGTGATCTGGTGCGGCTGGTGGTCCACCGCCCAGTGGTGGGGCTGGAACAGGCGCCGTGGCTGCAGGTGATCGCCGCCGACGATGCGCGCCTGGCGCCGTTCCGCGATTGTCTCGCCGATGGCGAGCCGATCTGTGGGCGCCTGCAGGCGGAAAAGAACAGCGTGCTCTACGGTGAGCAGGCAGAGCAGATATCGACCACGGCCCTGCTGCCCCTGCCGGGCGTGGGGCTGATCGCGGTGGGCAGCCACGATGCCAACCGCTTCTATCCTGGCATGGGCACCTTGTTCCTGCGCATGATGGGGGAAGCACTGGCCGTGGCCCTGCAGCGGTTCGATGACTGAGTGGCTGCACCTGCGGTGGGATGATGCCGTGGCGGCCGCCGGGCGTTGTGTGACGCTGCCTTCGTGTGTTGCATGGACGCGGTAGCCGCCTTTCTGCAGCATCTGGCGATCGAGCGACGCATGTCCGCGCATACGCTGGACGCCTATCGCCGCGACCTGGAAGCGCTGCAGCACTGGGCACAGGCGCAGCAGAGCGGGGTGGACGCGCTCGATGGCGAGGCGCTGCGCCGTTTCATCGCCGATGAGCACCGCCGGGGCCTGTCGGCCAGCAGTCTGCAACGCCGGCTGTCGGCCTGTCGCGGCTATTACGGCTGGCAGCTCAAGCATCACCGGATCGAGGTCGACCCGACACTGGGCCTGAAAGCACCGCGCGCGCCACGCCGACTGCCGCAGGTGCTCGACGCGGACGAGGCCGTGCAGCTGGTCGAGCTGCCGACCGAGGGTGAGCTGGGGCGTCGCGACCGCGCGCTGCTGGAACTGTTCTATTCGTCGGGCCTGCGTTTGAGCGAGCTGTGCGGTCTGATCTGGCGCGACCTCGATTTCGATGCTGGACTGGTGACCGTTCTGGGCAAGGGTAACCGCCAGCGCCGGGTACCGATCGGCGGACCGGCGCGGCGCGCGCTGCAGGAGTGGCGGGCCGAGAGCGGGGGTGCAGCGGCTGCACCGGTGTTTCCAGGGCGCAACGGGCCGATCAGCCAGCGGGCGGTGCAGGTGCGGATCAAGCAGCTGGCGCAGCGCCAAGGGCTGTTCAAGCATGTGCACCCGCACATGCTGCGGCACAGTTTTGCCAGCCACATCCTGGAGTCATCGGGGGACCTGCGCGGGGTGCAGGAGCTGCTGGGACATGCAGACATCGCAACGACGCAGATCTATACGCATCTGGATTTCCAGCATCTGGCCAAGGTGTACGACGCCGCGCATCCGCGCGCAAAACGCAGGTAGAGCCGACCCCACGGTCGGCTGCTCTACGTACAGGTCGCGGTGGCCCCGCCGCGCTGCGCGCGCGAGCCGACCCTGGGTCGGCTATCAGTACGGGTGGCGGTCCGCTGCGGCGCTGGGTGCTCGCCGGGCGTGGTTCGCCATGATTTAAGTGCTCTTGACCAGCTCATTAATGCCCTTCGAGGTGTCAGGGCTTCCCATGCTCATGCATCTCTTTTTGCTCCGGTGCAAGATGGGAAAACGACACCGATCGTCGCAGTGCGCTAAAAGTGACTACAACGATGTGCAAAAACGATAGGACAAGCCTTAGGCGTCACCCTAGTATCGGGGTCAGGGCGAGGACGGCCTGATCCTGGCGGGACGTGCAGCGGCGGAGCCGCGCGCACCCTGCCATCACGTAGGGGACGATCGTGAAAAAGCTCCCGTTGTTGGCTGCAGTCGTGCTGGCCGTCGGCACTGCACACGCACAGAGTGGAACGTTCTCCTTCGTCGGCCAGGTAGTGGAAACCACCTGCGTGGTCGAGCCGGTGAGCGGTCTGTCGGGTGCGGGCAGTGACTTCACCGTGCCGTTGCCCGGCATCGAACGCGGCCGTCTTGCCACGGCGCGTCAGCGGGGACCTGCACAGGCCTTCGTGTTGCAGGTGGGAAGCCGCGATGCGCCGTGCAGGCAGGATCGGGTGAGCGCACGCCTGGTCAATGCAGGCGACACCACCACCGGTGGGCGCCTGCACAACCGTGGCACGGCCACGGGCGTGGAACTGGTTCTGCTGGATGCGCAGGGCCGCGACATCGACCTCAACGGTCCCGGCTTCCAGGTCGTGCAGTTCGACAGCGGCGGGGTTGCCCAGCTTGGCTGGAAAGTGGCCTACCAGGCGACCGGCCCTGCATCGACGGGCAGTGTGTACAGCCGGCTGCAGTATCTGCTCGACTATCCGTAAGCGTCGCGTACCGGTAATGCCAGTGGTCGGCAGCTGCATTTGACTTCGATCAGGGCGCACGCGGTCGCGCCCGTGCAGGATGTGTATCCCATCCTGGCCGGAGCATTCCATGGCGCGTCCCTTTCCGATCAATCCGCGCCACCCCGAGCGCCTGTGCTGGGGCTGCGACCGTTACTGCGCGCCTGAGCAGCTGGCCTGCGGCAACGGGTCCGGGCGGGTACAGCACCCGGTCGAGAGCCAGGGCGAACAGTGGTATCTGGACTGGGGTCTGCAACCTGATCCGCAGCGCCCCTCGCACGTCAAGCTCGTGGAGTGAACGGCCGCAGCAGACGGATGTTCCGCCGCCAAACTGAATCGATGTCGCACGCTGCTTGAAGGGCGCGCGGGCGTCCCCACCTCTGGTCTGTACCCCCGGAGGCATCATGGACCCCAGTCAGAATCCCAACGTTTTCCACGCCACCACCATCGTCTGCGTCCGTCGCGGTGAACATGTGGCCATCGCCGGTGACGGCCAGGTCACCTTGGGTCATACGGTGATGAAGGGCAATGCGCGCAAGGTCCGCCGTCTCGGACGCGAGGGCCAGGTACTGGCCGGCTTCGCCGGCGCGGCCGCTGACGCCTTCACGCTGTTCGAGCTGTTCGAGGCCAAGCTGGAAAAGCACGGTCAACTGCAGCGTGCGGCCGTGGAGCTGGCCAAGGACTGGCGCACCGAGCGCCGGCTGGGCAAGCTCGAGGCGCTGCTGGCCGTCGCCGACAGGGAGACCTCGCTGATCATCAGCGGCACCGGTGATGTGATCGAACCGGAAGACGGCATCATCGCCATTGGTTCCGGCGGCTCCTATGCGCTTTCCGCCGCGCGTGCACTGGTGGCGCACACCGGGCTGGACGCGCGCACGATCGCCAGTGAGGCCATCACCATCGCGGGTGATATCTGCATCTACACCAACCGCAATGTCGTGGTCGAAGAGCTCTGACGCTGCCTGTCAGCCGAGCACGGCTCGGCTTCATATGCACCCGAATCCGTGAGTAACCCCATGCCGCACAAGATCGAAACCTCCTCCGCCACCATGACCCCGCGCGAGATCGTGCAGGAACTGGACCGGCATATCGTTGGCCAGCACGACGCCAAGCGCGCAGTCGCCATCGCGCTGCGCAACCGCTGGCGCCGCATGCAGCTGCCCACCGAGCTGCGCAACGAGGTCATGCCCAAGAACATCCTGATGATCGGTCCGACCGGTGTCGGCAAGACCGAGATCGCGCGTAGGCTGGCGACGCTGGCCAACGCCCCGTTCGTCAAGGTCGAGGCCACCCGCTTCACCGAGGTGGGCTATGTCGGCAAGGATGTCGAACAGATCATCCGCGACCTGGCCGATACCGCCGTGAAGCTGTACCGCGAGCAGGCCAAGGTGCGCGTGCGGACCCAGGCCGAGGAGCGTGCAGAAGACCGCATCCTCGATGCCCTGCTGCCACGTCGCAGCGCTGGCATCGGCTTTGATGCCGAGGCCGCGCGCAATGAGCCGTCGGCGCAGGACAGCGAGACCCGCATCAAGTTCCGCCGCATGCTGCGCAACGGTGAGCTGGATGACCGTGAGATCGAGCTCGATCTGGCGGCCAACGTCAGCATGGACATCATGACCCCGCCTGGCATGGAAGAGATGGGCCAACAGCTCAAATCGATGTTCGCCAACCTCGGTGGTGCCGCCAAGGCGCAGAAGCGTACGCTGACCATCAAGGCGGCACGTCCGCTGCTGGTGGAGGAAGAGGCCGGCAAGCTGGTCAATGAAGACGACATCCGGACCGCGGCCATCGAAGCCTGCGAACAGCACGGCATCGTGTTCATCGACGAGATCGACAAGGTAGCCAAGCGCAGCGATGCCGGCTCAAACGGCGGCGATGTCTCGCGCGAAGGCGTACAGCGTGATCTGCTGCCGTTGGTGGAAGGCTCCAACGTCTCGACCAAGTACGGCACCATCAAGACCGATCACATCCTGTTCGTGGCCTCCGGCGCGTTCCATCTGGCCAAGCCGAGCGACCTGATTCCCGAACTGCAGGGCCGTTTCCCGATCCGCGTGGAGCTGGGCGCGCTGAGCAAGCAGGATTTCGTGCGCATTCTCACCGAGCCAAAGGCCGCGCTGACCAAACAGTACGAAGCCCTGTTGGCGACCGAGGGCGTCAAGGTCAGCTTTGCCACTGATGCCATCGACCGGCTTGCCGAGATCGCCTTCCAGGTCAACGAACGCCAGGAGAACATCGGTGCCCGTCGTCTGCACACCGTGCTGGAGCGGCTTCTGGACTCGCTGAGCTATGAGGCGCCGGACCGTGATGGCGAGACACTGGTGATCGACACCGCGTACGTCGATCAGCATCTGGGTGAGTTGGTCAAGGATCCTGACCTCAGCCGTTACATTCTCTGATGTGCATGCCCCGATAAAGGGGGTAAATCAGCTCTATCCATGCGAAAGGCGCCCGACGAGGCGCCTTTTGCGTATCCGGATGTCGCATATGGCTCCAGTGTGTCGCCTTGTAGTTTTACACGCGGCGTGTTGGCGGCTTCCGGACATATGTCCTGTGTCGAGCGTTGGGAACGGCCACCTGGCCTTCAGCCCTGCCGCACTGGAGCGCCCCGTCCAGCGCGGTCGATCCGCATCGTTTCCTCGCCGTTGCGCATCGCGTTTCGCCTCACTGCCGCGTTGCTGCGGCAAAGCGTGCGTCACCACTTCTGCACGTCACTGACAACTCCTCTGGACAGATTCTCATGAACAAGCTCGCTCTATTCCCGCTCGCTGCGGTGCTGATGGCTGGTGCTGCCTCCACCGCCAGCGCCCAGACCGGCACAATCACCTTCAACGGCGAAGTCATCGCCACCAGCTGCGCGGTGACGTTCCCGGGCGGCACGGCGTGGGCAACGATGCCACCTACCAGCTGCGCCAGGTTACGGCCGCCGCCCTGTCCAATGTCGGCGACCGTGCGAACCGGACGCCGATCACCGTGCAGATCGGCGGCACCGGTGGCCAGTACACCAGCGGCACCGCGTCGCTGGAGTTGAACCCGAACCGCAATGCGCTGGTGGATGGCACGTACCTGCGTAATACCGCCGCCACCTCGGCGGCGCCGGGCGTGGCAATCGCGCTGAGCGACGAGAACGATGTGGCCATTGATATCAGCCGCCCCTGGTCTTCGGCGCCGATCGACCTGGCTGTGACCAAGGACCTGCGTTTCGGCGCCGAATCCGTGGCAACCGGTCCTGCGGTCGCAGCCGGCAATGTCACCGCCGCTGTCGGCTACACCATCACCTACCGTTGAGTGGCCGGGGCCGGGGGCAGCCCCGGGCCCTGCAGGATACAGGGACAATGACGATGAGCATCCCAGCGGGAACGGCGCGTGTTTGCGCCATCGCAGCGGCGGTGCTGCTGCCCCCGCTTCCAGTCAGCGCGCAGGTCGTTGTGCAGGGCACGCGGCAGATCTTTCCGGGCGATGCGCGTGAGATCACCGTGCGCATCGAGAATGTCGGCAAGCGCGCTTCGCTGGTGCAGGGCTGGATCGATGAGGGAGACCGGTTTGCCGAACCGGAGGCGAGCAACGCACCGTTCGTGATCCGCTGCCTGGGGGCTACTTTACCCATCAGGGCAATGGTGTCTGGATCGACCCCCGAACGCCGGCCGTGGGCGTACGCGTCACCGTCAATGGCACGGCATTTACCGGTTCCAACTACAGCTGGAACTTCGGCAACGGCGGGCGCATCACCAGCCCCGCCATCACGATGGCACTTATCAGTAGGGGAATGCTGGCCGCTGGCCGACACCCGCGTCGAGAACCCGATCAGGCTCGACCTGGCAGCAATGTCAGCAGGAACATCATGACCCCGCCGGGCATCCGCCGGGGAGACAGCGGGTCGCGTCGTCTGCACATCGTGCTGGAGTGCGGCTGGAGTCGCCTGGCCATGTGGCACCGGGCCGCGATGCCGACACGCTGGTGATCGATACCGCGTACGTCGAGCAGCCTCTGGGCGAACTGGCGCCTGATCCCGAGCTGAGTCGCTGTATCCCTTCATGCAGGCAGCACCGCAAGACGGCCGTGCTGCCCAACCATGCAGTTGCGATCAACAGCGTTCGATAGTGTCGGACGTTTCTGTCGGCGCGCGTCTGTCAGACGGCACGCCATCGCGCACAGCAGCGCCAGGCCGCGTGCGCACCAGCAAGGGCTGGCTGTTCAATCTTGTCGAAAACTTCGGATCTGCCTGCAGCGCGGTAGCAGGGCAGGTCACGCGTTCCAGTGCTGCTTCACTGCATGTCGTTTATTGCTCGATAGATGGGGTTAATTACGGCAACTCCACCCGATGGCACGTCTGGTAATGGCCATATACGCCATTTTGTGACGTCATAAACCCACCAGTGACGTTACTGGGAATTACACATGCCGTGTCTGTCGGTTTGGGACGCGTCCTATGCCGGGCGCGTGAAAACGCGATATAGCCTCCGTCCCTCCGCTGCATCACGTTCTGTGATGCGGCGCTGGCCCCTCATCGTAGAAGATCGCTCATGCACGCACACCTTGGTTTCCTGCTCTGCCTGCTGACCGCAGCAGGCGGTGCCTCGGCACAGTCCGGAATGCTCTCTCTGGACGGTCAGATCGTCAGCTACACGTGCTCGGTGTCCGCCAACGGCGGCAGCACCGGTGACGCGTTGATACAACTGCCCAAGGTTGCCAGCGCCAGCTTGCAGAACCCCGGTCAGCGCGCGTCAGCCACACCCTTCAGCATTGTGGTCGGCTCTGCGGCCCAGCCCTGCATGGCGGCCTCGGTGGCCGCGCGCTGGGATGGTAGTGGTGCAGGAGTCGATCCCGACTCCGGGCGCCTGCGCAACGCCACCGGTGCGGGGATGGCAGCGGGCGTGCAGTTGGCAGTGCTCAACAACGAGAAGCAGGAAATCGACCTGCGCAATGGCACCAACTCTCAATCGGTGAGTCTGGTTGGCGGAATGGCCACGCTCGACTACTTCGGTGAGTACTACGGTGCTGGAAACCTGATGGAAGGCAAGGTCAGCGCCAGCACACGTTATGAGCTCGACTACCGCTGACGGCTGCCGCCCAGCATCGGTCATCGGTCATCGCCGCCGCTGACACCGCTTGGAAGATGGCGACGTAGCGACCACCGGACGGCCCTTGCCTCCGCAGCAGTTCTCCCTTTTCTTCTGCACGCATTCATCAGGTACATCATGAACAAGATCGCTATCCTCCTGTCCGCCGCTATCGCATTCGGCACAGCTGTGTCCGCACACGCCCAGTCTGGCACCATCACCTTCAACGGCGAGATCACCGCCACCACCTGCCCGATCGACTTCGGCGGCGGCGCTACCGGCACGGACGGCAACGCTACGGTCGCACTGGGCAAAGTTGCCGCCGGTTCGTTGACCAATGGCAGCCGCGCCGGCCGCAAGGAAATCATCATGACCGTGGGCGGGCCGGCCGGCACCTGCACGGGCTCGACGAGCGTCGCCGTTGAGCTCAATCCCAGCCGCACCGCCCAGGTCACCCCTGAGGGCTACCTGGCCAACACGGCCACCACCAATCCGGCCAGCAACGCCGTGGTGGCGCTGAGCGATGCGAGCGGGACCGACATCAATCTGGCTGGGGCATGGATCTCCCCCCGCGTGAGCATCGACCCGACTGCGGGTGCCGTGCTGCGCTTCTTCGGCGAGATGCTGGCAGCAGGCGGCGACGCCGGTGCCGGCAACGTCGCCGGTTCGGTGCAGTACACCCTCAACTACAACTGATGCGCACGGGGCCGGTGCGCATGCACCGGCCCTGACATCGCGGCCGCCGCAACGGGAACAGAACGAACATGAAGCGTTTCATCTGCAGGAGAAGTGCTGCCCTTGCCTGCCTGCTGCTGGCAGGAGGTGCGTCAGCGCAGGTCATCGTACATGGCACCCGCCAGATATTCCCGGGCCAGGATCGTGAGATCACGGTGCGGACCGAAAACACCGGTTCACGCACATCACTAGTGCAGGCCTGGGTGGATGACGGCGACAAGCAGGCGGCCCCTGAGGAACTGCGGACCCCCTTTGCGCTGCGCCCGGCGGTGTTCCGCCTGGACCCGGGCAGGAGCCAGGTCATGCGGGTGCTGTTTACTGGCGCCGCGTTGCCGCAAGACCGGGAGACCATGTACTGGCTGAACGTGCTGGATATCCCCCCCAGTGCCGATGCAACCAAGATCGCGTCGGGCAACTTCGTGCAGTTCAGTCTGCGCACCCGCATCAAGCTGATCTACCGACCCAAGGGGCTCGATCAGGCCGCCTCTGCGCCGCAGCAGCTGCAATGGCATGTACAGCACAACAACGGCCAGTGGCAGCTGCAGGCGACCAACCCGACGGCCTATCACGTGAATTTTGCCGACATTGCGCTGCACATGCAGGGCCAGGAACTAAAGGCAGTGGCGGTGCAGATGGTGGCGCCGTTCTCCAGTGAGACCTACGTCTTCGAGGGACTGCGCGAACGCCCGAGCGGCAACCTGCATCTGACCTTCATCAACGACCAGGGTGGGGTGTCGGCCCAGTCTGTGGCGGTGCCGGCCGAGTAATTGCCGGGCCAGATCTGGCACGCTGTGCCAGCTCGCGGGCCTGTCCATCGCGGTGTGCACCTGCAGCGTGAGCAAACGGCGGCGCTGCAGTTACATCTTTGTCCGGAGCATCACAGTGTCCGTTTTCCTCGCTTCTCCGATCCATCTGCGTCGCAGCCGTCTGGCTGCCGCTGTGATGGTCGCCGCCGCGCCGGCGGCGGCCTGCGCGGCACCGCCTGTCGAATTCAATCCGCATTTCCTGCAAGGCGGTCAGAATCTCGATCTGCAGCGCTTCGAGCAGGGCGATGAGGTGCCCGGAACCTACGGCGCCGACATTCTGGTCAATGGCACATTGGTCGGACGTCGCGACGTGGAGCTGCGCGCGCAGACCGATGGCAGCAGCGCTCTCTACCTCGGGCCTGAGGTCATCGCCCTGATCGGCATTGATCCACTCAAGCTGCCGCAGGACAGTACGGCACTGCCTGCCGCCGGCGGCATCATGGCCGATGACCTTGGCCGCTACGTGCCTGCTGCCACCGCATCGTTCGACGTGGGCGAGCAGACGCTGTCGTTGAACATTCCACAGCTGTTTCTCGTCCGCGACCCGCGTGGCTGGGTCGACCCGGCACTGTGGGAGGACGGCATCACCGCTGTCCGTGTGAGCTACAGCATCGCCCATCAGCGTCTGTACAACGCAGGTCAGAACCGGAGCAGCACCAGCGGGACACTGGAGATGGGGCTGAATCTCGGGGGCTGGCGGCTGCGCCACCATGCCTACCTATCCAAGCGTCCCGGAACGCACCTGGAGTACAACGCCGGACGTACGCAGGCGCACCGTGAGCTGCGGGCGCTTGGCATGCAACTGACAGTCGGCGAGGCCGGCACCATCGGCGATCTGTTTGAAGGGGTGAACTACCGGGGCATCAATCTCCAGACTGACGCGGGCATGCTGCCCGATTCCCAACGCGACTTCGCTCCGGTCGTGCGCGGTGTCGCGCAGACCAACGCGCAGGTCATCGTGCGTCAGCGTGGCGTTGTACTGAGCCAGACCACGGTGCCAGCAGGCCCTTTTGAGATCAACGATCTTTACGGCACCGGCTACGCCGGTGACCTGCAGGTGGAGGTCGTTGAGAGCGACGGCCGCGTGCAGCATTTCAACGTGCCTTACGCGACCGTGCCACAGCTGCTGCGGCCAGGTCAGCGACGTGTGAACGCGACCGTTGGACAGCTGCAGGATCGCTGGACTGATGACCAGCCGCTGTTTGTCGAGACCAGTATCAGGCAGGGGATAAGCAACGCGTTTACCGCCTACGGTGGCATCACCGGCACTGAAGGCTACGGTGCGATCGTGCTGGGCGGAGCGTTGAATACCAGGCTGGGCGCGTTTGCCGGTGACCTCACCTTTGCCCGCACCGAGCTGCCGATGCCCATGCAGGGGGTTGGCCAACGCATGCAGGGGCGTTCATATCGGTTGACCTACAGCCGGGACATCGCCGCGACGGACACCAGCATCGCGCTGGCGGCCTATCGCTACTCCACCGAGGGGTATCTCAACCTCAGCGACGCCACCCGCCTGCGTCGGGACCTGGCCGACGGTCTACCCGGCGATGCGGTGGCACGGCCACGCAGCCGGATGGACCTGACCGTCAATCAGCGCCTGGCCAAAGGCGCTGGAGCCTTGTTCGCCAGTGGTAGTACCGTCGATTACTGGAATCTGGACCAACGCCGCACCACCTTTTCAGTCGGCTATTCCAATACGAGGCGCGCGGTCAGCTACAGCGTCTCCGCGCAGCGCAGCCTGCAGCGCAATCTGTTCGGCAGCGCTGCGGCGCGTGAAACCAACAGCATCAATTTCAACCTCTCCGTGCCGTTGGGCCGAGCACCGGGCGTGCCGCGCCTGAGTTCCAGCCTGACCCGCAGCAGCCGGGGGAGCGAGGGCATGCGTGCGGGAATCACCGGTGAATTCGGGCAGGAAGGCCAGGGCAACTACAGCGTTTCAGGCGACCGTCATGACGGCAGCACGCGGCTCGATGCAGGTGTGGCCTACCGGTCCCGGACCGTAGGCCTGAGTGCTGGATACTCCCGCTCGTCTGACACGCATGGCTTGACTTTGAGCGCCAGTGGCGGGGTGCTGTTGCATTACGACGGCATCACCCTGGCGCAGCAGCTGGGCGACACCGTTGGCCTCGTCGAAGTGCCGCACGTCAAGGGTGCACGACTGGTCAACAGCAACGGTGTGAAGACCAATCGTCATGGCATGGCCGTGGTTCCGTACCTGCAGCCTTACCGGCGCAATGAGGTCATCGTGGACCCAAAGGGGCTGCCGCTGGACGTGGAGTTGAAGGTCGCGTCGGCCACGAGCGTCCCTGCAGCCGGTGCGATCGTGAAGATGGTGGTGCCCACTGAACAAGGGCGCAGCGCGCTGATCGAGGCGCAGGTGAGCGATGGAGCGCCGTTGCCGTTCGGTGCCGATGTACGCGACGCCAGTGGTCAGGTGGTGGGCGTGGTGGGGCAGGGCAGTCGCCTCTGGGTGCGTGGCATCGAGCAGCAGGGACAACTGTTTGTCAGCCTCGGCGCGGGCGGCAGGCAGCAGTGCAGCATCGACTACGCCATCGCATCGGAGGCCGACGGCGTGACGGTTCATGCTGTCTGCACCCTGCAGGAAAGGCCGGCCATGTTGCCGAGTCCACTGCAATGACGCGGTCTGGAAGCGGCTGTGATCCGCCCGTGGCGCAACACCTTTGGAAGTTGCATCAGGCGCCTGCTCATAGTTCGATGCGGTCAGTCCCTGGCACCGGGAACCGCAGTACCAGGAGATTCCACATGATTTTCTCGATGAACGTCCGCTGGCCTCTGGTGGCCCTGCTGCTGGCGGTCCTGGGCAATGCGCCGGTGGCAGCCCAGGAGCCATACAGCTGTGAGATCGATAACCGGGCCGACCTGCATTTCCAGATGTACGGCATGTCGCTATGGGACGATGGGATGTACCGCCCGATGTCGCGCTGGATATACGCGCTGGCCAATGACGGTTCCACCAACGATCGGTACGGATTCAGGATCATAAACTGCGAAAGAGGGACGCTTTCCGTGTTTGCGCCGCCGGCGGGCAGGCTCGCAGCGGAGGGACTGCGCAGGATCGGAAGCGTGGACGGCCAGGACGTCTATGACATCGGCGTACCCGGGATCGGGCTGCAGCTGCGGGGCGGATACCTGGGCAGTTACTTCTCCCGGCCCGGGGGCGGATCGACCCAGGAGTTCGAACTCGCTGCAGACTACGTGAATGGCGAAGCTCCCGGCGTGAACAGGTTGTCGCCACCGGGCGGGGACAATCAACGCACACTTCGGCGCAACCTTCAGGTCCGCTTCGTGCGGATGGGGCCCTTGGCCGCAGGCTGGGTGGATTTTCCTGGCATTTTCATCGGTACCGACACGATTGCTGGCGCTGGCGAGTTGCAGGTGTCCTACGGTGTTCACCTTGACCCTTCACGCATTCTGCTGCCTGCCGCACGCTGCAATCTGGCCTACGGGGCCGGTACGGCGATCAATCTCGGAACGATTCCGTCCACCGATATGGATAGTATCGGCGCGGGCAGCGCACTGCACGCTTTCGACTGGGTAGTGAGCTGCGTAGGCGGTCTCAACCGGACGGTGAAGGTGACCTATGAATCGCTGACGCCGGTCACCGATGCCGCAGCGGGCAGAGCACAGATTGCGGGGACTGCATCGGGCGTGGAGTTCGAAGTCCGTCGCGGGATCAGCGCAGGCCAGCCAGAAGGCGTGCCGGTTGCGTTCGGCACGACGGTGCCGCTCGGCAACAGCTGGGAACGCCTGACCGAGCGGATGGCGGTGCGGTTGGTGCGGGTGGGCAACATCAGTGCCGGCACGGTGACCGGGGGTATCAACATCAACGTCAGTTACGACTGACCTGCGCAGGAGGACCCCATGCAGATCATATCCGGCGGCGCGGCGCGTTGCCTGCTGTTCCTGACGATGCTCGCTTTCCCGGGGGCCGGCGCCTGGGCAGCGCTGAATCTGGCCGCTACCCGCGTAATCGTCGACGCCGAGGACGGTGTCGGCACGTTGGACGTGTGGAACGACGGCGCCAGCCCGATGCTGGTGCAGACCTGGATGGACGATGGCGATGCACAGGCCCGGGCCGAGCAGGTGCGTACCCCGTTTCTGGTCGTACCGCCTCTCATCCGTGTGGATGCTGGCAAGCGAGCGACGCTGCGCCTGCGGGTCGCCGACCCGGCAACGCTGCGGCAAGGGCAGGAATCGTTGTACTGGTTGAATGTTCTGTCGGTGCCGTCATTCGCTGCCGGCACGGCTGTCGGGTTCGAAGCCCGCTTCCAGATCAACGTGCGCTCGCGCTTGAAGGTGTTCTACCGTCCACAGGGGCTGCCGGGTGATGCGGCGACTGCGCCGGGGCAGCTGCGTTGGTGCTGGCGCGGCGAAGCGGACGGAAGGGGGCTGCAGATTGACAATCCCACTGCCTGGTACGTCAATCTGCTGGCCGTGCGCGTGGCTGGCACCGATGCTGTGCCCTTGACCGATGAGGAGAAGCTGGTGCGGCCGCTTTCCCGGGGCCGCTTACGCATGCCCGAGGCGGCCGAGGGCGGCGCTGTCGAGTTCGATTGGGTCGCGGATCATGGCCAGGTGCAGAGCACACGCAGCGCGATCGCTGAGGATTGCGACGGCCAGGGCGGCGCCGGCTCCTGACGCTGGGCGCGCGCATGCCGCACGGTGAGGCGGCAGCAGGGCGAAGGTCATGAGTCCGGCGCACGTCGCCGCGGGTCCTGGATGGTGCCGGTCGTCGGGTTGCCCGTCGGCAGAGGCGCGCTGCCCGGTTCAAACACACCCTCGCGCACGAAGGCGCTCAGGGTCATGTCCAGTGCCAGGGTGCCGTCACGCACCAGATCGATCAGGTCCGGCTCGACCATCGCGCTGTGCATGACCCCCAGCACGGTGGCATGCAGCATGCGGGTCACCGTTTCCGGCTGCACACCCGGCCGCAGCTGGCCCAGCTGCTCGGCACGGCGCAGCGCCAGGGTCATCCGGTCCATGCCATCGCGGAAGCCTTCCTGCTGCATGTCGGCCAGCACCTTGTTCTCCACCGAGCTGTCGCTGCGCAGCATGATTTCCATGGTCTTGCGCAGGCGTTCGTCGTGGGCGAGGTCGTGCAGCGAGTTGAGGATCACCGAACGCAGGTCCTGGACGGGCGTATCGCGGGTCTCATTGGCGGCGCGGTCGAGCTCCTGCATGAAGGGCAGGTGCACCCGATCGAACACGGCCGCCAGCACCTCGTTCTTGTTCTTGAAGTGCCAGTAGACCGCGCCGCGGGTGTAGCCGGCGCGGGCTCCGATCATCTCCAGCGTGGTACGGGCAACACCGTGTTCATGGAAGCAGCTCTCGGCGGCGTCCAGGATGCCTTGGCGGGTCGCCTGGGTGTCCTCTTTGGTCTTGCGGGCCATCACTCGGAAAGGGCGTGAAACGTGCCTGCAGTGTACTGCTTTACAAACAAACAGTCATGTATGTATATTTGCGCCCCATGATCGCCACAGGTGCGCGCTCCGGTACAGCGCAGCGCGCCCGGCCGCGTTTGTCCTCCCTCACCGAGAGCCCCCATGTTCCTGTCCCGTATTCGACCCCTTGCCTTGTCGCTGGCGATTGCTGCAACCGTGGCCGCCTGTGGCGGCGACGCTGAGCCGCCGCAGCAGGGCCCCGGCCAGGTGACCGTGGTCACGTTGAAGGCGCAAAGCGTTGCGCTGACCCGCGAGCTGCCGGGTCGCACCTCGGCCTTTCTGATCGCCGAGGTCCGGCCGCAGGTCAACGGCATCGTCGCCAAGCGCCTGTTCACCGAGGGCAGCATGGTCCAGCAGGGGCAGCCGCTGTACCAGATCGAAGACGCCAGCTACCGCGCTCAGGCCAACAGTGCCCGCGCCCAGCTGGCGCGTGCCGAAGCCACCGCCAACGCCGCGCGGCTGAGCGCGCGCCGCATCAGCGAGCTGGCCAAGGTCGACGCGGTCAGCCAGCAGGACCTGGAAAACGCCGTCGCCGCGCAGAAACAGGCCGAGGCCGACGTCGGCGCCGCACGTGCGGCGCTTGATGCGGCCAACGTGACCCTGGGTTACGCGCGCATCACCGCGCCGATCAGCGGCCGTATCGGCAAGTCCTCGGTTACCC